>Ga0222678_1000800_pt1 | contig 12754 bp, 13 predicted proteins | sample AntAcemetagen937_FD_179801 | JGI IMG/M metagenome (GOLD analysis project Ga0222678, IMG submission 179801) | Saline water microbial communities from Ace Lake, Antarctica - #937 | ecosystem: Environmental > Aquatic > Non-marine Saline and Alkaline > Saline | place: Antarctica: Ace Lake... | reverse complement strand
CACTGGATATTTTGGAAAATTTAATAAACCTTTTAAATAATACAAAAAATCTTTGGAAAAATAACGATACTAACTTTGAAAACAAGTTAGATGCATGGCTTGATGCTCTTAATTGTGGTGCACAGCATTACCGTGTAGCGAAGAAGCAATTTTACAGGTGGGGGTCTCTGAAGGCTTACGTTTCTGTGCTGTTCATCGCAGAATATCGATAGACTTGTGTTGGCATACAAGGCATGTTTGCGTGTCGATGCTGTCCTTGTGATCGATATTTACACTGCGTATGTTCTTGATAGGGTGCGAAAAGTATCTAAACATATTCCTGCTTTTAACTGGCGCAATATCAGAGTGAAATTTCACAAACACCAAGCTGACATACTTGCCGAAAAGGTGTCACAAGAACTCCTTTATTTTTACAACACGAAAAAGATCGATTACTTGGAAATGAACGTGAGTAGATCTAAATATCTCATGCTCTCCAGGGATAATTCTTTATTTCCGAGCATTGTTAAGAACCTGAACGATACAAACGGTGCAAAATTGATCTACTCTATGTGGAAAGGTTATCTAACCGAAAAGTTCAAGGGATATTGCGACAAGGAGAAAATAGAGATCGAAGATGTTCACACAAGCGGACACGCTTCAGTGGAAGATCTACAGTCTTTCGCAAAAGCCATTAACCCAGGAATGCTTATCCCGATACATACTTTCTCTCCTGATAAGTTCACCGATCTGTTTGATAATGTTAGACTTGTTAATGACGGGGATGGTATAATTATTTAGTATTTGGTAAATTGCGTATTCTGTTTAGCGTAAGAAACCTGGCCCAAAAAAGAGAGATAATTAAGCTCATTCTGTTCCCGGAACTCATACGAATAGCTTTTGATATCAGTTAAATCGGTAGCAACCGTTTATTTGTTTTCCTTTTAACCCACATGCGTTTTTTTTATCGATTCATGGACTCATCTGTTAGCCAAATTTTTAAGGTGGGCTGAAAAAATAAGTAAAAATGTTAAAATAAAACCACAAGAAACGAAGGTTGAATCTAAACTTACTAAAATATTTAATCTTATTTATAAAAAACCTTAGGCTTTTTTGGTAACATTAATTATGAGTCAACGAAGCTATAGAATTTTAATCTGGGTAACATTTAATGCGAGTCAATTCGAAAGCTTATTTAATGATTTACATAAGTTTACGAAGATGTTAAAATACAATGCTTAAATACATATTGAGTAATAACAGCAATGGAAGAATGTGATAGATAAAACTGTAAATAATAAAACTGCTTATATAAAAACTACAATACCAATGCCTAAGAATATGGTGAAGTTTTTGCATAATTTGGGACTAGACTCAAAGACATCTAAGGGTGGTTACACGATGGCAAAGGCAACGATAGTCAGGGCTCTTTGTGAGGCTTTGGAAGAAATCGATAAAAAAGTAAAGATCGACCTTCGAGAGTGTACCACTCAAGAAGATGTTAAACAAAGGATAATAATAGCTATCAAAAAATATAGCGGTTAATTATTTTTGCCTTAGTTTACGTATATGCGCTTTTACGCAATGGAGGTAATCAGTATGGAAAAAGTAGAGATGAGGTTAAAAAAGAAGACGGCTGCATTTCTTACGCGTTTGGCAAAGCAGACGAAAAACCTTTCCGAAGTCGATATAGTTAATGGGGCTATTTTAGCGATGAAAGATATTAATATGGAGTCTGTTTTGCTAGATTGCAGAAAAAAAGCAAAAAAAGCTATAAATAAGCGACCATCGAAGAAAGTTTAAAAAGATATTTTTTTTGAGATATATTACGTATATACGTAAAACGATAACTGACTGGTATAAGATGTGAATTTCTTGTCCCGAGAAATGCGGGCTAGATATACTCTTTAGGTGATATTCATGGCAATAACCTTGTTATCTGATTTTTGTTATATGTTGTGTGCAGGTCAGTCAAGTGCATAAGCATGTAAATATATATATGGAAAAAGTATAGAAAAATAATAGTGGTAAAAAATTGTATTCAGAGGGGTTACCATGCAGGTGATGAACTAATATCCTAGATTTCGTGTATTACGAAGCCTGGGATTTTTATATATAAAGACATTACATAGAGGACATGAAAAAAGATTTTAATCTCAATGAGACAGAGATAGTCTCAGGAAAACTGTTTTTAGGAGTATATTATGGCGAAAAGCACATTCACAAAAACCGCTACAAACAATGGATCAGAAGACAACCGGTGTATTACATTTGTCCATCACAAGGGTGGAACAGGCAAGACGACTTCATGCCTGAATGTAGCAGGCTGGTTAGCGAGACTGAATAAAAAAGTATTAGTAGTTGATTTGGATCCTCAGGGGAACGCGACAGCCGGTTTAGGTATAGACAGAAAAACTTTAGACAGTTCGATATACGATGTCTTTTTCAGCGGCAAGGAGATAGAAGAGATTATATTGGAAACGGATTCGGGTATATATTTGGCACCTTCCTCAGTAGACTTATTAGCAGCTGAGACACATATGGCAGGAAAGGCTGACAATTCATTTATGCTGAGAGAGAGCCTCAGCAATGTAGCGGAACACTTTGATTATATACTTGTGGATGTACCTCCGGGATCAACACTTCTTATGATAAATGGAATCGCCGCATCAGAAAATATAATTATCCCGCTTGATTCAGGTGTGTTTGCATACGAAACAATGGAGACGCTTAAGACACTTATTACTGACCTTGACGAAGAATTGGACCTCGAAATAAACGTTATGATGGTCATCATAAAAGAATTTTCAAACTCATTTTTTCGCAGTGGTCCACCGAGAGCGATAAAAAAACTGATTAAAGAATTTCTATCGAAGAATATATCAACTCGCGTAAAAATATGTACGGTACCATTTTCCTTGAAAGTACAGAAGGCACAGATGAAAGGGATGCCTGTTTCACATTATGCTCCATTTTCTAATGTAGGTAGAATATATAAAAATATAGCAAAAGAAATTATGAATTATAAATAAGGGAGGGGAAAGATGACACAGCCCATAAGAAAATCAGGCAGGAAAGCTTTGTTTGGCACGGAAGAATCGGGATCCAGCGTATTAGAGCGAACAGAAGAGAGAACGTCAGATATTGGTAAAGGCGCTGAGTCTCAGCTTCGGGAACTATTAGAGTCTTTGGAGGCCGTAAGAAAAGGAGATCTAACTAAAACATTAAAGGTAAGAAATGAAGATATATTTGGGGAGCTGGCAGAATCATATAATGGCATGGTAGAGATTTTAAGCCGTTTTGGCAGCGAAGTCACACGTGTAGCGAAAGAAGTGGGTACAGAGGGAAAGCTCGGTGGTCAGGCAAAAGTGACGGGCGTGACAGGCATGTGGGCGGAACTGACAGACAATGTAAACACGATGGCAAATAACCTGACAGGCCAGGTGAGGAATATTGCGAAAGTTGGTACAGCGATAGCGAATGGGGATTTGACGCAGAAGATAACGGCGGACGCGCAGGGAGAGATACTTGAGCTGAAGGACACGATAAACAAGATGGTGGACAACCTTAATATATTTCAGAATGAAGTAACACGTGTAGCGAAAGAAGTGGGAACAGAAGGGAAGTTGGGAGGCCAGGCAAAAGTGACGGGCGTTGCGGGATCGTGGAAAGACCTTACAGACAATGTAAACACGATGGCAAATAACCTGACAGGCCAGGTGAGGAATATTGCGAAAGTTGGTACAGCGATAGCGAACGGTGATCTGACGCAGAAGATAACGGCGGACGCGCAGGGGGAGATACTTGAGCTGAAGGACACGTTGAACAAGATGGTGGACAACCTTAATATATTTCAGAATGAAGTAACACGTGTAGCGAAGGAAGTGGGAACAGAAGGGAAGTTGGGAGGCCAGGCAAAAGTGACGGGCGTTGCGGGAGCCTGGAAAGATCTCACGGACAATGTAAACACAATGGCGGATAATCTTACAAACCAAGTGAGAAATATCGCGCAGGTAACAACCTCGGTGGCGAACGGAGACCTTTCGCAGAAGATAACGGTTGAAGCAGTAGGAGAGATATTGGAGCTAAAGGAAACCATAAACAGTATGGTAGGCAGTCTCAATACATTTGCAAGCGAAGTGACGCGTGTGGCGAAGGAAGTGGGAACGGAAGGGAAACTGGGAGGGCAGGCAAAAGTGACGAATGTTGCGGGCACCTGGAAAGACCTGACGGACAATGTAAACGGCCTTGCGGCAAACCTGACAAGCCAGGTGAGGAACATCGCGCAGGTGACAACAGCAGTAGCGAACGGAGACCTTTCGCAGAAGATAACGGTAGAGGCAGCCGGAGAGATATTGGAGCTGAAAGACACCATTAATGACATGGTAGGCAGTCTCAATACTTTTGGAAGCGAAGTAACGCGTGTAGCCAGAGAGGTGGGGACAGAAGGGAAACTGGGAGGCCAGGCAGCAGTGCCGGGCGTTGCGGGCACCTGGAAGGATCTTACGGACAATGTAAACACAATGGCAAGCAACCTGACAAATCAGGTGAGAAACATTGCCAAAGTTGGTACAGCGATAGCGAACGGGGACCTGACGCAGAAGATCACGGTTGACGCTTCGGGAGAGATATTGGAGTTAAAAGATACACTAAACAACATGGTAGATAATCTTAACAGATTGGCCGGTGAGGTATCGAGAGTTGCGCAGGTAGCGGGTGCGGAAGGAAAGTTGAGCGAGAGGGCGAAAGTTGAGGGTGTCGGTGGAAGCTGGAAAGATATCGTGGATACGCTCAATAACCTTATTGATTCTATCGCAATACCCGTGCAGGAAGTGATACGGCTTGCCATAGCGCTTTCAAAGGGGGATATTTCGCAAAGGGTAGAAATTGATACAAACGGTGATATCAAAACGTTATCTGACGCGCTGAACAAATCTTTTAATGACCTGGGTGCAATTATCAGGTTGTCAATGGGGAGCTCCGGAAAAGTAGCGACCGCATCAGGCCAGCTTGCAACGAGTTCAAAGCAGGTTAATAATGCTCTGTCTCAGATAGCAAATACAACTCAGCAGATAGCGGCAGGCGCAAAAGATCAATCTAAAAAACTGGATGCGAGCACAAAGATCGTTGCTGATTTGTCAAATTCTATCCAGCAGGGCTCGCAAAACGCGCAGTCAGCGGCAGAAGTAACAAAATCTGCATCAGATCTTGCACAGAAAGGAACAGCTTCAGGAAAACTTGCGGCAGAGAGACTGCAAAACATTGACGAGATAGTTAAGGGAAACACCATTATCGTAAAAGATCTTGATAAGAAAGCCAAAGACATTGTTGTTATTGTCGGAACGACAAAAGATATTGCGGACCAGACAAATCTACTGGCATTGAACGCCGCGATAGAAGCCGCCCATGCGGGTGATGCTGGGCGGGGCTTTGCCGTTGTTGCCGATGAAATAAGAAAATTGGCCGAAGGGACAAAGAACGCCGCTATGCAGATAGAGAATATGGTTGCGACTATCGGTGAATCAACAGCTGAGGTTGTCACCAGCATGAGCAAAGGAACAACACAGGTCACAGAGGGAATTGATATTGTTAACCAGGCATTATCAATACTCGATCAGATCAGCGCCGGTGCGCAGGAGATAACAGCGAAGGCGCAGGAGATATCGTCTGCGACGACAGAACAGGCGCAAGGTGCCCAGCAGGTTGCGGGAACAATCGAGGAGATAGCGGCAACAAGTGAACAGGCCGCGGGCGGAGCTGGTGAAATGTCGACATCTATTCAGCAGCAGACATCGGCAATGCAGCAAATGTCAGCCTCAGCCCAGAATTTATCTACGCTATCAGAAGATCTAAGATCGGCATTAAAAAGATTTAAAGTGAGTGCTTCGGATAGTGAAGAAACGGCGAAAGATGACATGGAGGAAGATATCTAATGTGCTTTTATAATATGGGATAAGGCCGGCAATGACAGCTAATTTGGATACATTTACAGCGTATAGCGTTTAGGAGATAGCGGATACAAAAGAAAAAAAATCTTTTAAGTTTTTAACTATACGCTAAGTAGAACGCTGTCCGCTATACGCTAAAAGGAACGCTATACGCTAATAGTAACAGGAGGGCTGAAATGGAAGATAACGAAAAAACTTTTAAGAACCAGCATAAGGGCAAAAGCAGGTCACAGGGAACGGTTGCTCTGCAGAATGATGTGGAGAAAGCGAGATATCATGAAACAGATGAGGATGTTATCCAGCTGATTATCTTTGCCTTGGGCGACGAGGAATTTGCTGCCGACATTGAACAGGTACGCGAAATAATACGGGTGGGGCAGATTACGCCGATACCGGATTCACCCGACTTTATTAAAGGAGTAACGAACGTAAGGGGAGAGATAGCGGTCGCAATAGATCTTAAGATGAGATTTTACCTGCGCACAAAGGAAGAGACGAAAGAGAAACATATGATCATCTCGGAGAGAGACAAGAGTCTTTTTGGCCTTCTCGTTGACGAGGTTACCGAGGTACTGCGAATAAACCGGACGGACCTCAAACACACTCCAGAACTTGTCACAAGAATAGACAGGGTGTATATACGGGGTGTCTTGACTCTGGAAAACCGATTGATAATGCTTCTTGACCTGACAAAAGTTTTATCGGAAGAAGAGCTTGAGAAATTGGCAAAAATACAGATCCATCATCGTGACGAGCTGTTGTTTTCAGAAGAGGAAAATGCTGACGATAAGGCCAAACCCCGCAAGGAGAAGGAATCTGAGAAGGAAAAGGAATCGGCGGCTGAAGAATTACCAAAGAAAAAAGGATCCGCTAAACCCACAAAAGAATAGCGGCAACATTATTCTATGAGGGCACAGGTTGCAGAAAAAAGGGAGGGAAAATGAAAAAGATTTTGGTTGCAGACGATTCATTGTTCATGCGAAAGATGTTGATTGGTATTTTGTCAGAAAAATATGAAGTGATAGAGGCCAGTGACGGTGACACGGCCCGTGAGTTATTTAAAAAAGAAAAACCGGACCTGGTTTTACAGGACATCATAATGCCAAAAGGCGAAGAAGAAGGATTGCTCGTTCTCAAGGATATCATGAAAACTAATCCAAAAGCGAAGGTTATCATGATCACTGCGGTAGGGCATGAAGAGATAATCGCCGAATGCAAAAAACTCGGTGCCGTAGATTACATCACCAAACCCTTTGACGAAGAAAATATCATTGAGAGAGCAGAAAAGCATCTGCGCTAACCGGTCGTTGCGGATATCGTCATATGAATCATGAAAGGCGCGATATAGTTAATATGGACGAACCTATTACAGTTTTAGTTGCAGACGATTCGTTGTTCATGCGAAACCTTATAACGAATATGATCGATTCTGACCCCGAATTGAAAGTTATAGATACCGCAAAGAACGGGGAAGAAGCCCTGCATAAGATCTCTGAGTTGAAACCGGATGTGGTGACACTCGATATAATGATGCCCGGCTGGGACGGTTTGAAAACACTCGCGCATATTATGGACACATGTCCCGTACCGGTGATCATTCTTTCCGCTTACAGCAGGGAGGGTGCCGACATCACGATGAAATGCCTTTCAGCGGGCGCTGTCGGATTTCTGCTTAAACCCTCGGGCGAAATATCGCTTGATATAGGCGTATTGAAAACACAGCTCATTGATGAGATCAAGGCCGTATCGAAAGCCGATGTTGTACGGGTAAGATCTGCGCTTACAAAAACTGTAAAAACGCCGCGCGGTAATGTTTCAGGGAACAGAATCGTTGTTATGGGCGCATCAACAGGCGGCGCGCCGGTCTTGAAATTAATATTATCTGAATTACCTGCAGATTTTACTGTGCCGATCATTGTTGTCCAGCACCTGCCGAACAGATATTTTACCGAAAGCCTTGCCGAACACTTAGACAGTGTGAGCGATTTAAATGTGCATGTTCTAGGAAATAATGAAAAGATCAGTCGTGGGGGTGTGCACCTTGTTCCGAGCGGTTTTTATGTATCTTTCAGCTCCCGCTCAAAAAATGAAGTAACGGGACACCTAACAAGGGCCGAAGACCCACTTGACTTAAGCCCGTCAGTTGACTCGACAATGAAATCGGCAGCGAAAATATTCAAAGAGAACACTATCGGGATCGTTTTAACGGGCATGGGTAAAGACGGACTTGAAGGAATGAGAGCTATCAAGAAAGCCGGCGGGAAAACTTTTGCGCAGGACGAGTCTTCATTGATCTTCGGTATGCCGAAAGAGGTCATTGACGCGGGACTTGCAGACAAGGTATTGCCTGCAGATATGATAGCAAATGCATTGACCGCACTTTAGGAGAGACAAGTGAAAAAAGAATTATTGAAATATAAAGAGACGTTTTTGACTGAGGGAGCCGAACATATATCCGGCATGGAAAAGAGGCTTCTTGAACTGGAGAAAGACCCTGCCAGGACAGCTCTTGTAAACGATATTTTTCGTGAAGTGCATACCCTGAAAGGCATGGCGGCTACAATGCAATTTGATACAATGACTGCCATGTGCCATGCAATAGAGAATATTCTGGACGCGGTAAGAAAAACGAATATGAAGATCGACGGGTGTTTTGACACGTTATTTGAATCTTTTAACGCGATGAAACAGAGTCTCAAGGAAATATCCAAAAAAGACATTGAGCTTGATGTAACAGAAAAGATAGACAGATTGAAAGAACATCTTAATGATAAGGAATCGCTCACGCGTAAAGTAAAAACCGTTTCTACGCCGGCGCAATCCCGCACACAAGACATTGCGGGTGAACTTGCCATTGAAAAGATTCAGGATATCGGCGTGAAAGTAGAAAAACTTGATAAGCTGATGAATCTAACAGAAGAGCTTCTGATAAACAAGATGCGGCTCGATAGGATGAAAGATATTCTGGCTGATCCGGAGTTATCCGTGACGGTCGATACGCAAGCGAGGTTGTTAACGGAACTCCAATACAATGTTATGCTTGTCAGGATGGTTCCAATAGGATTTATTTTTGACAGGTTTCCTATGATGGTCAGGAACATCGCAAAGAGCCAGAAAAAAGAGGTGAATTTGACGATGGAAGGCGCAGACATTGAGTTTGACAGGAGTGTAATAGACGAGGTGGGTGAGAGTCTTCTTCACCTGATAAGAAATGCCATTGACCACGGTATTGAGAGTCCGGACGAAAGAAAGAAAGCCGTCAAAGCATCGGTGGGTTCGATACATCTTTCGGCAGTAAGGGCAAAAGATAATGCCGTTATAAAGGTTGCAGACGATGGAGGCGGACTCGACATTGATGTTATAAAAAGGTCTGCGGTAAAAAAAGGCATCATATCGGATAATGCATCAGAAGAAGAAGTAATGGATTCGATTTTTCTTGGCGCGAGCGTAACCCAGCAGGCAACGGAAATTTCCGGCAGAGGGTTTGGCATGAACATTGTGAAAGAGAAGATAGAGTCAATTAACGGCACGATAAGAGTGGAGTCCGATCGGGGTAAGGGAACGGCTTTTACGATAGAGATACCGCTTACGCTTGCGATTATAAAAACGCTTTTTGTTGAAGCGGGCGGTAGGACCTATGCCATTCCGCTTTCGAATATCGAACGGTTAGTGACAGTAACCCGCGAGGACATAAAAGGGATGGTGAATTATGAGGCATTTGTATTGGACGAAGAGGATATTCCCATCGTTGACCTGGACGTACTTTTTGGAGGACGGGGACAACCTGCTGACAGCAAACCAATAGTGATAATCAAAAAAGGGAATGATAAACTTGGCCTGGCAGTGGACAAATTACTAACAACACAGGAAATAGTTATTAAACCATTAAATAAACTGCTGAAAGAGAACAGATATTTTTCAGGTTCGACGATCATTGGGTCAGGAGAGGTTGTTCTGGTACTTGATCTAACGAATCTGATACTTACGAAACGTTTATTATAGCGTATAGAAAACAGCGTATAGCGGATAGAAAAGAAAAAATCTTTTAAGTTTTTAACTATCCGCTATGCGCTAAACGCTATCCGCTAGTAAAAAAGGGGGGGAATTATGCAGAAAGAAACAAAATTGCTCGAGTTGACAAATATTGCCGCAAAGCAGGCATCTGCCTCATTAACAAAGCTGTCCGGCGAAAAAGTAACGGTAGAAGTCACTAAAAGTGAAATAACAAAAGTTAAAGCTGTATATCCCGATATTGCTCCGGAAGCGATCGTTGCGGGAATCTATCTGCCGGTTACCGGAGACATTCAAGGCGCTTCACTTCTGATCTTTCCGGAGAAAGTCGCTTATGCAATATGTGATCTTCTCGTGAAAAGAGAATCAGGGACAACGCATAAACTTAATGAACTTGATAAATCAGCGCTCATGGAAGTCGGAAATATTCTTTGCGGGAATTTCCTCACTGTTCTGTCAAACGCGTTAAAGATAAAGATCGTGGAAAATGTTCCGTGTTTCAGTCTTGATATGTATGGTGCGATCATGGAACAGATAGTAGCGCAGTTTGCTAACTCCGCGGAAGAAGCCTTGGTTGTAGAAGTGAAATTTCACTTTGAGTATGCGGATATAAAAGGGTATATCGTTCTTATTTTTGGTTTTGAACACATGGCAGCGCTCGTTAAGACTTTGAAAGATAATGAATAACAAATAATAGCACATAGCATTTAGCATTAATAGCGTAGAGCGAACAGCGTGTAGCGTATAGTTAAAAAACTAAAAGATTTTTGCTTTTCCTATACGCTATACGCTAGTCCTATCCGCTAAGTAAAAGGCTATCCGCTAAACGCTCTACGCTAAAGAGAGCGCTATAAGGATTTTTTCATGGTGATAGAAGTGGCAATGGGTGAAATAGCGGTAGCCAAAAGCGGTGAGAGTCTTTGTGCCTCAGGCGTCGGCTCATGTGCCATCATTATGCTGTATGACACGAAAAGTAAGATCGGCGGACTTGCTCACGCGATGTTGTCTTTCTCCAGGAATGAGCAGAGAACGGCAAAGTCCGCGGGGATAATGCCGGACTTTCGGTATGTGGTGCCGGCAATAGATGAAATGCTCAAAAAGATGACTGCATCAGGCGCGCAAAAAAAATGTATTGTAGCAAAACTTGCTGGAGGCGCGAATATGTTTTCTGCGTTCACATCGAGTATAGGTCTCGATAATATCAGGAGTGCGAAAGAGAAACTGCATAAAGAAGGGATCATACTTGCCGGCGAGGCGGTCGGAGGATCTCAGGGCCGCACGGTAGAGTTAAATACCGCGACTGGAATAGTGACAGTAAAAACAAAATTTTAAATTTTTAACTATACGCTAAACGCTGTCCGCTAAATAGAACGCTATACGCTATAAAAAGGAAACAATATGAAAAACGTAAAAAAGACAAAAAGAGACCTTTTGTTTGATACAAACCGCGAGATGCAGGAAATCGCCCAGAAACTTTTTATGGCAAAAAAAGAACTGGAGAAAAAAAATCAAGCGTTAGAAGAAGCGCAAGAGAAAGAGAAGCAAGAGAAAGAACATCTACAGCGTGAACTTAAAGTGCTTAAGCAGATCTCGGGCCCGGCCCGGGCGAAGGCGGCGCCGCCGGCCGCGGGCAAGCCAAAGCTGACCGGGAGCGCAGCCGAAGAACTCTCCCTCAGGTACTTGCAGCTTCTGAAATCGTACGTGAAGACGAAAGACCTGAGCAGGAGTGAGGGCCCGGTCGAGGAGCTGTGCCGGATGTTCCTGTCATACGGCGTGACGCCCAAGGGGATCGTGGACATCCATCTCAAGGCGATGCCGCAGGTCAAGACCATCGGCGACCTCGAGACCAAGCGGGTAACATTTGAGTCTCGGATGGTGCTGATGAAGGTCATCATAACGTATGCGTCGCTATTAAGTGAACGTATGGCGTAGAGTGTATAGCAGATAGCCTTTTACTTAGCGGATAGGACTAGCGTATAGGAAAAGCAAAAATCTTTTAGTTTTTAACTATCAGCTATGAGCTAAACGCTATCCGCTGTGATTGCTATACGCTTTACGCTTATAAAAAGGAGGGGAAATGAAATATATTTTGAGACTGTACGTGCTGGGGGAGTCCCAGCTTTCCAAGGTTGCAATAAAGAATGCCAAAATGATCTGCGATGAAAAGCTGAAAGGGAAATACACATTAGAGGTTATAGACCTGCTCAAACGGATGCAGCTTGCTGAGGACGAAAAGATATTCGCCACGCCCACGTTAGAAAGAAAGCTTCCTCGTCCGCTTAAGCGAATCATCGGAGACCTGAGCGATAGCAGCAAGGTGCTGCTTGGGCTGGATATTATAGAAAAATAAGATAAGGAGCTAAAAATGAATAAGAGAACGTTTGGAGAGAGAAAAAATAAAGTGGTGGAACATGTCGCTAAACTGAGGACAGGGATTGAAGGGCTTGATTTCCTGGGGAACGGCGGCTTCCCAAAGGGAAGGACCACCCTGTGCGTCGGCTCATCCGGTTCCGGCAAGACTGTTTTAGGCGTGGAATATATCTGGAGAGGGATGGAGGGCTTCGATGAGGCGGGTGTCTTTGTCACCTTTGAGGAGAAGCCTGAGAGGATCATCAAGAATGTCAAGAGTTTCGGCTGGGACCTGGACAAGAAGATAGCGGAAGGGAAACTAACTATCCTGGATATGGCCCCAAGCATTATGTCATCGGATACATTAGTCGGAGCGTATGATTTTACCGTCCTGATCGAAAGGATAAAATATGCCATAAAGAAGGTAAAAGCCAAAAGGGTGGTTATCGATTCTATTAACGCTTTTT
>Ga0222678_1000798_pt1 | contig 12776 bp, 13 predicted proteins | sample AntAcemetagen937_FD_179801 | JGI IMG/M metagenome (GOLD analysis project Ga0222678, IMG submission 179801) | Saline water microbial communities from Ace Lake, Antarctica - #937 | ecosystem: Environmental > Aquatic > Non-marine Saline and Alkaline > Saline | place: Antarctica: Ace Lake... | reverse complement strand
TTTGATTGCATACACCAACTATACTATCTAATGGACAATGAATCCAGCTAAAAAAGATATCCGCAGATTTACCGTATGGGTGGGTACCTGAGTAGTTACGAAAAAAAGAAGCAAAAAAAGAAAGAGAAACCACTACTACTATTATATCTTAACTTACTTAAAAACTGGTCTTGACATTGGGGAGCCCCTTAAAGCCCTATACAAAAAAGTGCATAAGTGGAGGGTTCGGGAACAACCGTCACAAATTGTCCGGGATCAGGTGTTCCGACATCTGCATCCCACAGCACAAAAACGGATCCAGTATGATAATCATACGTCTGAGAACCTACACCAACCTCTCCGGAATACCCTATCCCGATATTCATTGCCGTAAACGATATTTCTTCGGTAATACCTGTAGATATAAAACCGAATTTTATGCGTGCGCCATCTTTCCATATCTTTGTTTGATTTACCGCAATAGTCGGCGCTGTCCCAATAAGATTCTCAAACGTGAGCGTTCCTGTTCGTGGTTTTGCAACATCGTTTGTCAGCTTATCGTACTGCAGTGTGCTTTCAATACGGAAAGTATTTGTTGTTTCAGGAGGCTTAAGAACGATTCTTTTTCCTTCCGCCGCAGATATAGTATAGATTATTTCCGTATCCAGACTCAAAGCAGCAGTAAAAACTGCCGCGAACTCCCCCTGAGAGCCATTCCCAACAAGATAATCAATCGCTTCAGCTGTTGCCGCATTACTATAGGTATGATCTATATGGTTTCCGGTAACATCAACGACATCAATATGTATGGATGCCCACGAACAAGATCCTGATAACAAGAAAAAACTTATTACGCTAAATACTATGCAAAACATATTATTGATACTCTTCACAGAAACTTTCTCCTACGATAAAAATCGAGGGCGTATGTATCACTCACTGAACCGTCCGCTATATAATGTTTATCGCCGAGATAATATGCATAAATATTAAGATCGGGCCCGACTGTCCCCACCCCAATCATAGTTAAAAACTCCTCCACCCTGATCGCTATTATTTAGACCATTTAAGGTATTATTTAACGTATAGTTTGAACTCTGAAAATTATCTATAAACTGTAAGCCATAAGACGGAGAAGTAACTGAAAGGATCATTGTAACAGCTATAATATATAATAATTTCTTCATTATATTACCCCTCCCCCCAGTTAGTCTTTTTTTTCTTATTAAACACCTAAATATTACACTGCATCTACATTTACATCAATAAAATTATCTTGGGGGAGCAATCACCTCTTTTTTTTCACCGCGTAGGTGGCACATAGTGACTCCTGCGCGGTGGGATAAGGGTTTTCTTTTGACTTTATGTTCTGATGTGGTATATACTTATATCATGAAACTACATAGACGAATCAATGCTTTTACCTTTATTGAAATTGTTGCAGCTATAGCGATTCTCGCTATTGGCATCCTTTCTGTTCTAACCCTTTTCCCCGTAGGTATCGACTCATCAAAAAAAGCAGGTTTAAGAACAAAAGCGGTGATTCTCGGTGAGAAAAAGATCGAAGAGTTTAAAGCGACTACCGTCTTCAGCAGTCTCGCATCTTCTCCAAAAACAAATTTCACTACTACCGATGATCCCGAACAAATGTATCAATATGAAATAGATGTATCAACGCCTGTAACAGGAAATTCAGGAACAACAACCTCGTCTGCTGACTCAAATTTGCGTAACGTTACTGTTACTGTTTTATGGCCCGCTAAAGAAACTGACCGAAAGAAACAGCAAAAAACAGCTTTCTCCACCTACATCGGCAACCGCTAGACACTTCGGACACTTCGTGTCTTTTATTTTTTTGTTTGGGACCTATCTGAATAATAACAACGAAACCGTCATAATAAAAGTGACGAAGTCACTGGGAGGTTTGAAATTTTGGGACAGCTTTAACGCCTTTATCAATATTCGTAAGGATCGATATAACGGGTGGGATTTCCTGTGCGATTTTCTTTTGTAAAGTTTCCGCACCGGTATCAAAGATAGACCGCGGGGCTAAAACATATATCTCATCGGATAATACGATTAAAGGATGGACCGTTGAGAGCATAAAATTCAAAAGCACAAATATGCTTGTCGTGCATATACCCCGTTTTGAGAAACGATAACTATTTCGACTAGAGTATCTTTTTATACACTCCTCAAATATTATTATAGTTAGATAAGCCGTTATTGATCAGTGTTTTACACTATAAAATGGGGCGTGTCAAGAGGGGCACAGAAAATAGATCTTCTAGGAGTTTTTAATAGTTTTCTTGTAGACGTCTTTTTTCATGATATTATATCGCGCAGCAACAAATGTTATCGCTTCTTTTTTTGTGATATTAAGCTTTTTCATAGTTTGTGTTACTTCTTTTTCTATATCAATAGGGGCCTCATCTTCTATGATTCCGCCTTGAATGATTAACACTATCTCGCCTTTCACTTCACTGGCACCAAGTTTCTTTAAAACGTCTGATGCCTTACCTCTAATATATTCTTCATAAAACTTTGTTATTTCTCGTGCGATAACTACTTCCCTATCACCGAGCACTTCTTCAACAGCTTTAAGTGTTTCTAAAATTCTTTTTGGAGACTCATAAAAAACAACGGGGCGCACCTCGTGTTCAAACTCCATTAATTTTTTCTTTTTTGCCATTTTCTTTTGCGGCAAGAATCCTTCATAAATAAAACTATCAATATCAAATCCTGACGCGACCAATGCCGTGATGCATGCCGACGGTCCGGGAACAGGAATAACCGAAACATTATTTTTTATCACTTCCTTTATGAGAATATTTCCAGGATCAGAAATGCCCGGCATACCAGAATCTGAAACAAGCGCAATGTCTTTCCCCGATTCTAAAAGATTTATAAAACGCGAGCACTTACTCTTTTCATTAAACTTATGATAGCTTTCACTTTTTGTAGAAATAGAAAAATGATTTAAAAGTTTTTGTGTGTGACGAGTATCTTCGCACGCGATAAGATCAACAGATTTCAGGGTTTTTAAACCTCTTAGAGTTATATCTTCTAAGTTCCCAATCGGTGTACCGACAATATATAAAATACCAACTTTGTTGTTCATTTTTTGGCACTCGTTTTTCGGTTTTAATTTGTCACAGTTTTGGATATCGTTAATGGTGTATTGATAAAAAGTCTTTTTTCACTAATCGATACACGAACCACGATTCACTATCTACTATACGCTCTACGCTAAGCGCTATCCGCTATTCAAGTCTGCAGTCTCTGGTCTGATTTTTGTATTGTTCTGCCATTTTTATGCGTTTTGAAATTGCTGGATGTGAATATAAAATAAATTCTAGTATTGGATTTGGTTCCGGGTTTGAAAGATTTTGTGAGGCGAGTTTTTTCATACTTTCAATAAACGCGTTTGGATTATTTGTTTTTTCTAAAGCAAATGCATCTGCTTCTCTTTCGAGTTTACGTGAGTATGTATTTGATATCGGCATGAGAGCTAAACCAAAAATAGATAACACTAACGCAAAAAGCGGCAGAGCCGCAACATCAGTAATAGCGCTGTATCCCGCAAGGTTGCATAATGAATACAGGGCAATGTTTGTTATATACAAACCAACAAAAGTTGATACCGTTGATATCGCAATGAGTTTGATAATATGTTTATAATAAAAGTGTCCGAGCTCGTGCGCGAGAATCACTTCGACTTCTTCCGGCGTATAATCTGACACGAGTGTGTCTGAAAGAATAATTCTTTTTGTGTTCCCAAGCCCCGCAAACATAGCGTTTGCTTTTTTTGATTTACGGCTCATATCCATTTCAAAGACGCCAAGTATCTTTGCTTTTACTGATTCTGAAAGTTTCATTAGCCTCTCTACAAGGTCTTCATTCTCAAGCGGTTTTACTTTATAAAAAATAGGGAGAATAAGTATGGGATAAAGATTGCTAATGACAAGACCAAAAAGCAGCCAAAACATACCTGCCCATATCCACCACATGTTTCCAGAAATTCTTAAAAAGAGATGTAAAACCTCTGCAAAAATTAATAAAAATAATATATTAATCCCTAACGATTTTGCATAATCTAAAAACCACATTTTTTTTGTTTCATTCGATAAGTCAAATTTATGTTCGAGAAGATATCCTGAATAAAAACTTAATGGAAAAAATATTAGTGAAAAAGAGACGTAACAGATAAGAACATACAAAAACACTTTAAACCAAATATTTACTGATAGCGGCGCAATAAAATCAACAAGCCACTGCGATAACCCTGAAAAAATAAATATGAGTAATACCGCAAAAGAAATTATAAGCTCAGCAACAAAAAGAATATTATGTATCTTTTCATACTGTTTTGCTTTTTGAAGTTTTTCTGGTGATGTATTTGTAGCCATATTATTGTTTCGCAATCCTAAATAAAAGGGCGATTAAAAAATCGCCCTTAACATTATTCTTTATAGTATCAAATATGACTTAAAAAGCAACTCCAAGAATTTCTATTATTCTATTTAAATCTTCCTTGGAATAATATTCGATCGTCAGCTTCCCTGCTTTTGATCCCTGCCATACTTTTACCGATGTCCCAAATTTTCTTTTTAGTTCATCTTCTATTGCGGCAAGATGCGGATCGCTGTTTTTACGATCTCTTTTATGGACTGGATTTGTTCGAAGTTTTTCAATAAGCTTTTCTGTTTCACGTACAGACAGCTTACTATTAATAATGCTTTTGCATAACTTTTCAATTGTCTTTTCATCCATCACTGAAAGAAGCACCTTCCCATGCCCAACCGACAACAACCCTTGCGAAATTAGTTCTCTCACATTTCCAGGTAACTTCAGCAGTCGCATAGAGTTAGCAATGCTTGCCCTCTCTTTTCCAACTTCTTCTGCAATTTGTTCTTGCGTAAGGCCAAACTCTTTGATAAGCCGGTAGTACCCTTTTGCTTCTTCAATTGGATCAAGATCTTCGCGAAGTACATTTTCAATAAGCGCTAATTCCATTGCTTCTTTATTGCCTACTTCTCTAATAATCGCAGGAATTGTTTCAAGCTCTACCGCTTGAGCCGCACGTAGTCTACGTTCGCCAGCTATGAGCTCATATCCATCATCACTCGTACGAACAAGAATCGGCTGTATAACGCCTCGTTTTTTAATTGATTCAATGAGTTCGTTTTGCGCAACTTCATCAAAATGCACACGTGGCTGATAACTGCTTCGTCTAATTTTCTCTATTGGTAGCTGTAGTGAACCAGATTCATTTTTTTCAACTTTTTTCTCTGGAATAAGGGCTGATAGCCCTCTTCCCAATACTGATTTTTGTTCCATATATCCCCCTAATACAAGCTATAAGCTGTAAGTTTTAAGCTACAAGACAAAGTGTGTTTTTGCATCCTATTGCGCGCTAACTACTTATAGCTATACCGTGATTGGCTCTTCTTCTTTTTCTATTGCCTGAGTTGCTTCCTGGGCAACAATTTCTTTTATTTGATTCTCTATGCTCTCTTTTTGCGATGCGTTTTGAGAGATAACTTCTTTTGCAAAAGAAAAATAACTCTCCGCCCCCTGAGAACGAATATCATAGTAACATATTGGCTTACCGAAACTTGGAGCTTCGCTGAGCTTAACGTTTCTTGGTATAATCGTTTTATATACTTTATCTGGGAAGTAATTTCTTACCTCTGAAATTACTTCTTTTGATAGCTTTGTTCTAATATCAGACATTGTAAGAACAATGCCTTCGATTTCTAGTTTTGTGTTAAGGCTGTCTTTTACAAGGTCTATCGTAGAAATAAACTGACTGAGACCTTCTAATGCATAATATTCTGTTTGAATGGGAATAATAACGCTGTCTGACGCTGTTAACGCATTAATCGTTAAAAGCCCTAATGACGGCGGACAATCAATTATAATGTAATCGTATTGATCTTTAATTGCGCTAAGCGCATTCTTTAGAACATATTCTCGGTTCTCATAATTTACAAGTTCGATCTCTGCGCCTGCAAGATTTTTATCTGATGGGATAACGCATAATTTGTCAAACAGCGTTTTAACAATACAACTTTCTTTATCAACACCTTCGGTAAGAAAATCACATATTGTTTTTTGATCGCCTGTAACTGTAGCCCCGACGCCACTTGTCGCGTTGCCTTGGGAATCAAAATCTACGAGAAGGACCTTTTCTTCTGCCTTTGAGAGGATAGCGGATAGGTTTACGGAAGTTGTTGTTTTTCCGACACCGCCTTTTTGATTTGCAATAGATATTATCTTGCCCATTGGGTATATATAATATCTACATTACACACCGTGTCAACATAATTCTTCGAATTATTTATTTTTATTGTCCCTGCTCCACACAAACAAAATGAGGCAAGCGAAGCTTGTGTTCTACGTGGAACACTGGCCTCGATATTATTGTATTAATTGTTTGGGGTTATATTTATTAGATTAAGGCTGCCGAAGGCAGCGTTCGAGCCAGACTAGGAGAACAGATATATCTGCAGGGGTAATGCCAGAGATGCGGGAGGCTTGCCCAATAGAAGTAGGGTGGACAGCCATTAGTTTTTCAATCGATTCTATTTTTAGGCCCTTAATTTTTGAAAACTTGAAATCAGGGGGAATTTGCTTGTTTTCCAATCTTTTAAACTTTTGTATTTGCACTTCCTGTTTTTGTATGTATCCTTCATATTTCTTTTGTATCTCAGCCTGTTCGTATACTTCAGCAATAAATGCGCTATCAATAATATTCTTTTTAGATTTAGACTCTTTTCTTAACGTCTCACATACAGCATGAATCATTTCTCGTGTAAGCGGTTTTTTATCGTTTATCACTAGGGTGATTGCATCACGTTTTTTGCAGAACCGTTTATAGGCATCTTTATCTATAAGGCCAAACTTATCCCCATAGTCCATCAATCTGAGGTCTGCATTATCTTGCCTTAAGAGAAGTCTATATTCTGCACGGGAAGTAAACATACGATAGGGCTCGGTGACACCTTTTGTTACAAGATCATCTACGAGCACCCCGATATATGCTTCTGAACGATCTAGGATGAAAGGATCCTTTTTATCGATAGAGAAGACGGCGTTAACCCCAGCAACAAACCCTTGTGCAGCAGCTTCTTCGTATCCACTTGTCCCGTTGATTTGCCCTGCAAAGAAAAGATTTTTGACTATTTTTGTTTCTAGTGTTGATTTGAGGTGTGTGGGGTTAATAAAATCATATTCTATTGCATATGCTGGTCGCATGATATATGCGTCTTCAAGGCCAATGATGCTGTGAATTATTTTTTCCTGCACATCTTCCGGCAAGCTTGTTGACGCACCGTTAACATAATATTCTTCAGTATTGAGGCCTTCAGGCTCAAGAAATATCTGATGTTTGTCTTTATCTGAAAACCTAACTATTTTATCTTCTATTGAAGGACAATATCTTGGGCCTACACCAACAATGAGACCACTATATAGTGGGGATCGACGTAAATTCCTCTTAATAATGTCTTTTGTGTGTTTTGTTGTATAAGTCACATAACAGGGGACTTGCGGTAAGTTTATGCCATCAGAAAAAAATGAAAAAGGTATTGGTTTTTCGCCATTTTGCATATCCATCTTTTTAAAATTAATGCTGTTTTTATTTATTCGTGCAGGCGTTCCCGTTTTTAGTCTTCCAAGAGTAAAGCCTTCTTTTGCTAAGCTTTTTGATAGATTGATAGAGGCAATTTCTCCCGAACGTCCCGCAGAATATGATTTAAGCCCTATATGAACACGTCCCTGTAAAAATGTGCCTGCAGTGAGAATGACTGTCTTTGCCCTATAAGTAACACCTGTTTGTGTTATAACTCCTTGTATTTTACCTTTTTTAACAATAATCTCTTCAACCAAATCCTGCTTAAGATCAAGCCCGGGTTGTTGTTCAATAACTTTTTTCATTTCAAACTGATATATTTTCTTGTCTGCTTGTGCCCGTGGAGCCCAAACCGCTGGACCCTTGCTTTTATTTAACATGCGAAACTGAATACACGCTTTATCGGTATTTTTCGCCATTTCACCGCCTAAGGCATCAATTTCTTTGACAATATGGCTTTTTGCAAGCCCACCAATAGCGGGATTACATGACATTTGTGCAATATTATCGAGGTTGATAGTGAAAAGAAGTGTCTTTTTTCCCATTCTGCTTGCAACAAGCGCCGCTTCACAGCCCGCATGCCCAGCACCAACAACAATTACATCGTATGGCTTCGCCATTTTCACTTTTCTCGTTTTGAATGTTATTTTTGTTTTTAGTCTTTTGTTTTCGTCTTTAGTCTGTAGTCTCTGGTCTGATGTCTCTAGTCTGTTTTAATTATTTTCCAATACAAAACCGAGAAAAAATAGCGTGCAATGTTTCTTCCGTTATATCATCACCAGTTATTTCGCCCAGTGCTTGCATGGTATTTTTTATATCAAAGGCAATAAACTCATATGAAAGTTTTTTTGTAAGCGCTTTTTGAGCGTTTTGTAAGGATGTTTGTGCTTTTACAAGAGCTTCGTATTGTCTTTCATTTATTATAAAGGTATTTTTTATTATCTTTTTCTGTGGAATATGTTTTTTTCCTCGTCTAACGAGTTCATTAATTACATTTTCTGTTCCAATATGTTTCTTTGCGGAAATTTCTATGCAGGTATATTCTTTTACAATCTTTTTTATGTCTTTATGCCTTTTCAAGTCAATTTTATTTATTACAATTATTATTTTTTTCTTGTTTGCGTTCTTCAAAAATAGTTTATCGTCTCTTGTCGGCCCTTTATTGTTGTCTATAATGTAGAGAATAACGTCTGCTTCAACGACTTTTTTCTCTGTTTGCTTGATGCCAATACGCTCTACAACACCTTTTGTTTTGCGTAACCCAGCAGTATCAGCTATCTTATAAAGCATGCCGTCCAAGACAACAACATCCTCTAACACATTGCGCGTTGTTCCATGCACGTGAGTAACAATTGATTTATCTTCTTTTATAAGGAGATTAAAAAGGCTTGATTTGCCCACATTTGTGGCGCCTGCAATAACAACATCAATGCCTGAACGAACCTTTCTGCCATCATTCCGCGTCTCAATAAGAGCTTTCAGCCCCTTTATTGCTTTGTTAATTCTTTTTTTTACATCACTCTGTGAATATCCGATAATGCCTTCTTCCGGAAAATCAATAGCAACTTCTAAGGGACAGTAAAAGTCTAAAATATCGTTTTTAAGCTTTAAAATATGGGTGGAAAGCTCACCTTTCAAGTGATTTACAGCGAGCTCAAGCCCATATTCGGTCTCTGCGTTGATTACATCGACAACTGCTTCCGCCTGGGAAAGATCAAGGCGTCCATTTAGGAAGGCTCTTTTAGTAAACTCGCCTGCGGTAGCCATTCTCGCTCCGTGGCGAATTATTTCTTCGAGTATTTTTCGAAGAGAGAGCATGCCGCCATGCCCGCTTATTTCAATAACATCTTCGCGGGTATATGTATGAGGGGCCCTCATCACTGTTACCAACACTTCGTCTATAGTTGCTTTATTTGCGCATATATGGCCGTGTAAGATCCTGTGAGATGGTGTTTTAGACGGTTTCTGCCTGTCGGAAGATGTGAAGATCTTGTCGGCAATATGAAGTGCTTTTGAGCCACTTATTCTTACCATTCCGATAGCGCCAATGCCCATAGCTGTAGAAATAGCGGCAATGGTATCTTCGGTAACATTTTTTTCTGTGTCACGGATTGACATCTTTAGGCGCTTTTTGTGATTTTATATTGCTGCCAAATACTGAGAATATTATTTACTAGCCAGTATAAGACCAATCCTGAAGGGAAGTTATAAAATAAAAAGGTAAAAACAACGGGCATAAGCATCATCATTTTTGCCTGATTTGGATCTGCCACAGGAGTAAGTTTTTGCTGCCACACCATAGTAACGCCCATAATAAGGGGTAATATGTTTACTGGTATAGCACCAATTGAAAATACGGTATCAGGAACAGATAAGTCGTGTATCCACAAGAAGCTCGCACCCTTTAACTCTATTGCGCCACGCAAAGTCGTAAAGAGCGCAATAAATATCGGTAATTGAGCAAGCATGGGCAAGCACCCGCTCATAGGGTTAACTTTGTACTCCTTATACACCATCATCATTTCTTTTTGCATCTTTTTAGGATTGTCTTTATTATTAGCACGTATTTCATTAACGAGCGGCTGTATAGCCTGCATTTGCTTCATTGATTTCATGCTTTTTGCCGTCAAAGGATACATGACAAGCTTGATGATGAGCGTTATTACAATTATGGCAATGCCATAGTTATGAAATAATTTATAGAAGAAATTTAAGCCGATGAGAATCCATTCACTTATAAAGCCAAACCAGCCAAAATAGAGAATTTTCCCAAACTTATACGGCGCTTTTTTCATTAAAGAGTATTCTTTTGGGCCCATAAAAAAGACAAACTCTTCTTCATGTACGCCGCCCGGCGCAAGAGAAAACCCTTCCATTCTTATTGAGGATGATAGTCCTTCAACTTTTTTCTTGTTGTCCCCGTAGAGGGGAACAGTTACAACGTCTTGAATCAATGTTTCAGGCTTTGCGATCAGCGCATAATACTGATTTTGCATGCCAGCCCACTCGCATGGCCCTCGTGTTTCTGTTTTTTCCTTAATTTTTTTGACTTTTTCCCGTAAAACGGTACCGCTTTGCTCCAGCACGGTCAAGCCGAGCTCGCTAATACCAGTTTTTTTGACTATAGGAAAGATTGTCCCATACACCATTTGATAACTATTGATACCTAACCCACTGTTGGAACTATTCTTAAAAACAATTCTCACCTTAAATATATATTCGTTTTCATCAAAATAAAATATCTTCTTAATGGATATCTTATCTTCTGTGACGTGCTCAAAAACAACCTTTTTGCCTTCTATTCTTCCTGTAAAAAGCGCTTTTGAAAGATCGCCAAGCGGGCCAACGTTTGTAAGTGCTAGAGGTTTTACCGGAATGTCTCTTTCAAGAGCAAGGTCATGTTCTTTATCATCTTTATCTTTATACTTCTTTAATTGTAATCTTTTTATTGTTCCGCCATAATTTGAAAGAACGATGTTATACAGGTCGGTTTGAATAAAGAACTCTTCTTCTTTATAGTCAGGCGTTGATTTTATTTCAGCCGCGATTTCTTCTACCGGAACAGCTTTCTCTGCATATGAAGGCTCCGCCTTCTGCGCAATAGAGGCTTTCTCTTCTTGCTGCTTCTGCGGAAAAATCTTATTTATGTAGAAAGGATAGAGTATTAGTACTAGTAAACATAACGCTATTCCAATAATTGCCTTTTTATCCATATCTTTCCTATTCTTTTACTGGGTCAAATCCACCGCTATGAAAGGGGTGACATTTAAATAATCGTATAATTGAATAATAGCCGCCAACCAGAACCCCTTTTTTCTCTATGCTTTGTCTCGCATATTCTGAACATGAGGGGTAAAACCGGCAATGCTGCCCAAAAAACGGTGAAACGTATCTTTGATAACCCTTGATGATTCCCATGAATATTTTTTTCATGATTTATCCTCGCCAAATCTTGCCGCAATCTTGTGTAACATATTTATATAAGCAGTCTTAAGCTCTTCATGCTTTAGAGATCCGATGTCTTTTATTATAACCGTGCAGATATCAAATCCTTGTGCTATTTCCTTTTTATGTGTGCGGAAAAGCTCACGAATTCTTCTTTTGCAGCGGTTTCGAACGACTGCGTTTCCCGTTTTTCTTGATATTGACACCCCTAAACGATTATAGGGAAGCTCGTTCTTCTTTATATAGTAAAGGATATGCTGTGTGGCGAATTTCTTTCCGTGAGTGATGATATCCTTGAATTCTTTTTGCTTTACAAGTCGCTCATGCTTGCGAAAAGTACATCTTGATAGAGCTTTTTTCTCGGCAGGACACATTATTTGGCTCTAATTCTCACTTTTTCCATTATTAATAGTGCTAATGCCAACTTTTAGAGGCTCACTCTTTTTCTGCCCTTGCTGCGACGACGGTTTAGGATTGCTCTTCCGCCTGCAGTTTTCATTCTCTCGAGAAAACCGTGAGTTCTGCTTCTTCTTCTGTTGGAAGGCTGGTATGTTCTTTTCATGATATCTCCTTATTATAAAATGAGACTCGAAACTCACAAGCAACGCTATGAGGGTTTCGTTAGTCGAATTATCCCTTTAGGGATGTTTCTTAGAATCCAATAGTAAACGGCTAATTATAGAGAAATTGTTTTAGCTGTCAAGCGGAAAACGAATATATCGTTTTCTAGAATCTTTTTAGTGATCTTGTTGCGCTCATTTTTTTCTGATTTTACTTTTTCTAATTCTCCACAGGCCGCGCGTTTTTTCTGTGTCCTGTAGAAAACTTTGTTGATAACTAAATTTATCTTGCATAAAAGTGTGCGCAATTGTAAAATCACTCCGTCTTAAATTACATGTGTAAAACTTCGCGTTTAACACCAATGATAAACTGCCGCTTTTGGCTTTTCGATATAAAGGATTTTAACATTGAGCTCTAACTCTGCAACGCTTTGGAATTCACTTAAAGATAAGATTGAAGAAAATCTTGGAACAACAATTTACGAAACATGGTTCAAGCCGTTGTGTCCTGTTTCATTGTCTGATACTGCTTTTGAAATTTCTGCACCTAATAAATTTTATTGTGATTGGGTAAAAGAACATTACCATACACTTATTGAAAAATCTCTCGAAGAAATTACAGGGCAACGTATCAAGATAATTTTTTCTGTCCTTCC
>Ga0222678_1000797_pt1 | contig 12784 bp, 7 predicted proteins | sample AntAcemetagen937_FD_179801 | JGI IMG/M metagenome (GOLD analysis project Ga0222678, IMG submission 179801) | Saline water microbial communities from Ace Lake, Antarctica - #937 | ecosystem: Environmental > Aquatic > Non-marine Saline and Alkaline > Saline | place: Antarctica: Ace Lake | collected... | reverse complement strand
TGCTCTATTCAGTAGAGCTTGTCGACCACAAGATGAAGACTGATCGTAATCTCAAACATCAGGTCGATTTCCTCTCTAAACGCCTCGGTGAGATGAAGAAATGATTCAAGAAGACCGATTACAGTTCAAAACTGTTTTTGCCTGGGGCTTTGTCATCCTTAGTGGCCTTATAGCTGCCTATATCGCCTTTTTGTCCCTTATCTCCGTCTGGGTAGGTTTCACCCATCTTTACCGGGCAGGTTCCTGGGTCCCCATCTTGGCCGGGATGGTTCTTCTCACCCTCGTTTCGTGGCTGTACTTCCGACTCGCACGAACTATACTCACCCACCGGAAAGAAGAAGGTATAATCAATTCAATTTCTTAATCATTTAGGGCTCGCTACTACTTCTGATTTATAAAAAGACCTCAGGAACTCCTCGTCCTTTGGAGATAGATTGAACCGGCCGGCGGCCTCCTGTATTAGCAGGGCAATACTTCTTCCCCCATCTTCCAGGCGCCCTTCAGAAATCCACTTCACTGCCTGCCGCACCTTTTCACCCTTGGGCTGGATCGTTGCCATATCTTTCTCCCAATTTAGTCAATCGTATCTTCTCAATAAATCGGGATAAATCTTCTGCTGTGCCATTTCTCTGGATTCCCGCTTTCGCGGGAATGACAGACCCTTACTCTATTTCATCATTCCCGCGAAAGCGGGAATCCAGGACCTGTTACCACGACTTATTGAGATGTTACAGTCAATCGTCCTCACTCATCTTCCATTAACTTGGCGACCCCTACCACCTTCTCTCCCTCTCCAAGGTTGATCAACTTAACCCCTTGGGTATTCCTCCCTATGACAGAAATGTCAGCCGCCCTTATTCTTATAATCTTTCCATGTCCGGTAATTATCATCAACTGATCCTGATCACTCACCTGATAGGAATAAACTACTGGGCCGTTTCTTTCACTGGTCTTGATGGTGAACACTCCCTGCCCGCCTCTCGCTTGGCGCGGGTATTCATCCGTCTTTGTCCTCTTTCCGTATCCATTTTCCGTCACGGTCAGGATCGTGGCTCCCTCACTGATTGTCTCCATTCCAACGACCGCATTATCAGGCGCCATTCTAATCCCGATATTACCCGTAGCCACCCTGCCCATACCCCTCAATTCCGACTCTTTGAAACGGATCGACTTACCCTCCCTCGTGGTGAGAAAAATATCCTGGTCTCCGTTTGAAACACGCACCCCGATGAGCTCATCCCCTTCCCGGATCTTAACTCCAATCGTCCCTATGGATCTGGGATGACTGTAGGCCGTAAGCTCTGTTTTCTTGACCAATCCCTCTTTCGTGGCCATGACCACATATTTCCCCTCCTCATAGTCCCTCACCGGGAGAATGGTTGCTACTCTCTCCCCCTTCTTGAGATCCAGGAGGTTCACAATCGCCTTTCCCTTGGACATCCGGCCTGCCTCCGGAATCGCATGGACTTTCTTCCAATAAACGCGTCCCTTATTAGTAAAAAAGAGGAAATAGTCATGTGAAGAGGCTACAAACAGGTGTTCTACAAAATCTTCTGCCTTCGGCTTGACGCCGGTCATACCTTTGCCCCCCCGGCGCTGTGCCCTGTAAAGACTGATCGGATTTCTCTTGATATAGCCATCATGGCTTATTGTTACGACCATATCCTCCTCAGTGATCAGGTCATCCATATCAATGTCATCCACATCCTCAAGGATCTCTGTCCTCCTCTCATCCCCATATAGTGCCTTAATCTCCTCTATTTCATCCTTTATAATCTGAAGCACCATGGCCGGACTTTCTAAGATGGCATTGAACCGCGCTATATCCTTTATTAAATCCTGATATTCTGCATCTATCTTTTCTCGCTCCAATCCGGTCAATCTCTGTAATCTCATATCTAAGATAGCCTGGGCTTGAATCTCGGAGAATTCAAACTCCGAAATAAGTCGTGCCTTTGCCTCTTTAGCATCAGATGAAGACCTGATCAGTTCTATAACATCATCAAGGAATTCCAAGGCCTTTTTCAGCCCCTCAAGAACGTGGGCGCGCGCTTCCGCCTTTTTGAGCTCGTAAATGGTCCTTCGTATGATAATTTCCCGGCGATAGTTAATAAAATGCCGCATAAACTCTTTGAGCGCAAGAATCCGGGGACGTCCATTTACGATTGCCAAAAGAATAATTCCAAAAGATGTCTCTAACTGGGTAAACTTATATAGCCTGTTCAGGATAACCAGGGCCATACTATCACGCTTCACTTCTATGACGATCCTCATCCCGTCCCTGTCAGACTCATCCCTTACTGCCGAGATACCTTCTATCTTTTTATCCCTAACGTATTGGCCAATCTTTTCTAACAATTTACCCTTATTTACCTGATAAGGGATTTCAGAAATTATGATCCTTTCCCTGTCGTTTCCAAACGTCTCAACAAAGGCCCTTGCCCTCATCTTGATAATACCCCGGCCTGTCCCGTATGCCTCTAAGATCCCCTTTTTACCAAAAATGAATCCTGCTGTAGGAAAGTCCGGTCCCGGAACGGTCTCCATCAACTCCTTTAATCCAATTTCGGGATTGTCTATTACCTTCTTAATCGCCTCACAAATTTCAACTAAATTATGAGGTGGAATATTTGTTGCCATCCCAACCGCAATACCACCAGAACCGTTGATCAATAGATTGGGTATCCTGGTTGGTAGAACCACAGGTTCCAAAAGGGACCCGTCATAGGTAGGCACGAAATCAACGGTCTCTTTTTCGATGTCCGAAAGAAAATCCTGAGTAGCCCGTGTCATCCTTACTTCAGTATATCTCATCGCCGCTGGCGGATCGCCATCAACAGAACCAAAGTTCCCCTGACCATCTATTAGAGGGTATCTAAGGGAAAAATCCTGCGCCATCCTGACAATTGTATCATATACAGCAGTATCACCGTGCGGATGATATTTACCTATAACATCACCAACAACCCTCGCGGATTTTTTGAAAGCTCTGTTATAATAATTCTTCAGATCGTGCATTGCGTAAAGCACACGCCTGTGAACCGGTTTAAGACCATCCCTAATGTCGGGCAAGGCCCTCCCCACGATGACACTCATGGAATATTCAAGATAAGATTTTTGCATCTCATCTTCTATGCTGACAGAATCATACTCTAAATCCGAAATCATTATTCTTCACTTCTCCAATTCCTTAATGGCCTCGTAAAAAGTCTCCAAAGCCGTCACTCCCGCGAACGCGGGAGTCCAGAAGTGGTTGATGTCCCTGGATTCCCGCGTTCGCGGGAATGACAATGACAGGTGCTTTCTGACTTTTTAGGAGTTCATTAATCCCTAAATTCCTAAATTCAAAATTCCTAAATTCCAGCCTAAATGTCCAGGTCAGTAACCTCTAATGCGTTCTTTTCGATAAACTCTCTTCTTGGCTCTACCTTGTCACCCATAAGGATAGTGAAAATATTATCGGCTTCTACCGCATCCTCTACCCTAACTTTAACAAGGGTTCTCTTTTCCGGGTCCATGGTTGTATTCCACAACTGATCCGGATTCATTTCACCTAAGCCTTTATATCTCTGAATTCCAAGGCCCTTTTTGGCCTTTTCCATAAACTCATTGAGGAGTTGTTCCGGATCTTCAATTTCTTCCTTTTCTCCTTCTCCAACCCTGAAACTACCCCTCTTCAAGTCGCAGAAGTCATCACTCAGCTCCATTAACTGACGCAACTCGGGTGATGAGAGGAATTCCCAGCCCACCTCAAACCTGTGCCCTCCATTTTTAGTTTCTGTTACCGAGAATTCGTAATATCCGTCCTCTTCTCCAAGACTAATATCGCTCACACTAAAACCGCCTTCTTCGAGTTTAACAAGGAGATTTTCCATAAAGGGCCTGTCCTTGAACTGGCGCTTATTTGTCACCCCATTTAGGACTAAGAACTCTATAAATTTTGAACTGAAACCCTTTCTCGATAATTTATCAAGACGCTCAAAAAACCTCACAAGCCGGTTAAGCATAGTGATAAGCCTGTTTCCCGAAATCTCTCTTCCATCATCGAGAAGAACAGCCTCGTTTTCAGAAATACGTGTCAGAATAAAGTCATTAAATCCCTCTTCATCCTTTATAAAAAGCTCCTTCTTCTTATTCAACACACGGTAAAGCGGGGGTTGCGCCACGTAGAGATATCCCTTATCAATAAGATCCGGCATCTGTCTGAAAAAAAACGTCAAGAGGAGCGTACGGATGTGGGCCCCATCCACATCCGCATCGGTCATAATAATAACCTTATGGTATCTGATCGAATCGATATTATAGTCCTTCTCTCCAATCCCTGTTCCCAGGGCAGCAATCATTGTCCGGATCTCTTCACTCGATATCATTTTGTCGAATCTGGCCTTTTCAACATTTAGAATTTTCCCTTTAAGGGGCAAAATAGCCTGATTTTTCCGGTCTCGCCCCTGTTTTGCGGAACCACCTGCGGAATCGCCCTCCACAATGAAGATTTCACTTTTCTCCGGATCCCTCTCCTGGCAATCCGCCAATTTCCCTGGCAGGGAATGATCCGAAAGAATCCCCTTTCTCCTCGCCAACTCCTTGGCCTTTCTTGCAGCCTCCCTGGCCCTCGCTGCATCAATCACCTTTGCCAGAATTGCCTTTATAACAGGTGGATTTTCTTCGAAAAAAGTACCTAATCCCTCATTTATAAGATTTTCAACCAACCCCTTAACTTCGCTGTTTCCCAACTTGGTCTTGGTTTGACCCTCAAACTGGGGTTCAGGCAGCTTAACACTGATAACCGCTGTTAAACCCTCCCGGACATCGTCTCCCGTCAGTTTTTCTTTGATATTTTTTGCCTGGGGAGAATTCTGCAGATACTGGTTGATACTCCTTGTAAGGGCCGATTTAAACCCTATTAAATGGGTGCCCCCCTCTTGCGTGTTGATATTGTTTGCAAAAGTAAACAGGTTCTCTTTATAGGAGTTGTTATATTGAAAGGCCACCTCTATCAGTACCCCGCTCCTTTCCCCTGAAATATAGATCGGCTTTTGATAGAGAACCTCTTTGTGTTTATTAAGGTATTCCACAAAAGATTTTATGCCACCTTCATAGAAGAAATCCCTTTTCTTGCCGCTCCGCTCATCCGCTATCTTTATACGCAGGCCCTTTGTAAGGAAAGAGAGTTCGCGCATCCTCTTGGCCAAAGTCTCAAAATCGAGAACTAAAGTTTCAAAGATAGTTGAATCGGGTAAAAAATCGATCCTGGTTCCCGTTCTTTCCGTCTCCCCTCTTATCTCAAGTTTACTCTTTGTTTCTCCCCTTTCGTACCTTTGAAAATAGATTTTTCTATCTCGGTAGACCTCCACCTCTAAGTATTCAGAAAGCGCATTTACCACCGACACCCCAACACCATGAAGCCCGCCTGAAACCTTATACGACTTGTTATCAAATTTGCCACCCGCATGCAGTTTGGTCATTACAACCTCAAGCGCAGGCATATTAGCGCTCTTATGCATGTCTACCGGAATCCCACGCCCATTGTCGCGAATCGCAACACTGTTATCGTTAAGCAGCTTAATATCAATCCGGTCACAATATCCGGCTAAGGCCTCATCAATACTATTGTCCACAACTTCATAAACCAGATGATGGAGACCCCCGGAAGAGGTGTTTCCTATATACATGGCCGGCCTTTTCCTTACGGCCGATAAACCTTCTAAGACCTTAATATCTGATGCTTCGTAAGTCCTCTCTTCTTCCATTACCTTAAACCCTCATCGGCATAATTAACCCTATGAATCCCTTATCTGCATCGCCTTTTAGAACGCATGGTTTGGCACTGTCCGTAAACTCCATGCTGATCATGTCACTCTCCATAGACTGGAGTATATCAATAAAATATTTTGGGTTAAACCCTGCCTCGATTCTTTCACCCGCATATTTTATTTCTATTTTCTCCTGCCCCTCACCCAGATCAGGGTTGGTTGAAACCAGGTCCAACAGGTCCTTTTCAAGTGTGATTTTTACAGCGCGATATCGCTCATTACTGAGAATAAGCATCTTTCTCATTGCCTCTAACAGTAAAGACCTCTTTAATGGTATAGGAAAATCACATTCTTTCGGTATAACGGCCTGATAATCCGGAAACTTCGCCTCGAGGAGACGCATAACAAGTACCGCATTATCTTTCTTGGCAACGCACTCTTTCTGTTTAAATCCTATTTCAACGGTTCCCCCTTCCGATGCAAGCCTGTTTAGTTCAGACATACCTTTCTTGGGAATCATCACCCCTTTTCCCAAATCGAGAAGACCAACGTTTGAAATCGTCTTATCGATCATTGAAAGCCTGTGGCCGTCCGTGGCAATCATCCTCAGAAAATCATCTCCATCATGGGAAACTCTTTCAGTAAAAACCCCGGACAATTTAAAACCCGCCTCCTCTAAGGTTACTGCGTAGATGGTTTTATTGATCATATCAGTTAGTGTATCTGCATCTATTTCAACCATTGCCACACCTTCAGGTTCAATAAAGGCTGGAAATTCATCAGGAGCGATGCATGCAAGATCAAACCGAGCTACCTCATCTGAAATAAATACCCAGTTATTCTCTTTCATTTTTATCAGAAATGTTTCTGATTTGCTTTCTTTTAGTATTTCAAACAGTTTTCTACCCGAGATAGTTATACTCCCTTCCTGGATAACATTAGCAGAGATGGTTTCTCGAAAACCGAGTTCAAGATCGGTGGCTGAAAGCCGAACATTTGATCCGGAAGCATCAAAAAGGATGGTTGAAAGAACCGGCATGCTGCTTTTTCTTTCAATAATGCTTTGAACTCTTGAAACTGCTTTCAAGAGTTCGCTTCTATCAATCTTTATTTCCATGGTTTCCTCCAGTACTTTAATGTTATTTTATTTATTAAATATAAAAGGTAATCATAATAATAAGGGGTGTCAAATTGTCAAATACTGAGTTATTTAATTGAAATTAAAGAATAACTTTTTTGCTTATTCTAAAAAAAAGATGAAACATCTTTACAAAAGTAGGGTCATCGCTTGAAATGAAAAGCTTTTGAACAACTTTTCAAGAATAATTTAAACAATGTAAGTCTAACTGCTTTGTTTTTGAGCTATAAGCATTTGTATTGCATTGATATCATTTAAAATCCCTTTGTTTTGGGATTTCCGTTTTTCAACACGTTTTACCGTATAAATAACCGTGGAATGATGCTTATTCCCAAATGCATTCCCGATTTCCCTTAAAGAATAAGAGGTTAACTTTTTACTTAGATACATGGCTACCTGCCTCGGATATGAGAAGGTTTTTCCCTTTTTGTTCGACAAAAGATCGCTCAGGGCTATATTAAAATATTTTGCTGTCACTCTTTGAATTTGATGCAGATCGATATCACTTACGGGATGGTTTTTTTTCTTTATGATCGAGTCAATGACGGATATGTCTATTGGACGTTTATAAAAGGAGGCATAGGCTTGAAGCTTGACAAGATATTTGATCAGGGTCTTTAAATTGTCTGTGGCGCTTGCTAAGAAAAAAACCACGTTATCCGATAGGACCAGATCTTTTTGTTTAGCTGATTTTTTGATGATCTTCATCTTAGTTTTTTGACTGGGGGCGTTGATCTCTGTTATGAGGCCCCACTCGAGACGCGACCTTAGTTGAGGGAGGAGGTTAGGAATCTTACTCGGCGGATAAGTGGCCGCTATTGCTAACTGTTTGTCAGATTCGAGAAAGGAGCTACAGAGAGCTAAGAATTCCCCCTGCGGTCTTTTGTGTTCGGCAATCAGATGTAAATCGTCGATCAGGAGAAAATCAGGGCTGCTGCCTTTTTCCCAAACATGATCAGCGCGAGTTGTGTTGTCCGGGGATAAAAAATCCCTGACAAAACGGTCAGTGGAGAGGTACATAACATCTGCAAACGGATTGTTTTTGATGACAAGATTGCCTATCGCATTTAATAGATGGGTCTTTCCGAGACTAAATTCACTGAAGATATACAGAGGATTGTAGTTATTGGATGGTCCATCTGCCACGTCTAAAGCGGAAGAGTAGGCAAGGCGGTTGCTGTTTGCTGTAACGAAACTGCCAAAGGTGCTTAAAGGATTGAGCCCTTGAAAGACATTTGTCCCCGAACTCCTGGGAGCTTTCTTTTTTGGGAGGTCTTTTTTATTCGAAGGTGCGGTAGAGGTAAAACTGATTTCAGGGAGGGCCTTTAAGTTTTTTCTGAAAACTGTTTGAATTTGATCTATATAATTATCCTGCAGCCAGCGGGCAACGAATTTATTTGGAACCTCTATTATGGCGTGATCCTGGTCGATTTCTTTGAGTGATGCCTGTGATAACCATGTCTTGAATTCGGGCTTAGGGATGCCTGATTTAAAATCGCTTTTTATTTGGTCCCAGATATAATTTTTTATTGTCATGGCAAATAGTTAGAATGCGTTAAAGTGATTTAACAAAATCATTATAGCTTATAAAATCTTGAGCAGAATATCAATGAAAATCTTCATTTATCAGGTTCAAATTACAAGTTGATGGTCTCTCTCAACAAATCCATTCCCGGATAGCTCCCTTAGTACCTATTCATTCAAATCATGTTTGCTCAAGAGTTATCATATAGCCATAGTGGGCAGAAATTTGTTCACCCTCCGGGGGAGCGTAGACCCATATGGGCCGGAGGTCACGAAGAGCTCATAAAACCATCAGAAACTCATTTTTAGTGCCCTTTGTGTGCTTCGTGGTGAAATCTTTGTTTGGTTCCCCGCTTGTGGTTTTATGAATGCGGGATCAACGTTTCACTAAGACCGGTTTATCCGGTAACCTTGGTGATCTCGTAAAACGGAAAGTCAGAAAGTACCCGTTTTCGTCATTCCCGCGAAAGCGGGAATCCAGGGAACTCAACCACTTGTGGACTCCCGCTTTCGCGGGAGTGACGGCCTTGGAGACTTTTTACATGGGCGTCAACCTTGAATAGTCGTTTAAAATACTTAGAATTTCTGAAATAAAAAATGAGGAGGAAATTATGACATATTCAATTGCTCTGGCTGGTAAAGGAGGTACCGGAAAAACGACAATGGCCGGTATGTTGATCAAATACCTTGTGGAAAAAGGGAAGACACCGGTTCTCGCTGTTGATGCAGATGCCAACGCCAACCTTAATGAGGTGTTGGGGCTCCCAATGGCACAAACCTTAGGAGATGCCAGAGAGGAGATGAAGACAGGGGTTTCTACGGGTATGACAAAGGATATCTTCATGGAGATGAAATTGCAGGAGGCGGTCATGGAAACCCCTAATTTTGATTTGATCGTCATGGGAAGACCTGAAGGGGCAGGATGCTACTGCGCAGCCAACACGCTCCTGACTCAATCCTTGGAGAGACTGATTGACAACTATAACTTTATTGTTATTGATAATGAGGCCGGGATGGAGCATATAAGCCGACTGACAACAAGTGATGTTGATATACTCCTTATCGTATCCGACCCTACCCGGAGAGGACTTCAGGCGGCACATAGAATTGTTGAACTGACAGATAAATTAGCTCTGAATGTTGGCCGCAAAATGGTCATAGTTAACAGACTCAGAGATGGGCAGTTCGAGTCCTTAGGTCAGGCCTTAGATGAATACAAGCTCGAGCTTGCAGGGGTGGTACCAGAGGATCTGGACCTACAGCAGTTTGATCTTGATGGGAAACCCACAATAGAATTGAAAAAGGAAAACAAGGCCGTGAAGGCGGCATATGAGATTTTTGATAAAATGCTGAAGGGTTAATAATCTACATTTCCCATGAAACAGGGATTTTCCTCTAAATACTCACTATATGTTGTGTTATAATTTTAATTAAATACAATATAGGGTATATTCAAAAAGCATAAAACCCCTTCAAATTCCTACAAAAAATACTTGACAATGAATTGAGATTCATTTAATTTACGCCGATAGACCTCAGAAGCAGAGGTATTTTTTTACCCTGCTTTTGTTATATTTTTCACAAAAGGTTTTTTGGTTAAGTGCACAACGGTAGAACCGATCGTGCCTCGAATTTTAAACAGAGAAAAAATCTAAGTAAGGAGGTAAAATAAATTGACTTTTGAGATTCCTGAACAGCCCTATTCTGGAAAAATAGGGGAAACCACAGTCGGAGCAGGGAGTAGCGCTGTTACGCTGGGAGGGGAAGGTTCTTATCCGTTTCATCTCTTTGAGGGGGATATGCCGAATGCCCCTAAGATTGCCATGGAGATCTGGGATTATGACCCCTCTGACGAGTGGCCGGCAGCAGCTGTTGCACCGTTTAAGGATGTGATTTCTTCGCCCGAGGCCTGGGCCAAGAAATGCGTTGAAGAGTATGGTGCAGACATTATTGTGCTTCAGCTTAAGAGCACGGATCCCAATGGAATGGACAGGGGCGCTGACGAAGCCGCAGCGGTGGCCAAAAAGGTTGCTGATGCGATTGATGTACCGCTTGTCCTGTGGGGTACGGCTAATAATCAGAAGGATGAAGAGGTTCTAAAAAAGATTTCCGAAGTTTGCGAGGGCAAAAATGTTTCCTTAGGGCCGGTCGAAGAGGCAAACCACAAGGGCGTGGGTGCAAGCGCCTTAGGTTACGGCCACACCATAGTTGCCTCTTCACCCATCGATGTTAATTTAGCGAAGCAACTGAATATCCTTCTTGGAAATCTTGGCGTTACGTCTGAAAAAATCGTTATTGATCCCACTACGGGCGGACTGGGTTATGGTCTTGAGTACAGCTATTCCGTCATGGAACGGATAAAAATGGCTGGCCTTACCCAGGAGGATGACAAACTCCAGGTGCCGATGATCAACAATATCGGTAATGAGGTCTGGAAATGCAAGGAGGCAGGGGAGGCGCTTGCCGCAGGTCCCACCATGGGAGATCCGGAGAGACGGGGAATACTTATGGAGTCCACGGCCGCGGTTGCATATCTGTTGGGTGGATCCGATGTTGTTATTTTGAGACATCCTGAAACCGTGCGTCTGACGAGGGCATTTATTGACCTGATGATCAATGGCGGTGTTGCAAGCGATGTGGAGGAGATCTCCAAGACCTTAGAGCTTGAAGAGGCAGACCTGATTGCCATCTCGCCTGAGCCTGATCTTGATTTTGCGGAGGCTGCTCCCAAGGAAAAGCCCGCTGCCCCCAAGAAAGCAGCCGCTAAAAAGCCGGAAGCGGCTCCAAAAGAAGAAAAAGAAGAAGAAAAAGAAGAAGAAAAAAAGGAAGAGAAAAAGGCTGAAGTAAAGGCTGAGCCGGAAAAAGAAGCCAAACCGGAAGTGGATAAGGAGGCAGAAGCGAAGGCAAAGGCTGAAGAAGAAGCTAAGGCCAAGGTAGAGGCGGAAGCCAAAGCAAAGGCAGAGGCAGAGGCAAAGGCAGGGGCCGAAGCAGAGGCGAAAGAGAAGGCCGAGGCGAAAGCCGCAGCAGAGGTAAAGGCCAAGGCTGAAGCAGAGGCAAAGGCCAAGGCGGAAGAGGTGGCCAAGAGAGAGGCAGAAGAACAGAAGGTAAGGGAACAACGGGCAAAGGAACAGGAAGAACGGCTTGCCAAGAAGGCATCCGGTACTCCTGAAAAAAGTTCCATAACTGCTGCAAAGGAGCAGAAAACCAGGCAGCAAAAAACCGTTAGCAAGTTCAAACGGGTGCGCAGGTAGGGGTATATAGAAAATAATCAAGCAAACAAAATAAACATGAGGAGGAACCTCTAATGGCGGAAGAAAAACCGAAAGTAGCCAAGTTGGAAAAGAAGAAAAAAGTAGTTGATCCTGTGGCAGCCACGATAGACGTTGCATCACAGGAAATGATAGCAAGAGCAACGGAGCTGGGCATAGAAACAATCTTTGACAGGGCTTTGAGCATGAAACCCTGTAATATCGGAGTTCAGGGAACTTGTTGTAAAAATTGTTCCATGGGGCCTTGCCGTTTGCCGCTTCCCAAAGGGGGAATTGAAGGCAAAGATGAAAGAAAAGGTATGTGTGGGGCCACGGCCAACACCATTGCCGCTCGTAACTTCATCCGGATGATCGCCGGCGGTGCAGCTGCCCATTCGGATCATGGACGTGGTGTTGCCGAGGTGTTTTTGTCTGTGGCGCGAAAAGAAACGGACCTTTATAAAGTCAAGGATTTTGACAAACTTCTTGCTGTGGCAGGGCACCTTGGCGTTGCAACCACCGTCGAAGTGGATGGTGAAGAAGTTGATCGGGACATGGACGAAATCGTCCTTGAAACCGCGGAGACAGCATTAAACGAATGGGGGAAGACGGAAGGCGAACTTTTGTACGCAAAAAGAGCTCCCAAAGCCCGTTATGAACTCTGGAAAAAACAGGGCGTCATCCCAAGAAATATAGATAGAGAAATTGTTGAGATCATGCACCGTACCCATATTGGGGTTGACCAGGATTACAAGAACCTCATGAAACAGGGAACCAGAGCCGCCATAGCCGACGGCTGGGGTGGATCAATGCTCGCTACTGATTTGCAGGATATCCTTTTTGGGACTCCCTATCCTGTTCAGTCAGAGGCGAACCTGGGCGTCATGAAGGAGGATCATGTCAATCTTGTTATCCATGGTCATGAGCCTATTCTTTCAGAGATGATTGTAGAGGTTGCCGATACCGAGGAAATGATCGAGTATGCAAAAAAGAAGGGTGCAAAAGGCATTCAACTAAGTGGTATCTGCTGTACGGCAAACGAGATGCTGCAGCGTCATGGCGTGCCTTTGGCGGGCACTTTCCTGCAGCAGGAGCTGGCCATTATCACCGGGGCCTGCGAC
>Ga0222678_1000795_pt1 | contig 12790 bp, 13 predicted proteins | sample AntAcemetagen937_FD_179801 | JGI IMG/M metagenome (GOLD analysis project Ga0222678, IMG submission 179801) | Saline water microbial communities from Ace Lake, Antarctica - #937 | ecosystem: Environmental > Aquatic > Non-marine Saline and Alkaline > Saline | place: Antarctica: Ace Lake... | reverse complement strand
TGACAGAAACAACCGCCAAACCAACGTGGATTGGCAATTTAAGACAAATGATGCCCGTATTAAGCTAAAGCGACTTTATCCGAAACTTTAAATTGTATGGTGTACTAGGGTGCCAAGCTGATCAGTTATTTCCTTTAGTTTTCTTTCCAGTTGCTCATCTTCATAAATATTCATGTCATTCTCCATATGTTATAAGAGTTCTGTGGCAGCAAGTCGTACATGCTCAGCGGTAACCATTGATTTTTCACTTTTTGCAGCAGCAATGATTGATCCTCGTGCGAGATGGTTCGCTTTTCTAAATAGACCGCCCGCTCCCTGATGAACAGCGGTAACAGCTTCTTCTTCAAACAAAGAATTTTTCACTCCAGCCAAGTTCTGATGGTGATTCAGGTATGTTTCCATTGCTTCACGGTCAACTCCCTGCAGATGTTTTTTAGCAACTACTCTGGATGCGAGGGGAAGCGAATCTCTAAATCGAAGATTTTCCACAAGATTATTCTGTCCTGCCAATATCAAGGGTAGAAATGGTTTGGAATCATTCTCGAATTGCGTCAGGGTATGTAACTCTGCAAAGACCGGCAGGCGTAGGAGCGAGGCTTCATCTATGACAAGAACAACCTTCATTTTCTTCCCCTGAGACAATTCCAGTACTTCCTGTTTTATCGTTTTTGTAAGAAGCGCCCTCGAATTACTGGTAATATCGATGCCCATTTCATTTATGATCTGCCGGTACAGTTCAAGTATGGAACCGGAAGTAGCAGTGACATAAATCACCCGATATTTTGATGGATGCAGGTTGCCTGTTACATGGCGCAGTGCAGTGGATTTGCCACTACCAATTTCACCAGTAACTAATGCCACAGCACCCAGCCTGATTGCATATTGGATGCGTTCAGTAACTGCCTTGATGGTCGGGGTGACAAGAATTTCTCTAAGACTGATATCTGCAGAGAACGGTTCCCGCTGCAGCCCGAAGAACGCCCGATACGTTTCGCTCATTATTCACCCTCCCATAATTGTCCCGATTCAGGTGTTACTTCTTCTCCGCTGAGTTCAAGGTCATTGTTTTTATCCCGCTTAACTCCACAGTTGACATGAAGGTCAACAGCAGCAAGGAAGCCGTATGACTTTTGTTTCCATTTCACTTCGATTTCTTCAGGAGAGCTCTCATGAAACAGCACCTCCACCCGTTCCCCGACCAGAGTGGCAGGGGCTTCGAATAGCCTGTTCTGTACCATTATGGTTCTGTCTTTATTGACTCTGCGGCGAAGAACGGAGCGGAAATGATCTTTTAGATCCCTTGGTGCTGCACGTACGCACTCAAGTTTGGCTGTAAACCGTTTGAATGGTGATTGACTTGTCGCTGAATGGCGACGTGTATGATACGTTTCGTGCAGCCATAAATCAAAGGCCATATTTATTTCGTCCAGAGTTTCCCCACTGAAACATGGAAGGAACTCGGTTCGTACCGTTTTGAAGAATCTTTCAATTTTCCCTTTCCCCTGGGGAGTGTACGGCTTGGCATGAATCAGAGCAATCCCCAAAGAAGCTGCAGTGAACTGCAGTTGTTTTGATTTGTAAGCAGCACCATTATCAACATACAATTTACGGGGAAGCCCTCTGGTCAACAAGGCCTGTTCGAAGGCAACTTTGAACGAGATGAGAGATTCGGAGATATAGAATTTTCCATGAGTAATCAGTCGGGAATGATCATCTATAAAGGCAATCAGATACACCTTCCTGGCTCGTTCTTTGCCTACTTCCAACTTGGGCCCGTGCATAACATCGCTTTGCCAGAGATCGTTTGGAAATTCAGCTTCAAACTTCCGTCTGTCCACGGCTTGAGATGGAGTTTTCTTCATTAACCCCTGTGCATTTAAGAAGCGATAGAGAGTAGATAAATCTGCAGATGCATCAGCGGGTAGGATGCCACGCTTTTGAGCCTTATCCCGAACGAGACGAACCGGTAACTCCGGTAATTCCTTGCGTAACTGAATCAGTCCCAGACAGGTGTTTTTGTCATATACCCGAGCTTTCCCCAAGTCTTCACGATTCTTGGGAAAGAGAGCGACAATTTCTTCTCCGCTTCCCCTGTACAAAGAAATCCAGCGCAATATTGTACTACGACCGATACTGGTTCTGTCTGAATACGGGATATTCCATTTTTTATCGCACTTTGCCCGCAGCAGTTTTTCCTGTTCACCAAATGGTGGCTTTACTCCATTCACAAACTCATGAATTATACTGAATCTGAATGCGGCAACTTCCTGTTTTTCTTTTTCTGTCATCTGAAACCTCCTTTTAGATGAATTTCATGAAGCCTAATTCATCTAAAGTCACCGACAACGGCAACCTTCACTGGAGTTTGCAACAACAGGAATGTGTCGCAAATTATATGGAACTGCTGACAGGGGTGTGACCGATGGAAACAAAATAATCAAAAGCGGCAAGAATACCTTTGTCCCATGTATCTGAGAGACGCGCTTTTATTTGTTTTTTCAGATTTAGCAGCCAATGACGATGTCTTGAATGGGACTGACCTGGAGGCCAGCGTCCTGTTCTCAGGCGCTCAGAAATAAAAAAACGGATTGTATCTTTAGATGCCTGGAAATATGAAAAATAGGTAGCTGGTCTCAGAGTTATAACGCAACCACAGAGAGGACAACGATAACACTTTAAAGACAGGGTAGTGGTGAAGCCATCAAAAATCCGTTGCACAAACCCATGACTCCATACCTTATAGTGATTGCATCTGGGACAACATGGCGGCCGTTTCCAAACAAAATCACGATCCTGTTCAAAAATATCCTTGAGAAGTACGGGAACAAATATTATCATGTCTTTGACAGTTTTTGTGGATCTTTATAGATCCAATGTTAGGGGCGGTGAGGTTTTGCAGAACTTCACCGCCCATTTTTTTTACAAAAAAAATGGCCTCCCAAAGGAGACCATTCAATTTGCCAAATAATGTCAATTTGTCAATCTATTCTAAAAAATACATCCTGTTCTTATTCCAAATAATTCGCTACTTAACAGACGTGTCAATTAAGCTAGGAAATGATTTTAGGGCATTACTACCCACTAACAATGCAATTATTTATAATAGCCCACTTAAACGAACAGACCAAACTGCAAAATTCATGTTTAAAGGGGCAAGTACTAATAAAAAATGGCTGCGCTATGGTTGCAAAGAAAATTTCCTACAAGATATCCTAACACATAAGGTACCGAAAAAGAACCTTATCCTTATCGCACACTCTGGTTGTATCAAGAGGCTAGGTGAAGCAGAGGGTCATAAACTAATAAATATGGAAATCGACGAAAAAACATATGCTATTACCATCTTTATGGCTATTGATGAATTCACCAAACAACCACACGTGTTGGGATATTTGTTTCCAAATTATTGGCGTAAAGCGATTGATATATATGCTCAAAAAACGCCAATTAATTAGATTGCCAAAAAATTTCAACATACAATGACCTAATTACAACTTCAAAACTCAAGTAGATTTCAGCTTAGGTTCGGTAACAGCCTTACCTCAGCCACTTAAGTATGTTTGGGCTGCCTGCAGCTTACGCTTGTTCAAGATACGTGAGTTTGGCTGATAGCAAGAGTATTAGCAATTGTTTACAATTTCGTTAAGCAGTTACCTGAGTTTGAGTAGTAATCAGCTTCTATTATTAGAATAAATCGTTAAACATACAACATGCCAGGACAATATACTTACAGCACAAGAGATATTAAAAATATTTGTATCATCGGTGGAGGTGTTGTCGAAACAGACGGCAAAAGCTATTTCTGTAAAGCATCAATTGCGGAATATTTGCATGATCTTGCAAAAATAACTAATAATAGAATTGATTTCGTAACCAGCATCGAAGACACCCATAACTATGTGTCACACATAGATATTAACCGAGTCAATGTCATAGTGCAGGGCAATTCGAGACAAAACGCCACCTTACTTGACGTTCTATTTGATTTCAAAAGCCAATTTCAATTATTACGAAAGCTCCTTAACCAGCAAACAGGTGTCATTTTATGCGGCTTAACTATTGGGCGTTTAGGAACGATGGTAATTACAAAGATTTTTGCTGGGCGAGTTATCTATTACCTTGGAAGTGATCCGCAGTTAATGGCAAAGTTAAAACCCAACACCTTCAAGGGTACTTTGAAACGATTTGGATTAGCGTGCACCTTTCCTCTTACGGCATTCCTTAGTGATGGTGTTCTTGCTCGTGGAAATGCATGTTACATCCAAAGCCAGCGCTGGAACAAAAATGTCATCTTGTCTCAACCACAGATACTTTATTCTCAATTTAAAAATCATACTCAAAGTCCTAATATTGATACCACCAACACAATCGTTCGCTTTTTATATGTTGGTAAGCTCGACAAAAACAAAGGGGTTCATCTTTTATTGCAGGCAGTTTCCCGTTTAATCAATATTGACCAGAGAGATATCCAATTGACAATTCTTGGAAGTGGCCCTGAGGTAGGTAACCTGAAGAAGATAGTACATGAACAAAAAATCTCCAAAAATGTCGATTTTACAGGATATATTGATAAGCCCGAACAATTACTTACATTCTACACAAGATCCGATATAATTATCATTCCTACCGTCACAGCTGAAGGGTTTCCAAGGGTAATCGACGAAGCCATGGCATGTGGTAAACCAGTAGTTTGTTCACGTCTCGGAGGTATGGCAACCAGCTTAAATGACGACGAAGTTATTTTCGTTGAGCCTGGCAGCGCAGATGACTTGTACAAAGCCTTATACTTATTTATTACCGACAAAAAACTCCACAATGAATTAAAAATGAAATCACTTATACGAGCTGAGAAAATTCTTTCCATTTCCGCTGCCAAGCAACACTCCCAGTTCTTATTAGGAGTTCTAGGGTGAAAGTAATGATCGTTAATGAGAGACCAATCCATTACCGTGTTGATCTATTCAATATGCTGGCAAAGGAACTAGGCGAAAAACTCTCATTTTGTTTTGTTTCCAACCAAAAGAAACCTATACGCGACTGTATATCTGTTTACCACAACGAACCTTTTCTGAAGAATGCTCGTTTTTTTCAGTCTGGTAGTATTATGTCAAGAAATATTAAGGCATTGTATTATATTATTCAAAATAAGCCAGACATCATAATTGCTGGTGGCCTCCCTTTAAATGTCATTTTTTTCTTACTTTATTCAAAGATATACAACAAAAAAGTAATTACTTGGTGGTCGGGGACAATACTATCAGAAAAAATAAGCCTTGCTAAAACTTTGTATCGAAAACTCTTAATTCAACAACTCGATGGTGCCATCACATACTCTACATTAGCGACCCAGTACCTTAGAAATTTATCACCAAGCTTTGAGAACTCTCGAACAATCGGCAACAACACATTAAATGTTTCTCTTTATCAGAAAAAAGTACACACGGCATACGTATCTCCTTCCTCAAAAAGGCCTACAGTTACAATCATAACAGTTGCATTTTTAACAAAAAGTAAAAATATACTTACCCTTCTAAGGGTATTTAATAATTTATCAAAAGTAAAATCACATTTGAAGCTGGTTATAATTGGTGAAGGACCAGAACTTAAACAGTTGCAAGAGTACGCCAACCATCATCACCTTTCTTCCTCCGTTGTTTTTAAAGGATTTACAACTCCAGATAAAATGCCGGCAGAATATGCTGCCGCAAATATTTACGTACACCCATCCTTACTTGATCGATGGCCACAAACCTTTAACGAAGCATCTGCCGCCAGTTTACCAATTATATTGTCTACCACCTCTGGAGTTTGCAATAAATATACGGAGTTATATGGTAAAGAAGTGCTATTCGCACCCAAGGACACAAAAGGCCTTGAAAAGATACTATCACGATTAATCGATGACGAAGCACTTAGGTATAGACTTGGCTCCGAAGCTTACAAATTTGCCTCTCAAAATGACTGCCAGGTGGTGGCAGAACGCATCATTACCTACCTATCATCTATATTATGACAATAAGTCGCCAAAATTCCGTTAAAAGTGAGCTGACTAATCCCCTCCCACACACCACAAATGAATTTCTCAGTATATCTCCTGAATCAACATTCTTGCATACATTATTCAGGGACTTGTGTTCCGCTCAAATCCCCTATGCAGTGATGCGGAATCATGAGCCATTACCACATAGTTCTGGGGGGAGTGATCTTGATATCCTTATAAACCCTGCAGATGAAACTGAAACCAAAAGAATTATATATGGTGCAATCAAGAAAGCAGATGGGGGACCTATAGGTTGCGCTACAACGATTGGGTTTTTTAAGGTCTATGCATTAGGCCATAACGGTAATCATCCAGACAAATGGTGGGGACAACGCATTGATGTGAATGTTGGCCTGGTCTATAACGGGGTTCCTTTGCTTGACGATACCGGTTGGCAGCTATTTATCATAAAACACAACTCTATTAACGTATTATCAGATGATTTGGCGGGTGTTTTAGGGGTGCTGAAAGAAGTATTAAACAACAGCGAACGACCTCAACGTTATATGGCCTCAGCCCAAGGTGCGGTGGATAACAACTGGCATCAAATAAAAAAAGCCTTGCAACCTATGGGAGAGCCATCGTTAACCCTGCTGCGCAAGCTTATTCAACGGGATAAAGGTGCTGGTGACATCCCTCAATTATGTAACCAATTGCGAACTACATTAACAAAACATGCTTTACGCAAGCATCCTTTCGCCACCATACAACAACGTTTTGGCACAGAATGGTCAAAGGTTAAACGTGTATGTTTCCCTTCCGGAGTTGTTATTGCGATCCTTGGTGTAGATGGTGCTGGGAAATCTACTGTTATCAACGCCATCAAACCTCCACTGGACATGGCAACTCACAATGCTACGTTTGTTCAACATTTGCGCCCGGGGTTACTACCACCACTGGCAAGAATAAAAGGAAAAGATAACATGCCGCCTGGGGTTGTAACAAACCCTCATGGTTCTAATCCCTCTGGTTTCTTTGGCTCATTATTTCGATTACTGTACCTGATTACTGATTATATTTTCGGGTATTGGCTTAAAATACGACCTAAGATAGGCAAACAACCCACTGTTATAATATTTGATCGTTATGCCTATGACATGCTGCTTGATCCCAAACGATTTCGTATAAAACTCCCAGGTTATATTATAAAACTATTTATTTATTTTATCCCCAAACCCCATTTGACCTTTTGTCTTTACGGCAATGCTGAGATAATAGCTGCCCGTAAGCAGGAACTCTCAGTAACAGAAACAAAAAAACAAATTAGTGCATTAAAAGCACTGGCCCATAAACAAAAACATTCCATTTTGATCTCCACAGAAAATAACATTGTGAAGACTAGGGACGAAGTCCTCAATAAATTGCTTAACTTTCTGTCTATCCGCGCCAATGATTGACGAGCGTAATGCAACATGGAAACTACTCCTCCCCCATCATCCAGATGTCAAGATTTTAGCGTTGGGCCTGAAAAACAGCCAACTCATAAGTCTTGCCAGAACATGGGTACAGATAGATTACGACACTATTATTAACAAAACTCCTGGCAACCATTTTCCAGCAAAGCTGGCAAGGCGACTAAACAAGATTCCCAACAATCAATTCTACAGAAACACATTCTATGATATCATTATTCTGGGATCGACTTCCAAAGAAAATAGTAGCCATTTAGCAAAAACCTACCCATCATTATTGAAAACTAACGGTGTAATGATTTCTATTGATGGTATTAACTTTCGGCCATTTCATTTGCATTTTCCTGGTCGAGGGACAATAGAAGAATATGGGGTTTTACCACCTGGAAATGCTCGGGTTATTTTCCCCCTCACGAATCGTAGAATTCGAGATAAAGGTTTGCATTTCCATATCCCCAGCAGTAGAAATGCTCAAATAGGCATCTGGATTGCCACTATGTTAAATAGCATAGGTGTTAGCGGCCATTTAAAGAGAAATGGCATTACTCTTCTCAAGAATGGTAAGATTTCAAAAACACGTTATCTAAAAGGCTGGTTGAGTAAACGATTGAGTCTAATGGTTGAGGATATCATCCTCTATTGTGGCTCAGATACTGCAAAACGTAAAATCACCGGATTAATCCTCCTAAAAGATCATCCTGATTTAGTTTTGAAAGTTGCTGATACACCAGAGGGTAAAGATGCCATTACCTGTGAAAGTACAGCCCTCAATTCTTTATCTACTTCTAGTTTACGCAACATGCAGGTGCCACAACTTCTTTTTGAAGATGAATGGGCTGGATACCTGATTCAGGTACAAAGCAGTTTAGCAAGACAGAGCAAAAAACAGACCTCTACTCTGGAAAAACAGCATTTCACAGCACTCTCTGCACTTTCCCATCTGGATAGGCGGTTTCTTGTTTTTTCAAAGACAACATATTTCAGGGAAATTCAACAGTTATCCGGACAACAGAAAAAAGAGCTCCCGAGACAAATCAAGGCGCTGATAAAAAAAATATCCGACGAAAACTTCAAACAGAGCCCTGTTCTCTGTCATCGAGTTCATGGCGACTTTGCGCCATGGAATATGAGTGTAGCACCCAATGAGTTAATGCTTTGGGACTGGGAGGATAGTATCGGCGATGGCATTGTTTTTACAGATATCTTCCACTTCATCATTCGTAAAGCTATTCTGGTTGGCCCCTGGTGTGGTACAGATACGATCATGCAGGAAATAAAAAAGGCCTGCTTTACTCTACAAAACATAGCGACACTACCAGTAGATGTGGACTTTGCCATATCATTACAGATCTGGGTTACACGTGAATACTTACGCTCCCCTCATCCTGAACTGATTAAAATAGCAAATCTTTTGGAATTTACTCATGGCTAAGCATCTAAAAATACTTATATCTGCCTATGCATGTTGTCCGATTCGTGGCTCTGAGCCTGGTGTTGGCTGGGGGTTTGTTAAAGCTTTGGCAGAGCACCATGATTTATGGATCATAACTGAAAAAGAAAAGTTCCAGACTGAAGTTGAAGAGTATTTGCGAAGCAACCCTGACTTTGCTGCCAAAGTTAACTTTTACTTTATTCAAAAAAATAGAAACCGCCTTCTACGTAAAATATGGCCCCCCTCCTATTACTGGTATTATAGAAAATGGCACTTGCAAGCATATCGTAAAGCGAAACAACTACACAAGGAAGTCTGTTTCGATGTCGCACATCAACTCACTATGGTTGGATTTAGAGAGCCCGGCTACCTGTGGCAATTAAATATCCCTTTTGTCTGGGGCCCAATTGGTGGCATGGGGTATTTTCCGACTAGATTTCTTCCTGTTGTTGGCGCTAAAGGTGCTGTTTACTATTTGGGCTACAATTGTATGAATTTTCTCCACAGACATTTTCTCACTCGCCCAAAGAAAGCCGCACGAATCGCAAAACAAGGGTTAATCACAGCAACCCCAGAAAATCAAGCAGGGGCTCTAAAAAATTGGAATTGTAACAGCTTGGTTATGCCTGAGGTTGGATTGCCATGCCCAGTTTCTAACGATATTTCCTACAGAAAAAAAGAAGAAAACCTGAAAATTGTTTGGACTGGTCTCCATATTGCCAGGAAAGCCTTAAACCTTGCACTCAAAGGATTGAATCACCTCGATAAAGATCTCAACTGGGAACTCAACGTACTTGGAAACGGTGAAAAAACACAGCAATGGCAATCAGAGGCCCAATCACTGGGAATTGCCCCACAATGCCACTTTCATGGTTGGTTACCACGCCAAGACGCTTTAGAGGTTATGCGAACGAGCCATATATTGCTCATTACCAGCCTACGGGATTTAACATCAACAGTTACCATAGAAGCACTGGCCCTTGGCTTACCCATAATCTGCCTAGACCATTGTGGTTTTTCCCATGTTATTACACCTGAGTGTGGAATTAAAATCCCTGTTCATTCACCCAAGCAAGTAACCACAGATATCGCCAAAGCTATAACCAAAATATATAAAAATGAACCATGGCGACGCCAACTTGCATCAGGCGCCTTGCATCGGGCTCATGATTTTGAATGGTCTAAAAAAGCTCAGCAGATCAATGAAATATACTTTAAGGCCATCGAAACAATATGAAAATCTGCCTTGTCCATAACGAATACGGCACATTCAGTGGTGAAGAGGCAGTGGTTGCCAGCCAGGTTGGATTACTGGAAAAACATGGACATACCGTTTGCCAGTTCACCCGATCTAGTACGGAAATTCCCCAAATGAAATTCGGTCCACTTCAGGCCCTCTGTAGTGGCATCTACAACCCTTTTTCCGTTCAATCTTTCCGACGGTTTTTATCAGATCTAAGACCTGACCTCGTTCACATCCACAACCTCTACCCTCTCATTTCACCTGCTGTACTGCATGTGTGCAAAGAGTTCAGCCTGCCAGTGGTGATGACCCTGCATAATTATAGACTCATGTGTCCCAACGGATTGTTTATGGTAAATGGAACAATCTGTGAGAAATGTCGAGGAGGTCGTGAGCTTTGGTGTCTTCTAAACAACTGTGAAGGTAATTTAGGTAAAAGTCTGGGCTATGCGTTACGTAATTATATTGCGCGAATTCGAAAATCTTACTTGCATAACATTCATGGGTTTGCGGCATTAACGAATTTTCAACGCCAAAAGCTCATACAAGAAGGATATGCAGCCGAAAGAATTCAGATCGTACCCAATATGAGTCAACCTGCCCGTAAAACAGACGCCGCCCCTCTCGGTAATTATATTGGTTATGTTGGGAGAATCAGCCCGGAAAAAGGAGTAAACAATCTCCTTGAAGCGGCAAGCAAACATCCATACATCAACTTTCAGGCGGCAGGCGGTTATGATAAAGCGCCAGAACTTGTTGACAAAGCTCCGCAAAATTTCCTTTTTAAAGGTCACCTGACACGCGAGTCCGTAAATTCCTTCATAAGCCAAAGCAGAATCATTATAATGTGCAGTATTTGCTATGAAGGCTTTCCCGCTGTACTCGTTGAAGCCATGCTCCGAGGTCGTCCGGTGATTGGTTCACGCCTTGGCGGTATCCCTGAAATTATAGATGATGGCATCACAGGTCTGCTTTTTGAGGCTGGCAATGCAAAGGATCTGGGGGAAAAAATCCAGTATCTTTGGGATAATCCTGAACTATGCCGAAAGCTAGGAGAGGCAGGAAGAGAAAAGGCGCTGCGGGAGTACACGCCCAATGTCTATTATGAAAGGCTCATGGATGTATACAAAAAAGCCGAGAAAATATGTAGCAATGAGCCCTTAACGAAATGAAGTTAACACAACTACTGCAATAAATTGAAGACACAAATTTCACTTATCATTCTACAATATCAGTCCAGACTTTTAAGTTATGAATACGAATAACAGCGAAAATATTCTTGGCTATCAGGTGACAACAAAGAGCATCAAAGAATCAATCCAGAAAATAACCTCCTGGATTGATTCCGATGTACAACTGAAAGTCTTTGTCTGCGCCAACCCCCATTCACTGGTTGAAGCACGCCATGACCCTTTATTCCAACAGGCCCTACATGGAGGGAACCTGATCGTTCCTGACGGGACTGGGATCGTCCTTGCCTCAAAACTTTTAGGTGGTGCCATTCGCCAACGAGTTACGGGAAGTGATATCTTCTGGGGATTAAGTGCTGCTTTAAATACATCCGGTGGCAAAAGTTATTTCTTTCTGGGTTCAACTGAAACAACCTTAGCCGCAATCAAAGAAAAAATGGCTATGGAGTATCCCAATATCAAGTTTTCCGGTTCCTATTCACCGCCCTACAAACCTGAGTTCAGTGAAGAGGATAGCCAGAAGATGGTGGAGGCCGTCAATGTGGCCCAACCCGATGTGCTGTGGGTTGGCATGACCGCACCGAAGCAGGAAAAATGGATCCACCAGCATCGGGACCAGCTGGGCGTTAAGTTTATCGGAGCGGTGGGAGCTGTCTTTGATTTTTATGTGGGCAATATCAAGCGCTCCCATCCTCTCTTTCAGAAAATAGGACTGGAATGGTTACCACGCCTCATTCAGGAGCCCAGGAGATTATTTAGACGGAACTTCATTTCAAGCCCCATTTTTATAGGGATGGTACTTAGACAGCGTTTCAGATCCCCAAAGCAGTAATGCCCGTCATGACAGGAATATGTATACAGTAGTATTTCCCGCAGGTATTTTGCACTTTCTTCAGTATACTTTTACTGAAGAGAAAGAACATCTGTTTTCCAATACCATTTTGTTACCCTGGATAGTAGAGTTGTCTTATGAATAAAGGAGACGAAACACCCCTGGCAGCAATAAAAGACGAAGAACGACTTTTGCTCTATTGTGCCCAAATAGAGTTTACCCCCAAAGAACTGGATCATTTTACAGAATTAGCTTTCAGTAAACTTAATTGGAATGAAATTCTCTTGGCCGCATCGCGCCATGCTTTACTGCCCCTTCTCTATAACAAAATTAAAATTTACCAAAAAGCTCTACCAACCTCTACTTATAGCACTCTCAAAGATATTTCTTTAAAAAACTGTGCACACTGTCTTCTATTGACAAGTTCTCTTATATATATTTTAAATCGATTTCAGCAAGAAGATATTATGGCTGTCCCTTTTAAAGGGCCTGTTCTTGCTTTGTCACTCTATAATAACACCTGAATTCAAGTGATAAGTGCATAGCCCATTATTTTTTGGACATTAACGCCTGTTAAGCTTTCAAACGCTTCATAGGGCGTTTTGAAGTTAAGACATTTTCTTGGTCTGTTGTTCAACTTA
>Ga0222678_1000789_pt1 | contig 12866 bp, 10 predicted proteins | sample AntAcemetagen937_FD_179801 | JGI IMG/M metagenome (GOLD analysis project Ga0222678, IMG submission 179801) | Saline water microbial communities from Ace Lake, Antarctica - #937 | ecosystem: Environmental > Aquatic > Non-marine Saline and Alkaline > Saline | place: Antarctica: Ace Lake... | reverse complement strand
TGCGCCCGACGGATATTCTTATTCTCCACAACGTCAGCAACAAGCAGGCCAACGGGCTCCGTGCTGCGGTAGAAAAGGCCGCCAAATAGGTTTGGCATCTAAAATACCTGAAGGCAGGGCACGAAACCAGGAATCACGAATTCCCGATAGGGCGGGATTCGGATTCCTGGTGAACCCTGTCGAAGATCCCCACCACAGGAGGGGGAACCTTTTAACACTTACCACCTATCAAGCCTCTGCTTCCTCCCCGGCCAGGAAGCCCAGCCGCCTTCCTAATTCATGGAAAACCGGAGAAATATCAGCGCCAAGACCCCGCGTAAAGTCCGAATTGGTATACAGGTCGTAAAATATGTTCTGGCACTCCCAGAGATCCGGTTTCAGGTTCAGATCCTCGGCCAAGTTTAAAAAATTAATAACATCCTTGATCAAGATCCGGTCAGGGGCTGAAGCCAGGCGGTTCATCTCGTTAACAAGATAATCCTGAGACTTTTCTCTGATTCTCTGATCATTCAAGACCATTTTCATCGATTTGGCCTGAGCAGTCAGGTCATTGAGCCTCGCCCATTCTACTGGTCGTTTCTCCTCATCCGGAGAAAAAAGCCTGTCCAGTTCATCAGCTAACAGAAAGGACAAAAGGTCCTCCGAGATTGCAGGAACAGGCTCCCCCGTCTCCCGATGCAAAGAAAAAACATCCTCAAGAAGGGCATCATGGTTACGGATATAATCTCTGTTTAGGCGATTAAGACTCAAGGCCAGCCCTTCCATAAGGTTTTTGAGCGTATCCGAGATGAGATCCTTAGGCCCGTACTTCCTGACTCCAGCCACATAAGTGTGAAAAATATCCTCTGTCTTTCTTGGAGACAATGTCAGCACCTGCCGTATCTCATCGGCTGTTTTCTCAATATCAAACCCGTTGGCGTCTTCACCCACAAGGCACTCCAATTTCCCTCTTTCCCCGCGGAAGGCTAAGTATACCCAAACGGACTTCCGGCCTGTTCCAACCTCTATCACCTCTGCCTGACCCAATATGGCCTGTGTCTCCCCTCCTGTCAAACGCAGCTCAGATAGAGGACAAACCGTTTCGGAAAAAAGGCCCCCTGCCCGGGAAACGCCCTCGGCCAGTCCGGCAATGGCATAATGGGCCGTGGCACGGGAGGGATCTATGCGGATGGGCCTGACCCGGAGATCATATACTTCTTTACCGTCCCGGTAATCAGGATCATTACTCTTAGCCGTAACAAGATATTTCATAAGCCCAGCTTCCAGATCCTTATCGACCCATGGCTGCGCCAACTCCATCCCCCGGGCAGCGTATTTAAGCACCTGTACAGGCTCAAGCCCTGAGATGTCGTCAAAAAACCAGCCGCAACTGGTAAACATATAAAGGGCCATACGCTGAACTTCCAGGAGCTGAAATGCCTCCACTCGTTCTTCTTGCCCGAGTAATCTTAGGCCATGGCGTTGGATGAAATGCTCCCGCGCTTGTGCCGTGGAATTGAGAAAGATAGTAATGTATTCGTCCCTGGCCTTCCAGGGGTCCTTGAAAAGCCGCCCTCCCCTTTCCTCAAAGACATCTCTTAGCTCATCGGCCAACCAGTCGAGGCCATCCCTCATGGGGGCCCGCCATGCCTGATTCCATTCCGGGGTCTGGCTGACACTGCACCCGCAGTCTGCGCGCCACCTCTCCACGCCGTGGGCGCAGCTCCAGGAGCTGTTTTCGACAATCCTTACCTCGTCCTGCGGAGGAAAATTTTCAAGGAATAGACCGTAGTTGGCAAGTTTGATCTCTTCTCCCTGTTCTAAGTGATGAAAAAGCCAGGACAGGGCAAGATCACCAAATTTGAAATGATGCCCGTAGGACTCCCCGTCAGTGGCTAAACTGACCAACTCCGGCCCATCATTATGTGTCCCGAATGCCTCTTCAATACGGGCAAGGAGATCTTCGCCCGATGCTAAAAGCTTTTCATAAGCCACGGCCCTTGAAACCGGACCGTCGTAAAAAAAAACATCAATAAAAGGGCTCTCTCCCCTGTCAAGCAATACCCGGTAAGGCCTGGTAGGGTTGACCTTCCCTCCTGTTACGTCCTGCCACGATTTGTCCCTGGCTGATCCTTTTAGGGGACGAACGGATTGGGCCTGTGTCGGGGCTAAGATGGTGAACTTTATGCCCTCTTCGGCCATCAGGTTCAGGGTCTCCGTATCTGCTGCCGTTTCACTCAGCCACATCCCTTCCGCAGGACGTCCAAAGCGGTGTTTGAAATCAGCAAGGCCCCAGCGGATCTGGGTCAGCTTGTCCCTCCTGGTAGCGAGGGGCATGATAATATGGTTGTATACCTGGGCCAAGGCATTTCCATGCCCCTTAAAACGCTCCCGGCTCAACCGGTCAGCATCTAAGATCTGACCATAAATCCATGGATGTGCCTTCTCTAACCACGAGAGAAGGGTCGGCCCGAAATCAAAGCTCATATAGGCATAATTGTTGATCAGTTTCAGGATATGCCCATGCTCACCGTGCAGCCGGGCACGCGTATTGGGTCCGTAACATTCGCGGGTGATACGTTCATTCCAGTCGTGGTAAGGAGATGCCGATGCCTGGGTCTCGATTGCATTCAGCCAGGGATTCTCACGGGGTGGTTGATAGAAATGCCCGTGGATGCAGAGATATTTGTCAGTCACCTTTTTCAACCCTCCCCCTTTCAAATATACCGGGAAAGTGGCTAAAGCTGGTGCTTTTTTTTATTCGATGTTCGCCAAAGGTCCCGCCGGGATTCGACGTTCGATGTCGGAGTCTGTCGCTTACCTCGACGTTCATCTTTTTTCCACCGCCATCCTTCCCCTGTCAAATGCCTCTAAGTTTTGAGCCAATCGACCAGAGGAAAGGAGTCCCCCGATGGCTTGCTCAAATCCCTCGCGGTCGAGCTGCAACATGTCAAGAGTGGAAAGCGCCCCCAACATTACCATGTTGGAAAAGATGGGGTCACCCATCTCTAAGGCAATTTCAGTTGCGTTGAGTGCCCAAACCCCTTTGCTTAGCTCCCCAATCCTGCGAAGAACTTCAGATACGTCCGGATAGGGTGTCTGACCTGATATTATCTCAATGGGATGGATCGGCCGGGTATTGATAAGAGAGACCACCGTTGGGTTGCCGTATTGCCCTAATATTCTGAGCCCCTCCACAGGTTCAAGGGCCACAAGCAGATCGCATTGCCCTTCAGGAATCAGGGGCGAGAACTGGTCTTTGGCAGAAATCCGAAGGTGACTCATCACCGCTCCCCCTCGCTGGGAGGCCCCATAAGTCTCCCCAATGGTGACAACGTACCCCTTTTGGAGAAGTATCCGTCCTAACACCTGAGAGGCTATAACGTTCCCCTGCCCGCCAACTCCACCGATAATTACGTTGAAAGGGTCTTTTTGGAAGTCCACTTAAACCACCTCCTTTCGGATTGCCAAAGAGGGACAAATCTCGGCGCAGACCCCGCATCCGGTGCAGATGGCCTCATCAATGCGTGCCGTTCCGGTTATCTTGTCCCAAACCAGACCGGGGCACTTAAAGACCCGGGTGCAAAGCCGGTTGCAACCACATCTTTCTCCGAGACAGATATCCTGATCCACCTCCATGTTGAACAGTTTTTTTTGGGTTCGGCCCCGAACCAGGGCGCATTCCCGTCTGAGAATCAAGACCTTAACACCCTCAACGTCCTGCAGCAGCCTAAGAATAGTCTCAGTGGTAGCCTCCACGTCAAAGGGATCCCCCACCTCTACCTGAGCGCCCAAGGCCTTGCATATAACCTCGAGATCCAGGATAGGCGCTTCACCGCCGGTGGCGGTTTTGCCCGTCCCGGGGTGTGGCTGAAAGCCGGTCATAGCCGTGGCGCTGTTGTCTAAGAGTAAGAGCAAAAGATTGGATTTGTTGTAGCTGGCATTAGTTAAAGCTGGCATAACAGCATGGTAAAAGGTCGAGTCACCGGAGACTGCGATTACCGGCTGATCAAGGCCAAAGGCGTTGAGTTGGCCGAATCCCCCGGCAAGACCTGTGCCTGAGCCCATGGCGTGAAGGGTTTTCATCTGGCTGAATCCTGATGGGCCTATGCCAAGAGAGTAGCAGCCGATATCACCCGCCACGAAACCGTCCCGTCCATCTAAGGCTAAGGCGTTCTTGATCGCCCAGTAGGTCGCCCGGTGAGGACATCCGGCGCAGAAGCCAAGTGGCCGTTCCGGTACAAGCTGGCCTGAAATCTCCCTGGCCCGGAGCGCGTATTCAGCAGACCGCGGCTCAAAGGATACCTTAAGGAGATCCTGTATTGTTTTGATGACAATATCCGGGTTAAGTTCACCGATGTCCGGAAGGGTGCCGGTGGCCTTTCCTGAAAAGCGCTTGACTCCGAGATCAACGCAATTCTGGGCAAAAAGCTCTTTTACATTGTTTTCTAAAAAGGGGTTCACCTCCTCTACGAAGAGGACGTGGTCTGTCTTGCTGAGGTAGTTAAGCACCATCTGCTCCGGCAATGGCCAGGTTGTGCCTAATTTAAGGATACCCACTCTTTCCTTCAGACCCAGATTTGCCACTGCCTCGAGGCTGTACATCCAACCGCTCCCGCAGGTGATGATCAGAAGCTCGGGCTTTTCAGGCCCGCGAAAAAAATTAAAGGGGGATGTCTCGAACACCTCGCCGGCACGTCCAAGCTTCTCTCGGAGGAGCTTGTGATTGGCCAACACAGGCAAGGCGATACGTGGTCTCGATGTATCGAACCGGGGCTTTTTTGTCACACGGGGGAGTTCATCGAGAAGGACATTCCCCCGGGCATGGGATACGCGGGTGACGGTCCGGACCAGGACAGGGAGACCCAGATCTTCGGATAGATCGAAGGCCCATTTAGTCATCGCCTTGGCCTCCTGAAATGTTGCCGGCTCTAAAAGGGGGAGATCTCCCAATTTGGCGAAGGCACGGGAGTCCTCCTCATTGCTGGATGAAAGGGCCCCGGGATCATCTGCCACTATCAGAACAAGACCACCCTCACACCCTGTGAGGTTGAGGTTGAGCAGGAAATCAGAGGCCACGTTGAGACCGTTCTGCTTCATGGCGCACAGGCCCCTCAGGCCTGCAAAAGAGGCGGCAGTAGCCACCTCCAGGGCAACTTTTTCATTGACCGACCACTCCACATGAAGCCCGAATTCATCCGCCACTCCGGAGAGTGAACCGGTTATTTCAGACGAAGGATTTCCCGGGTAGGCTGCACAGACCTTTATGCCAGCCTCAAGGGCCCCGCGTGCAATGGCCTCGTTTCCCATCAAAAGGACGGTTTTTCCAGGGGCGTCTTGGGAAATAATGCTCATCACGGGACCTCCTTTTCAAGTGACTAAAGTGCCTAAAGTGAGCTAAAATGCCTAAAGTTAAAGGTCGTATCTGACCCAAACGTTTCCCCTGTATGTCGGGGGACCCTTACGTTTGGCCTTTACGTTTTTTGCTGTTTTAAATTCTTGAACATTCGTATTTTGGTTTTGTTTCGGATTTTGACATTCGGATTTCGTATTTACTGTTTCTTATGACCGTTTGACCGGCAGAGCCTATTAGGTTCGCACCAGCATAGCTGGTGGTTTACTGTGATTAATTAAGTCACGAAGTTCCTTAACTTTAGGCACTTCAAACTTTAGGCACTTTAGTTCACTTCAGTTCATTAACTCCGGAGAGAGGGTAAGGTATCCATCCTCAAGCTCCCCCCTATCCTTTATGGCATCAATGGCTCGTCGTTTTTTCAAGAGCGATGCCTCCTTGAGATGACTCAGTTTGTCCACGGGCAGAGGCAGTGACTCGATCATTCCCTCGGCCTCGGCCTGTTTAATAAGTTCCTCGCCTCTCTCTGTGCGGACAAGGACTGTATTCCACCCTTCTTCCCCTTCTACTGTTCCAACAGAGATATCGGAAAATTCAGATGTCATGTCAGGGCAAACATGGCAGCCGGGACGGATAAAGGGGCGGACCTCGTCCAGGGGTATATCGTGCAATTCGTCCCCGGCAGTTACCTTCATTAGTCTTTCCGGGGGCGGGGTGATATCGACTTTGCCGATGGACAGGTCCCCGAAGCGTTCCCGGAGGAAAGCTATAAAGGATTCATAGTCAAGGGCCCAGGTGCAAAACAGCCCGATGACCAGATCCATACGGTCAATAGGGGTACGCATCTCTAAGGAAGAGGTTCTCATCTTGGCCAAGGCGAGAACCATGCAGGGGAGACCCACAATGCCGATCCGTTCCTCCCCATTCCAAGGCCCTCTGTTAAAGGCCTCTAAGGTGGGACCGGACGTGTAGATAGAGCCGGCGCAGGCCATGATATCCTCTCTACTCCTAACAATGTGTCCCCGAGGAAGCAAGTTCACCTCCCTGCCTGTGAGAACCGCAGCGTCAATAACACCCTCTTGAATGGCGAAATCGGTCAGGGCAGAGACTACTCCGCCGTTCTGGACCCTACCGGCCCAGACAGAATCACGGGCCCGGGCCATCAGGACGCTGCGGACTGTCCCTATTTCGATCTCCTTATAGGAACTACCAAAAAGCTTTTGGTGAAGCTCATTCAAATCAACTCTACTCCGCGGGCAGTAATCAAAACAGCGTCCCTCAGCAAGATCGCATTCGTCGAGTTTGACTGTCCGGCCCTGCCAGGAACGCAGATAAGGGCAAAGCGACACGCAGGCCCCGCATGACACACATAGATCCCGATCAAACACTCTCTCTTCTAAAGCCTTAAGCCCTCCGTTCATCATCTTTTCTCCCACTTAATAGATCGTCAAACAGTTCACAATTCAACTACTTAACGATATTTATTATAGATGTTCATTACCCATTGCCTACAACTGAAATCAGGAGATTCTTAACAGAAACATACCCCAAAAGTCAATACCCTATTGCACACCACAAATGTCCATCCAGATATGGAAAATTCGTAAAAAGTCACTGACCTGTTTGTGTCATTCCCGCGAAAGCGGGAATCCAGGGAAATCAATCCCGCGGCGGGAGACTCCCGCATTCGCGGGAATGAGGACCTTGGAGACTTTTTACGAGACCATCCAGATATGAATAACTCCATAAAAAAAGGGCTCCCATTGAAACGCTTTCGCAATTTCAATGGGAGCCTGATCCGATTATATGTTATATGGACCTATTTCAGAATAGCACTGTTGTGTACCTCTTACGCAGGATTCGTACCACCGGATTTCTCGTCGTGAAAAACAATGCTGGCCTCAGCTTTGAGGGATTCTATATATTCTTTGACTGTCTCATCTTTCTTTTGTGCAACAAGATGATTTGATATACGCTCGCTCATTTCAGAAAGCGGCGCTTCCCTCGCTTCTTTGCGGTCAAGGACCTCAATGACATGATAGCCGAAGCTCGTTTCCACAACAGGCCCAATCTCACCAACCTTTTGGCTGAAAGCTGCTTCCTCAAAGGCCGGTACTGTTTGTCCACGGCCAAATACACCTAACATCCCACCCTTTGATTTACTCGGACAGTCAGACACCTCAGCCGCAATAACCTCGAAGTTCTCTCCCTTCTTTTCCACTAACTGATCCCGAATCTTTTCAGCCTTTTTCATCTTCAGAGCCTTGGCTGCTTTATCATCATCCGGCTTGACCGCTATCAGGATATGCCTTGCCTCTACGCTTTCCGGCACCTGAAATTTTTCCACATTATCCGTGTAAAATGCCGCTATCTCTTTATCAGAAGGGCCAGCGATATCAGCGACCTGCTGTTCTATCAGCTTTTTAATCCTAAGATTTTTACCCACAGACTCACGCAAATCCTTTTCTGTGAGACCGATGGTCTTGAGATATTCCTCAAGTTTGACTTCAGGCGGCAAGGATCCTTTCAGTTGCGTCAAAGCCTCATCGATCTCTTCATCCTTTATAACGACATTCTGTTTTTCAACCTCCTTTGTTAACAGGGCCTCCGCAATCATACTGTCTAAGGCCCTCTGGTCCAACTGGTGTCGGATCTCTGTCAACTTCTCAGGAGGAAGCGTTTCTGCCTGGGGCCCTAACATCCCTGCGATTCTTTTATCAACCTCACCCCTTGTGATATTAACATCATTAACTGTAACAAGTACGTCATCTTTCCCATCCTGCTCGTTTAACGCCCATCCGTTAAATGCAAATGCCCCCACAATTAGGACAAGAACAGAAATGGATATTCCCTTTGCCAATGTCAGTTTTCTTTTTTTCATAATCGATTCCTTTCTAATAATTGATGCCCTGTCTTGTTAAATCCTTCAACTCCCTGCCAGCCTGACCCAATCTTTATCGACCCTATCGCCCCCTTCCCTGAATGGTATTCCTTTCACAATAAACCCCTTTCTTGTGCCTCGTGGAAATAAACTACTGCACAATTCTTTCCACAACCTTTCCTGAACATTACAACTCGGTAAGGATTTACGTGATTCGAATTGAGGACTTCTTGTGCTCGGAATTGAATGGGCGGATGAAGAGTTAGATAGAAAGGACGGAGGTTGGAAGTCAGAGATCGGAAGCCTTTTTCTCTTGCGTCAAGCCGTATTATGAACTATTTTCGTTAATAAGGCCTTGGGGCATCCAGTCTTGGCACAGATGAACCCTATCTTCCGCTGACTATTCTGTCAAAACGTTTCAGAACAACCCTCCCCTTATACTGTATGGCTATTAGCCAGTGCTATGCGGCAGCCAGATGTCGGACTTCCTTCTTGATTCTTGATGAGAGAGTATCTTCTGCCGCATCAAGGTCGTAATCCATTTGAAGCCCAAGCCAAAACGATGGGGAATTGCCAAAATAGGTCCCAAGACGAAGAGCCGTATCGGCGGTTATGCTCCGTTTTCCATGGACTATTTCATTGATACGGCGGGGAGAGACTCCAAGGCCTCTGCCAAGCTGATTCTGGCTTATATTCATCGGTTTGAGAAATTCCTCAAGCAGAATCTCGCCAGGATGAATTGGAGGTATTCTATTTGCCATCATTTTGTCACCTCAATGATAATCAACAATCTCAACATCGTATGCATTCCCATTTTGCCATTTGAAACAAATTCGCCATTGATTGTTAATGCGGATGCTATGTTGTCCTTTTCTATCCCCAGACAGAGCTTCAAGTTTATTAGCAGGAGGGATTCCACAAATAGTCAATCTTCAATATTCAATATTCATTCACCAAAGGGAACGGACAGTAATTCGATCAAATCCTCCCTTGAAAAGCTCTTCAGTACCCCGGGATCGGTTTCTTTTACAATGCTGTCCATCAGGTTTCGCTTCTTCTGGATGATGGCGGATATCTTTTCCTCTAAGGTACCCTCCGTTACCAGCTTGAAGACATGAACACCGCGTCTTTGCCCGATTCTGTGGACCCTGTCCGTTGCCTGGTCTTCCTTGGCAGCATTCCACCACCTGTCATAATGAATAACGATTGATGCGGCCACCAGATCGATGCCCACGCCCCCGGCCCTGAGGCTTCCGAGATATACCCGGCAGTCAGGATCATCGTTGAACCGGGATATAATTTCACCTCTGTTCCGGCTTTTTCCGGTAAGGCTAACAAAACCCACACCTTCTTTCTGCAGAAACATTTCCATGATCCTTATCATTCCCAAGAACTGGCTGTAGACAACCACCTTTTGCCCGCTGTCGAGACTCTCTCTCAGCAATTCTTTAAACAGCTCCCACTTGCCTGACTGGTACTCCTCATAATCATCCATCCTCTCCTTCATCATGGCAGGATGATTGCAGATCTGTTTGAGCAGGTTCAGCAGGGCAAAGATATGGATATAGGGGATGGTCTCCTTGTCATCCCGCAGGGACTGCAACAACCCGCGACCCCTTGAAGCAATAGCGTCCCTGTAAAGCTTCACTTGATCCTCGCTGAGTTCACAGGTCCTGATATCTTCGATCTTTGGAGGAAGATCGTCGAGAACGGTCTCTTTCCGGCGACGGAGTGTAAAGGGCGATATAAGCCTGGTCAATCCCTCCTGTTTATCGCTCTCAGGTTCAAGCTCAACAGGTTTTACAAAGCCGGTCTCAAAGTCGTGGTCTGTCCCGAGATAGCCGGGGATTGTCAGATCAAGGAGGGCCTTTAATTCTATCAGCCTGTTCTCAATCGGTGTTCCGGTCAATCCCAGTTTCATATCCGCCTTAATCTCTTTTGCGGCCAAATAGGTCAGTGTCTGCGGGTTCTTGATGTACTGGATTTCGTCAAAAACGGCCAAAGCAAAGGGAATATTTTTCAACTTATCAATATCCCTTCTCAGGATACCATAGGAAGTCAGCAATAGATCACTCTTGGCGATAGCATCTTCAAAATCCCTCTGGCCCCCATGGTACACAACCGGTTTCAGGCCAGGGGCGTGCTCGCCCATCTTGTTGTTCCAGTGGCTCAAAACAGTGGTGGGACAGACCACGAGGAAAGGGCTATCTATCTTTTCATGCTCCCGTATTCCAACCATAAAGGACATGACTTCATGGGTCTTACCCAGGCCCATATCATCACACAAAAGCCCTCCGAATCCATTTTCAAAAAGAAAACGGATCCACTCTACTCCTACCTCCTGGTAAGGCCTGAGGGTTGAGGTTATACCATTAAGTTTGGGCAGGGATGCGACAGGTTTCAATTCAAGCATGCTCTTGAACAGGTCAGCCTCTTTGCCATTCCCTGTCACGTCAATGGGACTCCTGACGCCGGCCTTTACACGGAAAAGGTCCATCCGGGCAAGCCCGATCCCATTCGACCCTGAGGACGATTTCTCCTCTTTGTACCGGTCCAGGACAACATCAAGACTATCCAGTTCAGGAGATTCACAATCAACCCAACCCCCATCAGTGCCGATGTAACGCTGGCCCTCCTTCTTGGCGCTCAGTATTTCGGAGAGAGAGATGGACCTGTTTCCAAAGCCATATTTTACAGAAAGCCAGCACCAGTCTCTCTCCAAAGACTCGGGACTTATCTCTATCCGGTCAAATTCTCTTATGATTTTGAGGGTATTCAGGTCTTCATCCACCAGGCGTGAGGATTCAGGGTGGTCATCCACAAATTCCTCAAAAAAGACAGGGACCTGGGACTTTTTGAGTACCATTTTCACCGGGGCCCTGAACTTTCTCTCTGCCCTCCCCTCTAATTCCAGTTCCGCAAGAATCCCCATCTCTTTGATATATATGAGATTGCCATATTGGAAGCGCGCCAGATCCTCCCTTTCAAAGAATCTTGACTCTCCATCTTCCTGTATAAGCTGGATCAGAGGATGGACCTCTATGTCTAATTCAGTGCTCGTGCTGACCTTGAAAATCGATTTGAGCGGTATGGGGTGTATGGCCAGTTTATGCTGGTTAGGAAGAAGGTCATCAAAAGCGGTGAGTAGCCTTTTTACCTTGATGCGCGGAATTATCATGCGAAAGAGTGTCTCACCTCCCCTCTTTTTGACAGAAACAGTGAACAATCCTGATGTCTCTTCAATGGCGGGATGAAAAGTACAGGCATCAGGTCCGAACTCCCGATATCCATGATAGGCAACCCTGTACCAGAAATTCTCCTCCATAACCTGCCGTCGCGTCTTAAAACCCTTATCGTGCATGATGCGCTCATTCTCGGTGAGGGTCATGAGCGCAAGTCTCTGAAGAACCGTGCCTCTGCTGGGAATGGAATCCCCTTCAGGGACCTTGCCGCACCGCTCCAAGAATCCGGACCGGCCAGGCCCATCTGTCATATAATAGAGCATCTCCTCACCAGAGGAACCGCACACCTTTATCACGTGTTTATCATCAGAACCCAGCAACTGCATTCGGACCGTCTCCGGCCGTTCCCTGCAGCCATCCGCCATAATCTCTGCAAGACGGTACCAGATGCTTGATCTGAAATCCTCTTCAAAGGTCTTTCCTCCGAGCTTTTTGGTCACGGCCTTACCAACCTTAACCAGCTTCCGAATATGGGCGCAGGTACGAGTGGCAGAAACAGAACAGGAGCAATACCTCTGCCTCAAACCGGTTGCTCCCCCTTCCACAAGAATGGCTATCCCAGGCCTCCTGTCCGACTGATCCGGGAATAGCGCCAACCCGTGCCGGTGAAACTCGATCCGCTCGAAATCTGCCTCAGAAACGCCCGGGTTGGCCCTTTTCCGCTTGCCGGCCTTTTTAGTTGTTGCTCTTCCTTTTCTTTCTTCCATTCGATACTTTGGTCTTTAACGAAAACCTGGAAATCAAAAATGTCCAAGATTGTTTATGAATGTATAGTGAGTTTAAGTTGCTTCCTTTTGCTTCATTAATCGCCCGTCAGGGCTTGGTTCTGCCCAGATCCTGAATTTTTCTTCCAGGATCTGGACAAAACCAAAAAAAGAATCCTTTGCGATTTTCGCGTCTTGAGTCCCGCTGATGATAGGCGGGACGGGCGGTGAAAAACATTCTCTCACTTACCCGCCTAACAAAGCTGGGACCATCCCGCAAGCGGGAAGGTTTAAGGGGTTAATTAATCCAATCCCGTGGCGGGACCGCAATCATTATGTCTAAATACATCCCCGGCCGAACGTGAGCGCAGCGGCTTTCCCCTAAATGAGGTGGCAAATTTCTGCGCCCAGTTGACATACCAGATCGCCATCACCTCCGCAACCCCGGAATCAACCACTGCCTCATGGAATTTCTTCCAAAACTTATTGATATTCGCCGATTTTTGTGTCATTTTAAAACTCCTCTAAAATTACGGTATCAGGCACAAGGAGCATCATGGCAAAAACATTCCGCACAGTTCCATTACACAAATAATCCTGGATGAGGAAATATATCCGAGGAGCGGTGTTTATCCAAAACGCGTCTCGATGTTTGTTGAAAACATAATTGATGGTTTTAAGATCGATCCCATCGAGGTGCAGGTTCA
>Ga0222678_1000780_pt1 | contig 12933 bp, 10 predicted proteins | sample AntAcemetagen937_FD_179801 | JGI IMG/M metagenome (GOLD analysis project Ga0222678, IMG submission 179801) | Saline water microbial communities from Ace Lake, Antarctica - #937 | ecosystem: Environmental > Aquatic > Non-marine Saline and Alkaline > Saline | place: Antarctica: Ace Lake... | reverse complement strand
GTCTGACGAAGCTGACGCTTCTCTCGCAAGTAGGCATCACAAATGCAAGCCGGGTACGAGAATGTAACCTTGAACCCCTGAACCTTTGAACTCGTGAACGCCTACTTTTATCGTTATGTTCCTAACCCGGACAAACCGGAACCAAAAAGGTCTCTCGCAAAGGTGCAAAGCTCGCAAAGAAAAACAATGAAAAGATATTTACATGAAACTCAAAGCAGTGGTTTCTACTCTAAACGGTTCTTCTCTATATGGACGGATAGTAACATCACGGAGGCCATGGTTTTTCATCTTTTTGGGATAAGTTTTGATCAAGAGAGCAGCTTCATCCTTTAACTCCTTGCTCCAGCCCCCACAAGTACTACCTTAAAAGAACTGCACTATATAATCTAATTCGCCTACTTTTTGCAGATACGCCCGAAAAGCGATTTAATCATTTTTTTCTTGCATCATCAATGCTTTTTTAAGGTTGCTTTTTGCGTTACTATCGTCAGGATTTATCAATAACGCTTTTCGAAAATGAGCAATAGCCCCTTTGATATTACCCTTACGAAAAAGAGCAATAGCCAGGTTGTTGTATGCTTGCGCAAAATCAGGCTGTATCCTCAAGGCTTGTAAATAATGTTTGGCGGCTTCTTCTGTGCGACCCTGCTTGTCCAGAGCAAACCCCAGATTGTAATGTGCTTGCGCAAAATCAGGATTTATCCTCAGGGCTTGTAAATAATGTTCGATGGCTTCTTCTGTGCGACCCCGCTTGTTCAGAGCATTACCCAGATTGTTGTGTGCTTCCGCAAAATCAGGCTGTATCCTCAGGGCTTGCAAATAATGTTTGACGGCTTCTTCTGTGCGACCCTGCTTTTTCAGAGCATTACCCAGATTGTTGTGTGCTTCCGCATTATCAGGCTTTATCCGCAGGACCTGTAAATAATGTTCGATCGCTTCCTCTGTGTGACCCTGATTGTTCAGAGCATTACCCAGATTGTTATGTGCTTCCACATAATCAGGCTTTATCCGCAGGGCTTGTAAATAATGTTCGATGGCTTCTTCTGTGCGACCCCGCTTTTTGAGGGCATTACCCAGATTGTTATGTGCTTCATCATAATCAGGATTTATCCGCAGGGCTTGTAAATAATGTTCGATGGCTTCTTCTGTGCGACCCAGATTGTCCAGAGCATTACCCAGATTGTAATGTGCTTTATCATAATCAGGCTTTAACTGCAGGGCTTGTAAATAATGTTCGATGGCTTCTTCTGTGCGACCCTGATTGTTCAGAGCATTACCCAGATTGTTATGTGCTTCCACATAATCAGGCTTTATCCGCAGGGCTTGTAAATAATGTTCGATGGCTTCTTCTGTGCGACCCTGATTGTCCAGAGCAAACCCCAGATTGTAATGTGCTTTATCATAATCAGGCTTTAACTGCAGGGCTTGTAAATAATGTTCGATGGCTTCTTCTGTGCGACCCTGATTGTCCAGAGCAGCCCCCAGATTGATGTTTGCCCTATAGTTGTGGAAGCTCTTTGACACAACATCGGACCACAATGAAATATTGTCCTTCCACACCCTGTTTCTCAAATATGTGGCGGTCCCGAGGCATAAAATTATGACCACAGAAATCGCGACAGCCCAAGAAAGTCTCTTTGATAAATACTGAAACACCAAATAACTTACAATAATCGCAAAGCCAAACACAGGAAGATAAAGTCTTTGCTCGAAAAGGGCATCCCGAATGGGGATGACGCTTGATTCCACCGAAAGTGTGATGAAAAACCAGAAAACCCCAAAACATATAACCGGCCTTTTTCTGATATTCCATATCCCGATGGCAATAATCCCTATTAAGAATGCAAAGGCCAGGGGGGTATAACCGTCAAAGAACCCGGTTTTGAATGGGTACAGATAATCCAGATTTTGACCGATTGGTACAAAGAAAAGTCTAATGTATATCACCAAAACATTGAATTGTGTGCAGAGATAACTCCATCGGCTTCCATCTTCAGTCTCCTGCGTCAACCGGGATACATCCTCTAACAGACCTTGCCCCTCAATTCCACCACTGAAGAACCCTGCTACATAGAAAACAAAAAATATCCAAAAGGCAAACGTCAGAGCAAACCATGGGAATTTCCTCTTCCACCCTTCCCATGTCCGATCAATCAGCAGATATTCCGCAAGCAGAATCACCCCAGGTAAGCTCGCTGTGTTCTGCTTGCTCAGGAATGCCAGCATTCCGCAAACAATAGATAAGCCAAAGTAAGCCGAAAGCCGAGAGCCGAAAGCCCCTCTGATCCCTGACCGATGACCCCTGTCCTCTGTCCTCTGATCATTCTCTCCCGACCCCTGACCTCCGCCCACCGAACTCTGCTGCATTATCCTTGCCTTCAAATAAAAAAGAACAGACCCTAAAAAAAACATCGCAGCCATGGACGCGCATCGCTGAACCGTGTAAGTCACAGCCTGCGTTTGGATTGGGTGTGCGACAAAAATTAAAGCCGCCACTAAGGACATCCATGGGATTGATGATTGTAGATTGATGGTTGATGATTGGACAGAGACGGGGTGCGCGTTAGGGACCAATGATCGCGCCTTTTTGGATTTCTGTTTCCGGCCTGTCTTGCTTCCCTGACGCCGTTCTTTGGATGTTGACCGTTTCAGCTTGGGATTAGGGCCGTTCAAACGACTGAATGGTTTAGTAAACGAGGGAGATAGCTGTTTGAAAACGGTCAGGGAGAGAAAATAGACAAGAAACCCGTTTATGATATGGATCAAGACATTGATCAGATGATACCCAAAAACATTCAGTTTGCCGAATCTATAATTAAGGGCAAAGGTTAGGTTGACAATATCCCTGGGTTTCAGCAGTCTATCAACAGACAAATAGTTCCCAACATTGCGAATATCCAAATTCTCCTGAATACCGGGTTGATCATCAAAGACAAAAGGGGATTGGTAGATGTTAGAGTAAATAATTACAGTAAAAAATGTAATAACGATTAAGGTAAACGAGGGCTTTGTTAATAACTTTTTCAATTTAGTTTATACCCCCCTTTCGGTTTTCAGACGACTTTTTACCTAACAAACAATAAAGATACTTGGAATTTCAATGGGCAATCCGTTGGGGGAAGTCAGGCCTTTTTCAACCCTAACATTGACAGGATGTCAGTTAGGGTTTCTTTATCGTGCTCATTAAACCCGCCCAAAAGGAAAAACAACAGAAAATAACTGATTGCCCCTATTGGTACGGCATACCAGAGAGGCAGGAAATCTATTTTTAGAATGACAATGCCCATAATTAAAGAGGCAAGAATAGGACGCAAGAGCAGCGGCCATATAGTTATGTTAAGAAAGAACTTCCTAATAAAATGATATACCATGACAAATACTAACACCTCACATACAAGGGTTGCAAAGCTTGCGCCAATATATGTGTATTTAGGGATCAATATCACATTTAATAAAATATTAACGCCTGCCGTTATACCCATTATTATCGTGTAAGCCTTTTGTTTATCAATAACGTTCAATAACTGCCCTCCCAAATAATTGACAAACACGAAAACTTCAGCCCAAATTAAGATTTTTAGCGCAAAGGCCGCATTAGAGAATCCTTCTCCATAAACAAATTGAATGATTCTGGGCGCCAATAAATAGGTCCCCAAACCGATTGGCGCGGCCAATATGATAAGATATCTCAATGAACGATTGAACAGATCTCTCAGCAGTTCCTTGTCTTTCTTCGAGGATCGCGCCATAGGCGGCAAAATAGCGGTCACGATCAGGAAAGGTATATAATTCACCACATCAACCAATCTGTACGCGGCATTATACCATCCTGTTACCTGGTCGTTTACCATCAAAGACAGCATGACAGTATCAATTCTATAATAGATATATAAAAAAAATATGCTTAGGCTAAACGGAACTGATTTGATAAAAAGCTGTTTCCATATTAGCCAATCTCTACGAAGCACTGGCCTAAAATACCTGTTTGAGAAATAGAAATATAGAATTTCCCTTACGACCCTCGAAAACAACAGTACCAAAACCAGGTAGAGAACAGACCGAGTTTGATACAGGACTATAACACCCAATCCTAAGGCTATGATTCGTTCTACAACTTCTGCCAAGGATGTCAGGTCCATTCTTTCTTTAGCGTGAAGGATGCTTGAGAATGTCAAGCCCACAACATTAAGTCCATAGATAACACACACAATCAAGAGGCTATAGATCACTACTTGAGACTTATTTACAAACAATGCCAAGACCACAGTCACGGATACTGCCAAAACTGCAAGAATTATTTTCAGAGATAGAATATTACCCCCGTATGTTGCGAGTAGCCCTTTGTCTGCAGGCACCTCCTTGACAATAAGGTATTCCAGTCCCGGATTGCCAAGCAGGACTATTAACGATCCAAACGCAAAAATAAATGAATATTGCCCGACTCCCACATCTCCAAGTGATCTCGCTATAACTACCATCAGGAAAAACGATAGCAAATTCCCTATCCCATTCCCCAAAAACAATGCGGCGGTGTTTTTTATAATCCTACCTTTATCCATGATTGACGCATATCCAAAGTGCTACCCTTTTGGGACAACAATCTTCCAGGAAACTCTCTATAGATTGTGAAAGAGAAATGCTTCCAGACAAAATTAACCTTCGTGAATGGCACTAACTTGATAATTGGCAGTGGCTATAATTCTAGCTCTTATTGCTAATTAAATATTCTCTATCAGATGCCGTTTTACTTTTAAATCTGATTTTGGTAACAAAATCAAAGTTCATATATCCTGATAAAACAATGAGGTTAAATGAAATAAGTCCAATTTTGGTTTCTGTTAGAAAATGAATGTTTCTACCGTTTGTATATAGTTCCAAATCAAATTTAGCGGCCAAATACCTCAGCGTTCTTCTTGAGTAAAAAGAAATGTGTTGTCCGTGGCGCAAGCCGTAGTACCACCATTCTTTTGGCTTAGGAAGTTTCTTAGGCAAAAGGAATGTTGTAAATAAGATATTATTAGTAATTTTTAACATTTGTTCAATTTCCTTTATTGGGTTGCATAAATGTTCAAAACATTCAAAACTCGTAATTAAAGAAACAGGGCCACTGTTATCATCATACTCAAAACCCCTAGCCATAAGGTTTCGCGTATATGGATCATGCCAGTAGAAATCTAAGCCCCGGTCTCTCATCAGTCTTGTGAAAAGCCCATATCCTCCTGCAAAATCAAGGAATTTATCATTCTTCTTGAACAAAAAGAATAATAATAAAGAAGTTATCTTGGACAGCCTAACGTTTCTATGAAGTATCCCGGTATCTTCTAAATTTATAGAATGCTTATACGATTCTTCCAGCCAGTAAGGTGCTTGCGTCTGTAAAAATCCACAATTACTGCAATAGAAATAATCTATACTATATTTATTCATTATTTTAGCATCAAACATTTTATCAGTATTACTATTACAAATCCTGCAGGTTTGATTTTTCATATATCCTTTTCAATTATGCATCGCCTTTGTATCAAAAGGGACACATATGCTATTTAAAGGGCGAAGGGTAATACTTTGTTGGGAAAATGGTGCTTTCTTTGCCATCATTCGTATCGATACAGGTTTCTTGGCCTCCAGAATAAATGTAGGGGCAAACCGCTTAGCAGTTCAAACCAGGAAAATGGGGAAACCCGCCGCCAACCTGGGCGAAAGCAACTGAAAGAATATTTTTTGCAACCCTTTGAGATGTGCTCAATGGAAACATAATTCCCCTTTAGGAGCCACAACCTCGCGAAATGAGTCCATTCTACTTCTATCACATAATTTTATTGCGGTTGAAAAATACCATCAGAATACATCTCATTCTCTCCATTTTCTCCGCCTACAGCACATCTTCAAAACATCTTACGGTTTCCTCAGCAGTGCGCTCCCACGTAAATTTAGCAGCCCTAAGTGCAGCACGTCGGATCCAGGCCATCTCTTGACCCAAGTTTAAGTCCAACATTTCACAAATTTTTTTGGCCAGGTCAGCCTGATTATTATGATCAAAGTAGAGGACAGAATCGCCTCCAATCTCAGGAATCGATCCACATCGAGTTGTTACCACAGGAACTCCGGCCATCATAGCTTCAAGAACCGGGAGCCCAAAGCCTTCATAAAGTGAGGGAAAAACAAACAAAGAAGCACCTTGATAGAGCGCAATCAACTCATCCCTCGACACATGACTCAGCCGTGTGACTCTCCCAGATTGCGGCAATGTTTCCAGGGCCTTCTGGAGACACTCTTCACCCAGCCCAGGCCTGCCCAAAATTACGAGCTGATGGGGAATATCTGAAAAGATCCGGCCAAAAGCGGTGACAAGGCTATGCACATTTTTATGAGGGTAGCTATTCGCCACGCACAGGATATAGCCCTGGTGGGCATCCACAATATGGGAGATGTTCTTCCCGATAGCCTCTTGTGAAGGCCCTTCTGCAAACCTACGACCGACGCCCAAATGGACAACCTGAACCGATTCGGGTGGAGTGGGTGTTTGCCTGACAATTTCACTTTTCGAAAAAGCTGAATCTGTTATTACAGCGCTGCTCCGCCGTGCAGAAATGCGAACCACAATATCGGTCACAAGTCTCGGAACGAATCTTAAGTCCTCAGGATACCTCTTATATTGCATGTCGTGAATCGTCACGACTTGTGGGCACGAGCAGATAAAGGGTGCTGTGTAACCCGGTGACCACAAAAGATCGAGATGTGCAAGTTTTGCCCTAACAGGGAGCTCAATTTGTTCCCTGATGATTCTCATGTACCGATTCCGGGCAAGGAAATTTAGACTCTGGAATTCAATCTGGGAATAACCACCTAACATTTCACTGAACCACCTGTCATTTTCCCGATTTGTAAAGATGACAAGACCCACCTGAGGCGCCTGCTTAGCGATGGCACGGAGTGTCTCGCAAAGATAAGTTTCCGTTCCACCAACCTCACCAGGAATAAGAAACAAAGTGTTAACACCAACACGCATTCAAGCAAATACCTCCAAAAATGTGTTATTCACATGAATACGCTCCGTCCCACCAAGAATTCACCAAACTCCCATCCACTTTCAAAGAAGCCTGTACAATTGATTTAACATTAGATAATGGATATAGTGTCTGAATAGAGGGTATACATCCGTAGAGGTTGCATGCCTTCTAGCTGTAAGATATGTCTCGAGAGCTGCCTGTTTATAATTCTCACTGTTTTTAGACCCCTTCTGCCATCTAAAATTCGCTAAGAACTTATTTATATAAACGGGTGAATATTTTTTCCCAATTCTCAGCCAGTAATCATAATCCATTGAATAGTGACAATTTAGATCGAGAGGTCCCATTTCTTGATAAACATTTCGGGTAAAGAATACGGCAGGTTGTGAGATAAAATCTTTTGAAAGGAGGCGCTTATATGAATAACGTTTACTTTCGAAAAGCTTATATCTTGTTATAGCCCTTCTTATTTCGCGGTCATTTTCATCGATGTTTTTGCAATTTCCAAAGCACCAGTCAAACCTGGTTTTCTTATACTGATCCGCAATCTCGGATAAGGCATCTGGTTCATAGGTATCATCTGAATTGAGCCATGCCAAAATATTCCCAGAAGCCTTTTCAAAACCCTTATTGATTGCATCGGACTGCCCTTTATCCTTCTCTGAAACCCATCTTAATCTATCTTCGTATCTTTTTATGATATCAAGGCTATCGTCTTTTGATTTCCCATCAACAATAATATATTCCAGGTCAAAAGAACCCGTTTGGCTCAACACACTAAGAATAGTGCGCTCAATGAACTGACCTTGATTCAGCGATGGCGTTACAATCGATATTTTCAAGAAATCAGCCCCTTATTCTACCCCTTGGTTGCATAAATAAAATGGCAAACCAGGTTTGATGCGCCCGCAAAAAGTCTCCAAGGTCGTCACTCCCGCGAAAGCGGGAGTCCATAAGCAGTTGATGTTACTGGATTCCCGTTTTCACGGGAATGACAATAACGGGTGCTTTCTGACTTTTTACGAGTTCATCAGGTTTAAAGACTATAAATACAGCTTATTTTTTAATTTTTGATTCATTCCTGGAATCCACTGAATGTGCCATCCTGAAAACAGGCAAAGACGGCCATTTTATTTACCCTTCGGGAAAGCCGAAGATACCACATCTACTGTGTTGTCGAGGGTTCGCGGTAAAGGACTACAGCTTCACCCTCGACGTCTAATATCTGTGGCATCCTCGATTTTTGCAACGTTAGGGTCTATTTACCAAACCCTAATGAATATGCAACAAACCCCTTAAAAGCCCTCAACATATTAAGGAGATTCGTAGGATTTTTTAATATCCTGATAATATAATTTCCTATGATTCTCGGTCTCATGTAAAATTCCCACATAAAACGTCTCTGGAAATCAAGGAGCTTTTCCTTTGACAAGCCGTTTGGCACATAAACCACATCGAGGAGATTCATCTTTTCAAAATCCTTTTCCACCGTGCCATGCTGTTCTGCAATATCAAACATCTCCGAGCCTGGGAACGGGGTCAAGATGAAGGCACTCATATCGTTTAAAGGGATGCTTTTGGCGAAATTAACGGTATTCCTCATGCTCTGTTCGGTTTCTCGAGGCAGCCCGAATATAAAATAACCCTTACTCAAAATTCCGGCTTTATTGGTTAAACGTACTGCATTTATAATCTGTGCGATCGTAATGCCCTTTTTGGCAAAATCGAGAATCTCCTGGCTCCCTGACTCAATCCCATAACTGACCTGCCAGCAGCCTGACCGTTTCATCAGTTTTAACAACTCAATATCATTGACCGAATTTACCCTCCCGCTGCAACACCAGGAAATTCCCCAGTTTGCCTTCAACAAACCTTCACATATCTCTGCCACCCGGCCCTTTTTTATAAGAAACTGGTCATCCTCAAAAATGATTTCCCTTAGTCCAAAATTCTTTACTAACCAACCAATCATTTCCAATACGTATTCGGCACCGTGAAAACGGATCTGATGGCTGAATACAGAGGTATCACAAAAAATACACTTATTAGGGCAACCCCTCGCAGATATGACATGCGTTGAGGGAAGTTTCTGGTATTTGAAAAGCGCCGGATGATAACGGCTTGGAAAACCATCCAAAAGATCCCATGCCGGGAAGGGGAGGGAATCGAGATCTTTAATAACCGGCCGCGGGGCGCCAAATATAACCTTGCCATTTTCGCGAAATGCTACACCTGATACATCCAACGGAGTTTTATCAGCAGAAAGAGTCTCAACCAATTCCTTTAGGGTATTCTCCCCCTCCCCAACAACACCGTAGTCAAAAACAGGATAATCCAGCAGTGTCGGCTCCGGAACAGCGGTGAAATGAGGGCCGCCTATAACAATAGGCACCGTCGGAAACTCCCGCTTCATCATTTCAGCTAATTTGACCGTCTTGATGATTGAGGGTGTTACCGCAGTCAGCGCAATGATATCGGGTTCAAATCTTTTAGCTTTCGTAAGGGTTTGTTCATAACTCAGCCCTTGGGCTGAGGCATCTATAATTCGAACCCTATGGCCTGCCTTACGCAGAACTGCTCCCAACATGAGCAGCCCCAGGTGCGGTAGCGTAGCCCCCACCGGAGCCAATTTGCCATACCTTTCATTTAAGGAATAAGGGGCATTTGCAAGAAAGATAGAAGTCATAGGACTTGAAGTGCCTAAAATGCCTAAAGTGATCTAAAGTGCCTAAAGTTTAGTTTACTATAAGATTTATCCATCCACCAACCCTCCTTTGTCATCTTTTATTTCTTCTATCTTCTCTCTGAGTAGCGCATTCTCCTGCACCATATTTTTTACCTGATCAGTCAGCCTTGATATCCTTACAGAAAACTGTATTGAAAGAAACATAAGGAATACTAACGCACCAATGAAGAGTGTTGTGGTAGGGAGGACCGCACCCATAGCCTCAGTAATAAGCTCAAGCCAGCTATATTGAATCACCAGAACAAATAATGCCGAGCTGGTGAGGAGCCATAACCAGGAATATTCTTCCTTCAATCTTCTGCGTCTCACCAAATCGAGAATTATGATGAATATAGAAATACATATGATTATCATAGCTATTTTTTGTCTTGGCAACATAACAATAAATCCTCCAAATTTATAAAAGGGCTCTTTTACGGCAAAGAAGGTTTCTTCCTAAGCAGCGTCATCAACATGGAAAGAAATATCTTAAAGATATAATAAACCGGCCTCAGGCCACTGTGCATCGACGTGCCGGTAGCCCTATCGTGCATTGCCATAGGCAATTCCTTGATCTTGAAGCCGGCGCGGTGCACCAGTACAATAACATCCGCATCCGGGTAATCATACGGGAAGAAATCATTCATAAGAAAGGCAAGAATCCGCTTGTTGAGGGCGCGGTATCCTGAAGTAGGGTCGCTGATTTTGAGACCAATGAGTTTGGACGTAACAAAGGCAAACAGCCTGATCCCCAGTCTCCTGGCCACACCAACTTTATACCCAGCTTCAGGCGTTTCAAGAACCGCTTTTTCTCCCAGAAATCTTGACCCTATTACCACATCTGCGTCTCCGGACATAGTTGCCCCTAACATTTGTGGGATGTACGCCGGGTCGTGCTGGCCATCTGAATCTAATTGAACTACATAGTCATACCCCTTTTCAAGAGCATACTTATAACCGGTTTGGATGGCCACACCATAGCCCATGTTAGATGACAGTCTGACCACCCTTGCCCCGGCCAGCCTTGATTTCAGGCCAGTGTCGTCTGTCGAACCGTCATCTATTACGACGATATCTATCTCTTTATCGATCTCTCCGATTTTCTTAAGCACCCGCTCGATCCTTGCCCCTTCATTGAACGCTGGGACAATAGCCAATCTTTTCACTTTACACCTGGTTTTCATAAGTTATTTGCCCTAACTTCCCAAACATGACGGTTATAATGCTGTTTTAAGCTCATATGATATGAATAAACGCTTAATTTTTCAGTAGGCGTTCACGGGTTTCCAAATAGAAAAGCTTTATCCCTTTTACGATGCCAGGCCTATGGTTTTGGCAGATCCCTATCTTATCAGGTGGCTCTGTATCACCCGGAATAATGGCTAAGGATTTTTTCTTATTGAAAAGGTCCAGATATCATTAAGTAAATAGTTGAGGACCGCCGCAAGGACAATGGAAATAATATTTGCGATAAGGTAGTGCATGAATTGCGCAAGCAAGAGGGTGAAGGCAAATTGTAGCCCTATTGCCAACCCGCAGGCAATAAAATACTGGCCCATTTGTGGAAAAAACCCGTATTTCGTTTTACCCTTCCGATCAAGCCAGGTCCATTTTCTATTCCATAGATAATTGTTTATTGTAGCGAGAAATATAGCCAGCCCGAGCGAAAGGTTTAGACGGAGCCGCTCCGAATTAATATTCTTAAAAAGGACTTCTTGACTGATATACAGGACAACCAAGTTGATCATCATACCGGAAAGACCGACAATGCTGAATTTAACAAATCGATACCGAAGCAACAAACCAATTCCTGGTATTTCTGATATCTTGTCAATTAGCATAAAAGCTCATTCCCGGCCTAAATAACGAATCCCCAAATTAAGGATATCCCTAACCTTCAAGCATTTCATACGCTTTTTCGAGCACCTCCTGTGGTAAAATGCTTTTTAGGCACATATTATCACCGTCACATGGCGAGGTCCTGTGGTTATATGCCGTAAGACAGGGTGAACATGATAACGCGACATGAAAACTGAATGAATTGGAACTTAGAGGACCATAAAGAAGCGGGGTCTCGGGGCCATAAAAGATAATAGTGGAAACAGGCGTCATTGCCGCAAAATGTCCGGGGCCCCCATCATTGGTGATAAGGAGTGAAGCAAAATGGAATATAATCATGAGTTCCCGAATCGATTTAGTATATCCGGTAAGATCAATGCAGTTGTCATTACTGCACTTTGTCAAGATCTCTTTAGCTAACCTTTTATCCTCTTCCAGGCCTATGACACCTACCGCATATCCTTTCCGAGTCAAATCCCCTGCAACCGTACAGAAATTTTCCAATGGCCAGGCCCTTATGGGTAATAGCCCTCCTCCGGGATAGAGAAGTATTAGTTTCTTGTCTGCCATATCCGGAAAATCCCTTCTAAATCGCCTTGACGCATTCTCAATTTCCGCCTCACTGACCTTTAGTGGGGGTACTCTCAATTTATCAGGGGCCGGAAGGCGTTTGGCCTTAGGAATCGTTTCCGAACCAATCGCTTCAGCCAAGGTTATAAACTGATGTGAAATATGATGGTAGGGGTTATAAAGCACCGGCCGATCGATGAATTCTCCCCTGAAAAGCCCTTCCTGTGTATGGGGATGGAACCCTGCTCGTGTCTTGGCGCCGCTTAGAAATGAGTAGATACTGCTTATTCGTGAGAATAATTCACAGTCAATAACAGCATCTATCTTGGATTTACGTATTTTGACCAAGACGCGAAGACTGTCCAAGAGCATCCTTATTAAAGAGGTATTTCGAACCGTCAGGATATTTCTTAGAGGCACCACATCGATCAATTCCAACATTTCCTTATTTTGATCTAATAATAAGACATGAATTGACACTCCCGGATACTTTTTCCCAATAAATTCAAACATGGGGTATGACAAAACAAGACTTCCCATTTCGGAAAGAAGTATGACCAAGAGGTTTTTTGGCTTGGATCGAATTGAAATGCCCGTATCTTTTCGAGAAAAAATAGAAAACAACCAACAGATAAAGGTGCCTAAGACACGATCTAACCTCCGTTGAAATTCTATGTTCATTTTTTCATTTCACCGAGGCGTTTAGAGAGGAAATCGACCTGATGTTTGAGATTACGATCAGTCTTCATCTTGTGGTCGACAAGCTCTACTGAATAGAGCACAGTTGAA
>Ga0222678_1000776_pt1 | contig 12948 bp, 9 predicted proteins | sample AntAcemetagen937_FD_179801 | JGI IMG/M metagenome (GOLD analysis project Ga0222678, IMG submission 179801) | Saline water microbial communities from Ace Lake, Antarctica - #937 | ecosystem: Environmental > Aquatic > Non-marine Saline and Alkaline > Saline | place: Antarctica: Ace Lake | collected... | reverse complement strand
TTGTCTTATAAGGCCAATTTTGGCCTAAAAATAGGGGTTCTAAGGGTTAAAATACCCCCTAATATGAAGGTTATACCTGTATTATCAATTACATGGCTTGGTCCGACCCCACTTTCTGGTCTTTTCCCGAACCGGCAGGACGATTCCCGCATGGGCGGCCACGATCTGCTCATATGTCATTTCAGAGCAAAACAGTCAACAGCAGACCCCTCTGTTTTCTAAACAGTACTTCGTTAAGCTCCCTTATGAACTCTCTTGCTTGCTATGCAATCTCGGAAGACCGACTTTGATACGCAGTTTGTTGCATGCCAAACTCCCTGGCTCGAACCAACGACAAAGCAAGCATTATTTGCCTGTCCCCTTTGTTCTTAACCACAGGAATACATTGGAGTATTTCGAGCATTAAAACGGATCTTCCAAAGGTGTTTTAGCCTAAAAGGTTTTCTAATCAATAGGTTACGCTTACTTTTTGGGCCTATGTGTAGCCACTAAATAAATACTAATTGGCAATATTTATCTTGACATAATGATTGGGGTGTGCATATATAGTAGCCACTATGTATGTTGATGTCTCCAAAAGCCAAGGAAAGTACACGCGGTATCTCCTGAGGGAGAGTTATCGCGATAAGGGCAAAGTCAAACACCGTACCGTCGCCAATATTTCCCAGTGCTCGGAAGAGGAAATTGAAGCAATCCGGCTGGCTTTAAAGCATAAGAAAGATCTTGCAGCGCTTGCCTCCTTAGACAAAGATATTTCTCTTCGGCAGGGACTTTCCGTTGGTGCGGTGTGGCTGGTTTATGATATGGCCCGTCAATTGGGTATCACTGATGCGCTTGGTTCTTCTCGCCAAGGCAAGTTGGCCCTTTGGCAGGTTATTGCTCGAGTCATTAATCAGGGATCACGGTTGTCGTCTGTGCGGTTGGCAGGCAGTCATGCTGGGTGCGATATTGTGGGGTTAACGTCCTTTGACGAGGACGATCTTTACAAAAATTTGGACTGGTTGAGCGAAAAACAGTCTGTAATTGAAAATCGCCTTTTCAAAACAATGCATCCCGACGAGCAACCGGGGCTCTTTTTGTATGACGTGACCAGCAGTTATCTCGAAGGCACGCAGAATGAACTCGCCGCGTTTGGATACAATCGTGACGGCAAGAAAGGTAAGCGACAAATTGTAATTGGTCTTTTGTGTAACGAGGATGGCAAGCCTCTGTCCATTGAGGTTTTTAAAGGCAACACTCAAGACCCGAAAACCCTGGCTTCCCAGATTGATAAAGTAGCAAAGCGTTTTGGCGGCAGTGATGTCACTTTTGTGGGCGATCGCGGAATGATCAAAACGCATCAGGTTGAAGACTTATTGGAGCACGGATTTCATTATATAACCGCCATCACGAAACCGCAGATCGAATCTCTGCTTACAAAAGGCGTGATCCAAATGAACCTATTCGATCAGGAGCTTGCAGAAGCTGTCAGTGATGATGGTGTCCGCTACGTTCTTCGGCGAAATCCTGTTCGGGCGCAGGAAATGCGTAAATCGCGTCAAAGCAGACTCGCATCGTTGACCAAAGAAGTAGAAAAACAAAATGAATATTTGGCAGAACATCCTGGCGCCCATGTAGAGGTAGCATTGCGTAGGATTGATGAGCGATGCAAAAAACTTAGACTGTCAAAATGGGCAACATTTTCAGCTTCGGGACGAAACATTATTCTCATTATCGATAAAGAGGCCCAGCAACAGGAAGTCAAGCTGGATGGTTGCTATGTCTTAAAGACAGATCTGACGAAAGACATAATTAATAAAGAAACGGTGCATGCTCGCTACAAGGATCTCGCTCTCGTGGAATGGGCATTTCGCACAAGCAAGACAGTAGAGTTGGAGATGCGCCCTGTTTATGTTCGATTAGCTGACCGTACTCGTGGCCATGCGTTTATTGTAATGTTGGCCTATCGCATTGTCCAGGAATTGGCACAACGGTGGTATAACATTGAATTGACTGTTGAAGAAGGACTCAAAGAACTTACGACATTGTGTGCGACCGAGATGGTAGTAAGTGGCAGGCCCTGCTGCAACAAGATCCCAGAACCCCGACCAATGGTCAGTAAACTTCTGGAGGGAGCAAAAGTAAGACTCCCAGACGCACTACCTTGCAGCGGTATCCGTGTAGCCACGAGAAAAAAACTGGTCGCTCAGCGAAAACGCCGTTAATTTTCAATTAGTTATGCTCTAATTTCGCATAGTCTCCACTTGGAAAATCCGTTAAAATTTGAGTTTGACGCTGAGATTGCTGAAAATAGCCATTCTCGGACAACCTCCTAGATCAGCCGAAAAAGGCGTACGTCAATTTCATGGAAGAGGGAATTGGCCAGGGTCGGCCGGATGTGCTCCAAAGCGGCAGCGGTTCAGCCCGATAGCATCAAGCTGGGCAGGAAGGTGATCAGGTCGGGCCAGATGATAAAAAGGATGATAGTGACAATATCCACCGCTAAAAAGGGCATGATGCCCCGGAAGATGTCCTCTATCTGCACATTGGGGGCCACGCTGAACACTGCATAGACATTTAACCCCACCGGCGGGGTGACCAAGCAGATCTCGCACATCTTGACCACGATGATCCCGAACCAGATGGGATCAAAACCCAGGGCCACGATGGCGGGATAGATGATGGGCAGGGTGAGCAGCATCATCCCGATCAACTCCAGGAACGTGCCCAACACCACGTAGATCATAAGAGAGCCGGTCAGGATGATCAGGGGATGCACCGGGGCGTTGACTACCGCGCCTGCGATGGAGGCCGGCAGACCGGTGAGAGCCAAAAACCTGACAAAGATCAGAATGCCCACTACGATTGCGAAGATCATCACCGTGACCCGACCGGTCTCCAACAAGGACTCCTTCAAGGTGTCCCACCCCATCTTTTTCATGAACAACGCCAAGAAGAAAGTAAAAGTGGCTCCCGCCCCTCCCGCCTCGGTGGGGGTGAAGGCCCCGGAGTAGATGCCGCCGATGATGAGGCAGAAGATGACCAAGACCCCCCACATTTTCTTGAGGGAGCCAAAGCGCGTTTTCCAGGAGACGGCGTCAAGCGGCGGGGCCAGGCTGGGGTTTCTTTTGACCTGGCCGTAGATCAGCAGGCTGTAGGCGATGGCAGTGAGAATGCCGGGGATTACGCCGGCGATGAGCAGGACCCCGATGGATTGGTTTGTGATGATGCCGAATAGCACCAAAGGGATGCTGGGAGGAATCAGTACGGCCAGGGTGCCGCCGGCGGCCACGGCGCCGGTGGCCAGCCTGTTGTCATAGCCATACTTTTGCATCTCGGGGATGGCGACTTTACCCATCACCGCCGCCGCGGCCAGGCTGGCCCCGGTGCAGGCGGCGAAACCGGCGCAGCCAAAGGTGGTGGCCAGAGCCAACCCGCCGGGAAAGTGCCCCACCCAATTGCGGGCGGCCTTGAAAACTTCGCTGGTGATGCCGGCGAAGTAGGCGAAATATCCCATGATGATAAAGAGAGGAATAACGCTTAGTGAATAATGAGCGGTTATGCCGTAGGGCAGATACCCGGCTAATGAAAATGCCACCCCCCACCCCTTCAATAAGCCAATACCAGCCAGTCCGACGAGAGCGCTGGCAAAAGCTATCGGCATACCTAACAAGACCAGGCACAAGAGACAGCCGACCCCTATGTAGCCAAAAACAACCGGGTCCATTTTATGAATTACTCCAACTCAATTACCGGGTTGATACCATATGCTCAGGCAGGTTTGCTGGACGAATTGCATGGAAAGTCGCAGACAAAGCAAAAAGCTGCCCAGAGGGATGCACATCTTGGAGGGCCAAGTGGGCCAATTTATATAGGAGGTGATATCTCCGAATTCATACGCATCCAGGGCTGCGATGAATGAAGAACGAGCAATTATGGCAAATACCACCAAAGAAAATAGCAAAATCAAAGCTTCCGCCATATGATAAAATCTGCCTTTAAAAATCTTTTTTTGCAGAAGTTGCATTCTGATATGGCCGTTTTGCAGTTGGGTATAAGCCAATCCAAGAAATACCACACCAACCATTATCAACTCGACGATTTCTATGTGCCCTGGGATTGGTGAATTAAAGAAATAGCGCCCAATAATCTCGCCGGCTGCGAAAAACATGAGAACCATGATCAGGCTGACGCATATCAGGTTTAGCACCGTATCGGCTTGTTTCAAAAAACGGTCCAGAGCATTAACCAAAGGCCACGGGGTGGTTAATGCGTTGTCATGCGAACTTTGATCTGATTGATTTGTCTTCACGGCATTTTACCCGTCGCCATTCCCTGTTCACCCTAATAGCCGCAGATTTCCTTCCTCTTTGTTAAATAGAACGCCAAGACGTCCTTGCCTGGCAGACCTTTCTTCTCGGCATCCTCTGCCCACTTCCTCCAGACTTCTTCGGATTTCTTGACCAACTTGGCGCGCTCATTGGGGGGGAAGTTGATGAAAGTCAAGCGCTTCTTGAACTTCTTGATCCATTTCTGGTTCAGGGTATCGTATTCCTGGCCCCATTCCTTGGCGGATTTGGCGTACCACTTCATGTGGATTTTCTTGAACTCATCGGGAAGCGCGTTCCAGGCGTCTTGGTTGGCCAGAAAGGCGCAGGCCATGGTTCCCAGGTCAAGGTCCACAATGGCATACTCGGATACTTCGTCGATCTTGAAAGCCCCAAAGGCAAAAGACCAGGGGAGGCCCACCATGTCCAGCGTGCCTCGGTCAATGGCTTCGTACACCTCGGGAGCGGGCATCAGAGTGGGCACCGCGCCATATTCTTTCAGCACCTTGGCGATGTTGCCTCCAATACGAATCCTTACGCCGTTAAGATCTTCAACCTTCTCGATCTTCTTCTTGCCCATCAGATTGTAGGTGCAAAGTGACCCGGGCAGAAGGGGAACCGCGCGCCAGCGTTTGAGTTCCTTGAGTAGAGCAGGATGCTCCCACATGGCCTCCACCATGGCAGTGATGTGTTCGGGATCCTTGGGAGAGATGAAGGGCAGTTCCATCACCGCGTGCAGGGGAAGTTTGCCCGGGGTATAGGCGCTGCAAAACTGGCAGGCCTCAAAAACACCACCCTTAAGACCGTCAAGCTGCTGCTTGGGGGGGCTCAGAACTCCACCATAGTGCAGCTTAATCTTCCATTTCCCGTTGGTCTCCTTTTCCATGTCTTTGGCCCATCTCTCCAAGGGGAAGGTCCAACCCCGGGGAGCGCCAAACAAGGAGACGTTCCAATTTATAGTATCCGAGGCCGCGTAGGAATCGGGAAGCGAGGTAAAAAGTAAGGCAACAACCACCAACGAAACAGCCAGCAATTTTACTCCTGTTTTAGCACTACAACGATACTTAGCCTTTCTCATGATACACCTCCTGTTTTTTGGTTTTCGATGATTTTCTAACCCTGCCTATACCTGTATCTTAACAGGTAAAACCATATTTCTAAGCAACTTGTTCTCCGATCTCTTCCGGCCCAAGGTTATAATATTTATCATTTACGCTCTCGCAGTATAGAACCTTGATTGAAATAGTCGTGCCACTCAGGGATTAAGATTTTCAAACCACAATTGCTGTCCTAAGGTGGATTCAAGCGAGAAACCATCGGGCTTGCCTTTCACATCGGAAAAAGAAATTGGAGTTTGGAACATCGCCAGTATTGTTGTCGGGTTAGTGACCCAGCGTTACATAGTAACCTCCTTCATGCCAACGGATAATTAAGCGCGAAAAAAGGATCAATAAAACTACAAAACAATCTTGGCCCCCACAGAATTAAGCGCAAATTGATCTGGAAAAGTTTTTTCGAACAGGTTTATGGCCTTCCAGCCGGTACAATGACACGGGATGATTACCTCGGGCGAGTACTGCTTCATGGACTCAACCGTTATATCAATGATCGGCTCGAATTCGGGGCCGGTGAGATGGAAGCCACCCACCGCGGCGTAGATTCTTTCGACCCCGGTTATCTCGCGGGCAAAATTGATGGTGTTTATGATCCCGGCATGGCCGCAACCCGCGATGACGACCAGGCCCTTGCCCTTGACGTTCACCACCAACCCCTGATCATCCAAGATGTCATCTTTAATGATTTTGCCGTCTATCTTGTAATGCGCAGTGGGCATTCCCTTTTCAAAAGCAGTCTTGCGGGGAATATTGGTAAGGGTGCCGACTAGACCACTGGCCAGTAGATGAGGCTCACTGATTTCAACGATCGAGCAGCCGGATTCCTCGATCATCTCCCGTTGCAAGGTGGGGATGGGAATCTCTCTCCCGTCCGGGAAAACATGAATGCGATTCTGGGAAAGGGCCAAGGGGTGCAGATAAACCTCGATGGGGTGAGGCAGCGAACCCAAGACCTCCCTCAGGGCGCCGATGTGGTCATGATGACCGTGGGATAGAAAAACCGCCTCCGTCTGGTCCACATCCACGCCTAGGGCGGCGATGTTTTTGGGCATCGCGTTGGGGGAGATGCCAAAATCCATGATAATGCAATGGTGTTCCTCACCTGAAAAAACCTCGATGAAAAAGCTAAGCCCATGTTCGGCCAACAGGGGTTTGCGCCTGACGCCGTCCTTCATCAAAGACGCCCTTTCCACGTGCTCTGTGCTGGCCAGGAGATTGTCAATATAGTTATCAACAAGGGTGGTTATAACCAGCTTATCAGCCTCGCGCAATTTAATTTTGATGGTATTTTCATACATGACTGGCCCCTTCCGTGCAGTGAAAGATATCTGGCACAATCCAATCGAAATTATGTTGTTGTCTGGTTTAGTGAGTTTTTAAACTGCAATCATTAAATACCTATAATGACTAAGACAATTCTCAGAATATCAAGACTTTTCTTTGATTACCCCCAGGGAATGAATATGGTCCAGGATGAATAACTTCCGGTCAATCTTGGTGTTTCAGCGGGCCGGACTTCTTGGTGAATATAGCCAGGCCCAGCCGCTGGGCAGCGTTGCAAAAATGGCGAAAGGAGGCCTGCTTGGCCTGGGCAGAGTCCTTGGCCTCAATGGCGGAAAAGATGGCCTGATGTTCTTGATGCACCACCTCCGGTAGTCCGGCGGTCAGGCTGGAGCGGTTCCTGGCTTGTTCTATCATATGCAATATTGTCTGGTTGAGGAACTGCATCAATGCACACAATTGCCGGTTACCGCTGGCCTGGGCCACCCCCTTATGAAATTCGAAATCCGGCAGGGTCCCGTCGATATTTTCGGCAACGGCCCGGGCCATGGCCTCCAAGTGGCATCGTAATTGGGTCAACTCCTGGTGCGAATGCCGGGTGGCGGCCAGGCCAGCGGCTTCGCTTTCCAGTATGGCGCGCAACTCGAAAAGCTGCGCCATATCTGTTACGTCATACTTTTCCAGTTCCGGCATATGCAGGAAGCGCCGTCCTTCCGGTCCCTTGACCACTACGCCCTTTCCCTGGTGAGAAGAGATTAATCCTTCGTATTTCAGCTGGGATAGGGCTTCTCGGATGACAGCGCGGCTCACCCCGAACTTATCTGACAGTACGGCCTCGGTGGGCAGCATGTCTCCCGGCTGCAACGCACCCTTCTCCATTTCGTCGATCAGCACGGCCGCAACCTGATCTGGTAACCGGGAAGTTTTGGGTAAGAGATATTTGTCAGACAACATGGCAACCATGTCACCACATAACACAACCGTTTGTCTGGTGTCAAGCGACAAAATGAAATAAAACAAAAAAACTACACCATATGTGGTATTAGGCTAAATTGGAGTTCTGAGGTTTTTCAGGAATATGGGTTTGGGTAAGATAGGGCCTTGAAAGGGTGGACATAATTGAAAACTGAGGTCATTTGGATCTAATCCGGACACGCCACTCCGTTAGATCCTATAGCCGGTTTTGAAAAAATCATAATATGTAGGGGGTCTTTGCTTGGAGCATGGTCAAAGAAGAATATATCTGCTGGTACGACTTCTTCAGCCTTGACCTTAACGTTGCAAAAATCGAGGATGCCGTAGATATTAGGCGGCGAGGGTGTAAGGGTATGGGTGTCAGACCTACACATTCGCATTTGACAAATCAAGATCCGTGAAAAAGGGATCAAATCTTTGATTGAGCTTTCTTTATAGTAAATCTAATATTTGCCGATAACGCTTTTTGAACTTATTGTTTCTCAACCTTCTTTTTACCCTGCTGATTGCATTGCTCACGGAACTGTAATTATTCAAATCAAATTCCTCCCCTATCTTTGTTAGACGCTCACTACCAATATATCTCAAAAGATAGATAGCAAGATCACGCGCCTCGTTTTCTACACCCCTACTGGACTTTTGTAGCTCTGCCTCCGTACTTAATGATAGACGTTCGTCTGCTCACTTATGAACTCTCTTGCTTACTATGCAATCTCGGAAGACCGGCTTTGATACGTAGTTTGTTGCATGCTAAACTCCCTGGCTCGAACCAACGACAAAGGACTGGCCGTACTTCGTGGTGCTTGCACTTACCGGAATCGAGATTCAACCAGAGACACGGATTGGAATCCCGATAACGAGCACTGTGAGCATAGGCGTCAACTTGTTGAAGGAGTTCGTCTGACGCCTTTACCAACTCGTTGGCATCGAAGGGAGGAAGTGAAAAAGCCAAACAACAGATTCCACAGTTATCGCATGGATTATTAGAAGGTGTGTTCATACGCCAGTTTGTCGAAGGTTATGCAATTATATTTACATCCCCAAGCGTTGATTTTACCCTATCGACAAAATCTCTGCTACCTTTTATGACATCTGTAGGTGATATGCCATATCTGCCCTGGACCGCTTGGCGCTTGGGGTCGGACCAAGCTATGCTATTGATATCTATAGGGTATCCCTCCAAGAATAGGTGTTTTCAGGTCTTAAAACGCCATTTTCAGGGTTAAAAACACCCTTATAAGGGGCGACTGGCTCTCGAAGTTCATAGGCTCCATTATTCCTAAGTACTTTGCGCCCTTTTGCTCTTATGCCAAGCCTTTCCTTTGTAGCTTCAATAAATCCTTTGCTCCCTACAGCAATACTCTCGGTCCATTTTCTTTCCCGACCATGGTTTTCAGATTCAAGAGCCTGTTCAACCCAGTGCTTGCGGGCTTCCTGAAATTCCTCAAGATCCCTCATTTGTAGCAACGCAATTGCCTTTGCAGTATCTATAAGGCCATACCTCTTGGGCGGGTGCTGTGTCTCATTATAACCGCAAAAAGACCAGTCTTCCGGATTCTTCACAACACCGGATCGAACCATATTCATATCGATATAGATCATGCATCGAGCCAAGTGAACAGCACGCTCAACTGCTGTTGCATGATACCGATCTTCCCAGAATGCTCCCTTGCGTTTCTTTCTCTGATTGTATTCCTGCCCTGTCTTTCCCGCCAGGAGTTGGATCGATTTAGGTATAGCATCCCGGTCGCCACCGCCTGAAACTAAAAGATGGACGTGGTTTGAAGTGACTATGTAGTTCAAGATGCTTAAACCATATCTCTTTCTTGCCTCAAATAGCCATGCCATCCATCGCCGCCTATCTCTGGCAAACTTCAGGAGAAATTCCCTCTTGTGGCATCGATGGGTGATATGCCAGATGTAGCCGGGGATATAGTGCCTGTTCGCTCTCGGCATCGCTTTGAACCGTTGCTTTGTCTTAGAAGGCCAGTTTTGGCCTAAAAATAGGGGTTCTAAGGGTTAAAATACCCCCTAAGATGAAGGTTATACCTGTATTATCAATCACCTGGCTTGGTCCGACCCCACTTTACTTTACCATCGTCAGGACCTCTGTGGACAAAAAAGAGCGCATCCTGGCCATTACCAACATTGTAGACAAGGTTCAAGAGTTCAGGATAGAGGCGAAAGAAATAGGCGGCCAAAAAGAAATCACCTGCCGTGACATCCTCTCGGGCAAAGATTTTGAATCGACTGGAGGAATGCTCTCTCTGCGTCTGGAGCCTTACGAGGTTCTCTGGCTGAAATATGGTTTCTTAGCCCACCTCTGATTCCCTTCCCCTCCTATTTCTTAGCCAGAACCTCTCTGATTTTTTGCGAGAGTCGTTCTATGTTAAAGGGTTTCTGTATGAAACCGTTACACCCCCGTTTCAATATCTCAGTTGCTTCCCCTTCTATACTATATCCGCTTGAGAGCAGGACCTTTACTTTGGGGTTTATCTCTTTCAGTCTGTCAAAGGTCTCCCCGCCTCCCGTCACGGGCATTACCATGTCAAGGAGAACCAAATCAATCTTGTCCTGGTTTTTCTCGTATGATTCGAGGGTCTGTTTTCCATTACCAGCCAATACGACTTCATAGCCCAATTCTCTCAGCATCTGCTCCCCGGCATCGAGAACAGCTTCCTCATCATCCACTAAGAGGACTGTCCCTTTGCCTTTGACAAGCTCATCAGACGTCACCTTTTCTTCTATCACCTTTTTTTCTGTTGCCGGCAAATAAATACTGAATGTGGCGCCTCGGCCCTTTTTAGAATCCACATCAATGTAGCCTCTGTGAGCCTTTATAATACCGTAAGCAGAAGCCAGACCAAGACCCGTACCACTCGCAAGACCTTTTGTCGTAAAGAACGGCTCAAAGACGCGCTCCATGGTTTTTTTGTCCATGCCTGCGCCGGTATCTCTGACAGTTAATAAGGCATAGTTTCCAGGCTTTACTTTATAAGACTTCCCAATAATATCCTTATCTGTAACATTCAATGTCTTTAATACAAGTTCCCCACCCCCTGGCATGGCATCTGCGGCATTGACATACAGATTCAGCAGGACCTGTTCAATCTGCCCCTGGTCTGCCTTTATGCCATACAGGTTCTCAGAAAGGTCTTGATGAACCATAATCTCTTTTTTTGTGATCCCAAAGGAATCAGAGGTCTCTTTCACCAACCGGTTCAGGCTGATGGGTTTGACCTCATATCTTCCTTCTCTGGCATATCCAAGGAGCTGGCTGGTCAGCGTAGACCCGCTTTTAACCTGTTTTTCGATGTTCTTAAGTCTCTTATAATTCGGATCATCTGTGTCGGCCTCCATAAGCATCAAAGATGTATACCCCATAATGCCCATGAGCAGGTTATTGAAGTTGTGTGCTATACCGCCGGACAGGGTGCCGATCGCCTCCATCTTCTGGGCCTGCAGGAGCTGGGCCTCGAGTCTATTTTTTTCTTCTTCTGCCTGCTTTCGGTCAGTCACATCCCGAGCAATACCTCTAAGCCCAATACGCTCACCTTCAGCATCTTTCATTAGAGATACGGAAGTTTCTATATACCCTTTAGTACCGTCTTTTCTTATTATCTCCCAATCAAACCCTTTTGCAGGTTCTCCTGTTTTGTATACTTTGTTGAAGGCTTCAAATACTCTTTTAGCTGTCTCTTTATCAGAGTATTGTCGGTTATTCGTACCCATCAATTCAGCTCTGGGATATCGAAATATTCTGCACATGGAATCATTGAGGAAAGTAAAGCTGCCGGCAATGTCAACTTCATAGTAGCCGTCTTCGATGGTTTCGAGAATGTTTCGATACTTTCCCTCGCTCTCTTTAAGGGCCTGTTCCCTCTTCTCCAGAGAACCGGCCATTTCATTGAAGGTTAAGGTCAGTTCGCTCACCTCATCTTTCCCCTTTGGTGTGAGCCTGGCTTCCAGATTTCCATCTGAAAGCTCTTTGGCCGCCCTGTTAAGCGCCTCGAGTGGACTGGTCACCCGTTTGGCCAATACCATCGAGACAAGCACAGCTAATAGAATGGCAAGCAGAGTAATCGCAAAAAAGAACCAGCGGAGCCTCTTGACCGGCGTCATAATCTCGTCCTTGGGGATCACCATAGCCATGGAGTAGTTGGCCGAGGAAACGGGCGAATAGATTACCGCCATCTCCTGATCCAGATCGGGATCATTGAAAAAGAGACAACCGCTTTTGCCCTGGATCATCTCACTGCCGGCCCGCGCTAATTCCTTTGACGGTTCGTCAATGATCTTTGCCCGCACTGCCAGCTTTTCCCCTATCTCGTTTAGGACATGTTTCCCCTGATCGTCTAACTTGAGATGAATGACCTTGGCCGGGTCCCAGTGATAGATGTAGGTCCCGTTCTGCGTTATTAGACAGAGCTTTGCAGATCGGCCAAAGTCCTTGAGGATTTCGTCCCGCAATCTGTTTATCAAGGACTCGATCTCTTTCCATTGAATGGTCCCGCCCACCAGGCCCACAACCTTGTCGCCATGTTCCGACAGAACAGTGGCCCCCACCAGGACCTGACGCACTCCTGTGGTGTAAGAAATGATGGGGTTTGAGACATGGGTCCTTGGCTCTGCATTCAGGTTGTTCCCCACCGTATGCTGCCAGTATTTTCGCTTGGCCATCGATTTCAATTTGGCCTTAGGGTCAGAATTGTCAAAACTGGCAAGTCCCCCGTGGGCCGGGTTTCCTCCGGTGGTTACATAATAATGCGAACTGGGGGTGCCAAGGAACAGCTTCTCGTAAACCCCGCCGTGCCGTTTATGTTCCTTCCGCAGAAATGGACCGATCTTCTGCCAGTCCATTGTTCGCATTAGCGGGGTATTAGCATAGGCCGAGGTTTCGGAAATGCGCTGCGCGAAATATCCCGATAGTTTTTCCGCTGCAGCCCACAGATGTCCCTGCGCAGAATTTAGTGTCAGCGCATGTAGATGCCCCGTGCTTTGCCATAGAAAAACCCCCATGGCCATTAGCAGCGGCACTAAGGCAGCTAACAGTGTCACAGAGGTAAGTTTGGTGCTGAGTTTCATCTAAGACCTCCTAACTGTCTTTGTCCAGGATCTCTCTTGCCTTGCGGGAAAGTTGATTTATGTTAAACGGTTTCTGTATAAAACCATCACAACCTCGATCCAGTATCTCAGTCGCCTGGCCGTTAATGCTGTAACCGCTTGAAAGAAGGACCTTAATATCAGGATCGATCTCCCTTAGCCTGTCA
>Ga0222678_1000767_pt1 | contig 12998 bp, 7 predicted proteins | sample AntAcemetagen937_FD_179801 | JGI IMG/M metagenome (GOLD analysis project Ga0222678, IMG submission 179801) | Saline water microbial communities from Ace Lake, Antarctica - #937 | ecosystem: Environmental > Aquatic > Non-marine Saline and Alkaline > Saline | place: Antarctica: Ace Lake | collected... | reverse complement strand
GACGGCATACGATATCTCTTTAAAAGTGGATATGCATAGCTAAAATTATCTCTATAACCGTCATCAAATGTAACGACAACAGCTTTATAGGGAAGATTACGACCCTTACTTTTTACCGCTTTTACATACTCATCAAGCGAGATAACTTTAAAGTTATGTTTGTTAAGAAATGCAAGGTGTGTCTCAAATGCAGCTACTGTTACAGTAGGAGTATAATGTATCTTACTATCATTCACACTATGGTACATCAGAATAGGCGTCAGTGAGTCACGTGACGTTATATAGAATATACCACTAACAATAACCACAACACTAACAATCAGCGCTATAAAAAATCTTTTCATCGATTCCTCCACCTTAATAATTGACTATTTACCGTATTATTATATAATAACCGCAGAAAATTAAAAAGGAGAAAAAAATGGGACAGCAACATAATGCTCGTGAAAAACGTGCTCGCAAAAAAGCGTATATCAAAAAAACCAAGAAAACCACTGCAAAAAATAAGAAAGAATCTTAACCCGCATTTCTCACAAACATTCTATTTCAAAGATATATCTAACTGCAACTGCTGCGTTAAGCTTCCTCATAGTCCTCGACGTACTCTTCAAGTACGTCTGCGGGCTATTCAGTCTCAAGCCTTGCATTTACAGATACCTACATCTTTTCATGACGAATCTCTGTAAGAAAAGCGGGTTGGACACTTCGTGTCATTTCACTTAAATAATTCTTGATTTTGTGTGAGGAAAATATTACTACTTCTTTTTACGTGCAATTGCTTTTTTGCACGCGTCAACAATAGTTTCTTTAGTAAGATCGTATTTAGTTTTTAATTCGTCAGGAGTCCCTGACTCGCCAAACACGTTTTTAATGCCGATCATTTCTATGGGTACCGAAAACTGAACACTTAACAGTTCGGCTACCGCACTACCCATGCCACCATATATCTGATGCTCTTCAGCTGTGACGATCGCACCGGTTTTTTTGGCAGCATTAATCAGTGCCGCTTCATCAAGGGGTTTTATTGTGTGGAGGTTAATAACACGAGCAGTTATCCCGTTTTCTTTAAGTTCTTCGGCCGCATCCAATGCATCTTTAACCATTATACCGCAAGCAATAATTGAAACATCACTACCTTCACGGAGAATCTTTGCTTTACCAAATTCAAATGGATCACTTTCAAAGGTAACCGCCGGAATAGGCCCTCTTCCGACACGTATATAGACCGGACCAGCTATATCAGCGCTTGCTAACACCGCTTTTTTTGCTTCATGGGTATCAGCGGGAACAATGACTTTCATATTTGGCAGAACACGCATTATCGCAATATCTTCATTATATTGCGCAGTCGCACCGTCCGGTCCGACGGTAATACCGCTATGTGAACCAATCAGTTTTACATTCTCATTATTATAACAAAGCGATACGCGTATCTGGTCATATGCCCGTGTCAGCATAAAACAGCTAAACGAACAAGCAAACGGGACTTTACCGGCCATTGCAAACCCTACGGCTGTGCCGATCATATCCTGCTCACATATACCCATATTGATAAATCTGTCAGGATGCACCTTCTCAAATTTATCGGCACGTGTGGATGTCGCAAGATCAGCACTCAAGACAACGATGTCGTCTCTCTGATTTGCCAGCTCCATAAATCCTTCACCCGCACCGTCGCGAGTCGCCTTCATTTTCTCTGTCATGACTGCACCTTATTTATTCAAGTTCCTTTAACGCCGCAGCGAGTTCTTCTTCACTTGGCGCTTTACCATGCCAGGTAAACTGCCCTTCCATAAATGACACGCCTTTACCTTTAATGGTATCGGCTATAATGATAGTCGGTTTACCTTTTATCGTTTCAGCCTTGTCTAGCGCATTCAAAACTTCTTCTATCTTATGTCCGGCAATCTCGATAACTTCCCAACCGCATGCTTTCCATTTGTCTGCTACCGGATCAAGATTCTTTATTTTTTCAGTCGGCCCGTCCTGCTGAACCTTATTCTTATCAAGAATAGCACAAACATTATCAAGTTTTCTAAAACTGGCTGTCATTGCCGCTTCCCATATCTGCCCTTCATTCATTTCACCGTCACCTATAACACAATAGACCCTGCGAGCATGATTATCCATCTTTGCAGCAAGCGCCCAGCCGTTTGCAACGGAGAGTCCCTGCCCTAATGAACCGGTAGAAAGTTCAACCCCCGGAACACCTCGGTGTGTGTGCCCTTGAAGCATGGCACCTAACTTTCTAAATTTCATAAGTTCTTCTTCAGGAAAGAAACCGCATTTGGCTAAAACTGTGTAGAGTACCGGACAGCAATGCCCCTTTGACAGGATAAAGATATCGCGATCGTTAAACTCAGGGTTCTTTGGATCATATCGGAGTTTGTAATGATAGAGCCCGATCAATATTTCAACTAATGATAGGCTACCGCCGGGATGCCCTGATCCGGCTTCGTGGAGAACTTCTAAAATTGTGCGTCTCGTTTGACGGGCTAATTCTGTAAGTTCAGCAATGTCTGGTTTTTTCGTACTCATAGATTTTTGGCTATAGATAATGATTGATAAAACTACTATTAATTACTATAGTATTCGCAGGTAAATAGCAAGAAAATATTTTTTTACGGGAGGGTTTATGCAAATAGGGTTTATCGGCTTAGGCAAAATGGGCAAGAACATCGTATGTAACCTCCTTTCACAAAAAGTTGAGGTTATCGCATATAATAGAAGTCAGAAACCGTTACAAGAAGTAATTTCAGCAGGCGCGATCGGTGCGTCATCAGTTGAAGACCTCGTACAAAAACTCAATGCGCCACGGGTAATATGGCTCATGGTAACTGCCGGACCGGTTGTTGATTTGTTTATAGACCAATTACTCCCCTTACTTTCCCAAGAAGATATCATTATTGATGGAGGGAACTCTTTCTATAAAGACGCCATAAAAAGAGCTGAAAAATGTGCCGAGAAAAGTATCGAGTATCTTGATATCGGTACAAGCGGTGGTCTTACCGGTGCCCGTAACGGTGCGTGCCTTACAATCGGCGGAAAAGAAGAAGTATTCAAAAAGATCGAACCGTTATGCAAACTGATCGCAATAAAAAACGGGTATGGTTACATGGGACCGTCAGGCGCAGGGCATTATGTAAAAATGATACATAACGGTATTGAATACGCGCTATTGCAAGCTTATGGTGAAGGATACGAACAACTGAAAAACGCTCCCTATAAACTTGATCTTAAAGATATTTCACGAGTATGGTCGAATGGAAGCGTTATCCGCTCATGGCTTACCGAGCTTGCGCAGGATGCTTTCAGTAAAGACCCCAATCTCGAAAAGATCACCGATAAGATCGGTGGGGGTGAAACAGGAAAATGGGCAGAAGAAACAGCAAAAGAGACGAACTCTCCACATAACACACTGTCTCACGCGCTTTCTGTTCGCTATAACACTGAAGAAGGAAACTCATTTACCAAGAAATTTATTGCGGCGCTGCGGAATGAGTTTGGGGGACATGAAGTACAACTTAAATAGCGAATAGCGTTTAGCGTAGAGCGTATAGTTTAAATCCCTATTTAGTAATATCTAACCGCTACGCGCTATACGCTAAAAAAGTGAATCGTAGTTCGTGTATCGTGAATCGATTACGAACCACGAGTTCACCGCGTAGGTGGCACAAAGTGATTCCTACGCGGTGGAGATAGGTATATTCCATGATTAATGAGCCAAAAACTAATAAGATACAAATCAGAGTACGGTACCCTGAAGTTGATCAAATGGGCGTTGTGCACCACTCAAATTACTTTGTATATTTTGAAATGGCGCGCGTAGAACACTTGCGGTCACTTGGATATAACTACAGCGATTGTGAAAAAGACGGGATACTCTTTGCTGTGGTAAAAATCGCCTGTAACTACAAATTTCCCGCCTATTATGATGAGCTGATTGATATTGAGACCACCGTTACACGAGTGCGCGCAGCAACGATAGAACATGCGTACAAAGTGACTAAGAATAACGGAAAGACACTAATTGCGGAAGCATCGTCAACAATCGCCTGCATCAATAAAGACGGTGAACTGCAGGAAATGCCAGAATTTCTTCTCGGACCGATGAAAGCAGAATAAAAAAAGGGAACTGCAACCCTTCTCCTTTTTCATTAAATAACAATGCCATTTATTCACTATTTTGCTATAATAATATATGGGATGTTTATGAAGAAAAAAAACAAACCCTCAGATCTCCCCGGGTAATACACACTCACTTTCACACTTATGCCTGTCACATATACGTCTATGTGTTTCGTCGTTATTGGGCTTTGAATCTTTGCGCTTCCTGTTCGTCAGGCCAGTACTTTGCTATACGCTTCCTTCAGATCCAACCTCATGATTAACACCCTTGCAGAGTCGCTAACAGTTCCCACGACCGGGCTTGTTCGGGACTTTCACCCTATAGTATCTTAAAATAAAACGTGCAACTTATTTCTTAGGTGATTTTTTTATCGGGCTGTTAGTTAAATCTCTTACAACACTATATATTTTCAGATCGCCTCGTGGCTTTTCAAGATCACCCGGCACGATCATCTCGTTATTAACAAGCGTTGCCCCAACAATTCCCTCCATTGCTTGCCGTATCATCCAACCCGCGGCACCGGTGTATCCGTGCCATATCATTCGGCCGACTTCATAGTTTGTTAATATATCTGCACATTGTTTGTTTGGCTGGCCACCATATCTCTCGATCTCGTCTCCTTCACAATGCGCGATCGGCGCTATTTTCATCCACAGTCTGTATGCCGCAGCTCGGTATTCGTCCGCTTTTCGCTGATTACCCTGCTGCTCAAATTTCTCTGCAAGTAATCGGGCAGCTTTAACAAGCCACTGCACACCATGGCAATACATACCGTTTTCGCGTACACCTTCAGGATACTTACTACTTCTTCCAAGATACGGTTTAGAATCTTCACGTAATGCGGGCCATCCAAGCAAGATCGTATTCTCTCTCTCTAAAACACTCAATGAAGTATTAAACGCTGTTACCGCATGATCAAAGTTAATATCTGCCATAACTGCCCATGCAGCTGTGAGTGCATCTGTTTCCCAGATACCGCTGCCTTTAATACCGATTTCTGTACCATCATCGTGAAATGCACGTAAATACCTATCTTCTCTCCATGTCTTTTCGATAGACTCACCAAGCTCATTCATCTTCTTTACATAATACGCTTTACGTTTATCGCCTTCTTTCTCACCGATAATATCAACCATGTTCTTCAATATATAATAGACAAAGAATCCAAGCCATACACTTTCACCCTTGCCGTGACTACCGATCTCATCAAGTCCGTCGTTCCAGTCACCTGTACGTATATGAGGTAAACCGTTTTCCCCTGTACGCTTTGTCAGTATCAGATCAAGTGATTTCAGACAATGCTTGTATACTGTATCTGATCGTGTTGAACGATGATACATGTGCCCTATTCCGCCTAAATTTGCTGGAAGAGGCGCAAACGGGAATTCACTTTCAGCATATGTTGTCTTCTCATCAAGAAGTGTCTTATCTCCCGTGCACCGCGTATACTCCACAACTGCCCACGGTAACCACGCAGGGTTATCTGAGGCATGTGTACGGCATGAAAACGCTGTACGGCCATCAGTTAATGTAAAGAACCAGTGAAACACATCACCTTCAGGAAACTGTTGTGAGGCGTGCAATAATATTTGTTTGCGTGCAAGTGCAGGATCAACCCACATGAGATTCACTGTATCTTGGAGCTGATCACGGAAACCAAACGCGCCGCTTGTTTGGTAAAATCCTCTTCGCGCCCAAATACGTTCCGCAAGCCCCTGATACTTTAACCAGTTTTGGAGATAATTAAATTCCTGATGTGATGTCTCAAACCGTACTGTTGTCATAAGACTGAGCCACCAGTTACGTGTATCAGTTAATGTTTTTTCAACATTTTCAATATTCTTGTATTTCTGTACCAGTTGTTTCGCTTCACGTTTTGTGTCCGCTTGCCCCATAACGATCGCTATAGTGCATTCATCACGTGCAGGGATCTCTATTGTTGTTAAGAGACCCGCAATTTGCTGATTATCTGATAAGTGTGACGTATCCGGCGTTCCATTCTCAACTAAATATGGATGAGATATACCTCTACCCTTACCAAAGAATCTGCCTCTCTTTGTTTCAATGACATTTGAAGGAACTGACATAGATGCAAACGCCCATCCACGACGGAATAAATTACGCGGATTTTTATAGTATATAGCACTCATCGCTTTATCGATTCGTTTCTGCAGGACACCTGATTTTTCAGGCATGAATTCTAAGACCATTTCAAAGTATGATGCCATACGCATTTTGCGCGGTTTTTCAGAATGGTTTTTAATTGTCAGGTAATATATGCCCAGAGGTTCGTCTTGCGGCACAAATACGGTCAGTTCCGTTGCAAGTGTTCCTCGTCCCATACGAAAAACTGCTGTACCATCCACGCCAAACTCTGATTCATAAGAGGCGTTTTTCTCAAATAGCGGATAGTAACAAGGTGAATACCATTCTTTGCGATCAACATCATATAAATATATCGCTTCAGCCGGTAATTCCTGACTACAAGTGTCCGGCCAATCAGGTGTCAGACGATTTTGCTGAGAGTTACCATTACATGATGTATGTAATCCTCTGTTTGTTACCATAACAGAATGAAGAGGATTACTCATTGCATGGTCAAATGGACGCGGCGTGTATGGTGTCTTTACCAGGATCTTGTTGCCGTCATCGATATATTCTGAATACGGCTGCGGTGTTCCCGGAAGGATCTCACCATGACCTATCAATAGATTATTCTTTTTAACTTTTTCAGGCGGTATTGTTTCCGATTGCGTAGGCTTCAAGAATGTATCGATCATTTTTATTGCTTCATCTCGTTTCTTCGCGTACCCGATCATAAGACGGATTGTTTTCGTTTCTTTTGGTTTTACTGTCGCATTAATAAACAAAGAGCCGATCGGTTCAAATGACGGATATGCCTCTGTATCACGTGCAGGTGAATAATCCATTGTATCAAGTATACGTGGACGCCAAATGCTTTGTGCACGACCAATAAAATCCATGCGAGATGTAAGGAACCCGTCTGGACCTACGTCCGCTGCAAGAATACCCATAGACTTTGTTGATTTCTGCCATGCAAGTACCGCATTCTTTTCTCTCACATACTCCATCTCAATCAATAAACGGGTATATTGTGTATGGAACCTATCATGCAAACCACCGTTTAATACCCACTCAAGATACGGGACAAGTTTAAGCTCTTTTTCCTGATCGGTGGTATTTTTAATAGTTACGTTCCAGATTTCTGTTGTTGCAAACTGGTCCGGTAACGTTATATCTATCTTTGTTTTGATCCCATTATTGTCATTCTTGACATGGAGAACTTCATCACCCATTTTTATATCTGAAGCTTTAAACTTATCATGAGGAAAATTACCGATAAGCGGCCAATATACGTTCCCGCCCTCAGCTTTTGTATCAACCATGTAGAGCACTCTGCCGCACGGGTCCATGGTATCGTATGAACGACGTGAAAGATCGTATTCTTTAGGGAATACAGTCGGTTTCTTATGATCTATTTCACTGTATATTTCACCGTTTTCTTTTAGAAACACTCTATACATTCTGTTATTCAGTTTATTCACATGTAATTTTTTGCGTAGTGAACGACGACGTAATGCACGGAAAAGATACGAAAGCACTGCGCAGATAAATATCGCCACAATAACAAACACTATCTTTTGCGGCACCCCGAGCCCCATAACAGATGATAAAAGCCCCGCTTCTTTTAATTCTGCAGCACTTTGAATAGCAGCTGCTGTGTTCCAGACACTTGCCCATTCTCGTCCGCGGGGAATAAAAAACGGTATTAAAAGAGGTGCCCATGTCGCGAAACGTTTCACGCCTTCGGGAATGTACCGCTGTGCTGCTGCCGGGCCAATAAATTTCGCTATCTTTTCATCAAGTTTATCTAACCCGATAAAACTTAAGTTTACCAGTGACGCTACACGCAGACCCATGTGATCCATCCATATAAGAACCCGGAAGAAATCAAATGCGAGGATATAGACAAAAACCTGTAAGCTCCATTCACGGAACGCTGCCGGTGACATCGTTGCATCGTGATATATCGCAAACATTGTCCTCACAGCACCATCCTGATTATACCATGTCGGATCAGGCATCATGCGCAGGAATGTAAAGATGATTGGACTCATCCATAATCCCCACCGTAATACAAAGATCATATTTTCAACTAAAAGACCGAATCCTTCTTTCGAGAAGAAGTTCCTTACCGGAGCGGTATGTTTATCAAGGATCATTTGCAAAAACGCTTTATTTATCGCAAAGAGCCATGCCGCAATTGACCAGTTAATAACACCTGCAAGTGATTCTGTATAAAGCAGTTTCGCGCCACCGGTAAATGTACCCAGATCGATGCGGCCCCATTTATTCACTAAAGGATAGGTAACATATTCACGTGCCTCAAAACCCGAACTCGTATACAGCTTGAACTTCTCAACAACAACCGGTACCTGCAGGGCATCAAGATAGAATGCCACGCCACATCCGACAAACGCGCCCATCAAACCGTCAATAAAATACAACCTCCATGACTGAATCTTGCCCTGATTTTTTGAAGCGTAAAAAGCGTCCCGGACAATACTTATACCGCTAGATGCAATTAATCCTACTATAAGACCAAAAAGAATACGGTGATGCATTGCTTGTTGAATAAAACCGTTCGATAACGCGTACGCAAAACCAAACCCGACAACAGCGCCACGTGCATAGAGCACTCCGTCCTTATAGCTGTACCGAGCTCTGGCTAAAAATGGTAAGCTTCCATCAAATGACTCAATAATCGTTTTAATGAGAGGAAACACCAATGAACCTACAACCACCCCTATGACAAGCGGTAACGTTTTCATTAGTTGATTCATTGCACCAACATTTAACATAATGTGCACAATAAAGAGTAGTGTCATCAATATAGTACTGTATGCTATACCTTTTTTGAGTCCTGATGTAACATGTCCAAGAAGCGACGTCCCAGAAGGAGCGTTACGTTTACCGCCGTCTAATGCGACACCGGTAATAAGGTATACTTCAGCCCATAACCCACCGAATGAAAGTGCCGATGCAACAATAACCGCAAGTGCCATAAGCGGCAGCGGAAACATTGATACTGCTTCTGTGGAACCAAAATCTGCAATGAGGGATCCGCAAGAGACATAAAGTGCAACAAGGAACATTATGATGTGTCCCTTAACGTCTTTCATGAGCTTACCGGTTGTTGCTAAACTCATACTATTAACAAAGATCTCATTAAATATAAAAACAACAAATAACCGGCCTAAAATTGTCATGATAATCGGCTGAGCAGCCAAAATGTTGCCGGTAACACTATTAATAAAGTTTTGTATAAAAAGTGCGTTTTCTGAGACCATGAGCCAATTAAGCGTATATGGCGCAAGTACTATAATTAAGCCGGTAATCGGTCGGATAACTTTACCGCGACCAGCAATAGCGCACGCATTTGATATATGGTACACAAGGAAAAATATTGTCGCTAAAACTTTGTTAAGTGTTAATACCCCGGCCCATGATGCAGGAGCTTGGAGTATTTCCATTGAGCTTGATGATGCTGCAAGGAGACCTGATATAAGAGCAGTTTGAAACGCTTCACCGGCAGTGAGGTGTCTACCCACATGTCCCGCTTTTAAGATATCTGCAAGAAAAACACCGATCAAAGCAATAAAAATGAACTGGTAATTAAATCCGGCATTTAAGTGATTTACTGTACCTAAATTATAGAGCCACAGTGCACTACCAATCAGGATAAATGATACTATTCCGTAAAGGAGATCGGTCTTAATAAGAGTAAAGAAACCACCAATATTTGTATCTATAACGGGGATATCACTTTTTGCCCGTGATTTTCTCCCAAAGAGAAGTCTCAATATTCCTACGAGAAGAAAAATAAGCAGGCAGAGCGCTATAACTACGCCTACCTTAATAAATGTCCAATATTTTTCAAAAAATGTTAACGTAAAAAATTCTGCGTCTAAGTATAGGATACCTTCAACCTGACCGGTTTTAATAATGGGTGTGATAACAAAAACGATTTCACTCAGACTGCCAATACCGTCCCAGTTGATTGGTACACGGGTATAATTCCAGCCGTTCTTTAATAGAATAGGAACAGTTTGTATTCCTCTTGGTCCCTTGATCTCAATTTTTACCGCAACTTGCTTTATCAGTTCCGATTCTTTCGCTTTAATGCCAATAGTCACCGCATCAGCAGAAGAAGCGTTAAGTGTTTGCGGATACCCCTTGGTAAAAACGCCGGTATATGACTTTGGTGATGCCGCAAAATCGAACTTCACTACATCACGCAGGAGGTCTTGAGCAAACGTTGTTGTCACACCACTAACTGCAGGACCAATATCAAAACCACCTCGTTTCTCTGCATCCATAATAGTATATGAAGGCTGAGATTTATTTTGTTCAGATTCAAGGTTTTGAGCGTGAGCACATGCGACAACCAATGCGCCTATCAGTAACATTATTGCCGGAAAAATTAACTTCATGGAACGTGCCATTTTCGTTTTGGTGGCGGAATTCTTATCCTGTGAAATCTTGCTGGAAGTTTTGGAGAATAAACCAATCATCATGATTCCTTTCTTTCATCCTTCTTGCATATCAATTCAATTATAAAGACACCAAGTTCGTGGTGGGGTAAACCTAATATTAAATACGATTTTTGCCGATTTGACAAATAAAAAGTCCCTTTTTTTCTTACCTCTTCTAGTTTTCGTGCTTCCGGATATTTTGGGTCTTTTGAGGCTTCTAAAATTCTCAAATAAAAGACACACATACATATTAGGATTAATACACGTAAATCATTTATAGTATTACACTTACATGTAATACTATTTTCGGAGTAACCATTCCATAACTCTTCATTAAGATTTCTGCGAAATGACGTTTAGCGAAGTCATCGCGAGGAAGCGATCTCGAAAAGAGTAAGAAGTAGAGCAAAAGAAACGGGATAGCAAACAATAGCCGAAAAAAGACACAGTTATCCTGTAAAGATAAAAGAATGATCTTTGAAAACATGAAGATTACCCGGTTAGAGAAACCAGTGGTTCTTTAGAGAAGGTGCGATAGCATCTGATTTTGTCAGGCTGTTCCCGATCGATTTTTGCGGCTGGAACATGATCCCAAAACCAAAGATGAGAAGTGTCATCGATACCGCAAAAATACCGTCGCTTAACGCTTCTATTCTGCTTGTTTTATACTCCACGAAAAACTTCTTATCTATTCCACCGGAGACACTTTAAATTTCCAGTATTTATCTACAAGTATTCCCGGATCTGACGGCGCTGTTTCACACACTGCGGCGGGCTCCTGTATTGCCATCGGCAAACTAACTCTCACTGATGGCGCAGGAATAAGTGGCGCATCAACATCTTTTTGAAAGACAAGACGGTACGGATCCATATTTCCGAAAAAGTATTCTTTAAACGCTTTCTTGTCTGCCTCGGAAATATCATCAAAATAATTCACTGTTTCCGCAATAGTTGTATCAACCGGTATCCACCCGTAATTAGGGAGATAAAACTCCGCCCAAAAATGGTCACCTGCGACACCCGGTATCAACTGCTGCCCACCTATTGCCCGTGCAGGGATGCCAAGAGACCTGCATAAAGCACAAAAATACATGCTCTGGCTCCCGCAATCTCCGTACCTGTTCTTAAAGACAAATTCAGATTCGCTCATCTGCTCGGCAGCTAGTCTTATATGAGGCATCAAACTGTACGCTATGTTATTGAGTACATACTGATAGAGTTTTTTCGCTGCACGATACGGATTATCAATATTTCCCACAGCGCGTTTTGCTTCACTACACACATCAGGTGAAACAAGAATGCTTGGGCTTGATTTGGTGTATTTCTTGTAGAGCGCATCGTTTTTATCATAGTCTCCGACAGCATCGGGATCTATCACAAATCGTTTTTCGTAATGGGTAAACATATATACCGCTTCGACCGACAGATCACTTTTGAGCTCATCGAGTGGTACTTCAATATATATTTGCCCAAGTTCGGTATCTGTCCGATAAGGCGCTTTTATATACTCACTTGGTTCTACGTTAATTATTTTTATATTTGATTGTGCTTGCGTCTGTACCGGCAACGGCACCCATAGCTTTAAGACCCCTTTTGCAGGCAACTCTTTTCGGGGAATCGTCATACTTCCTTTATAAAGAAATGTAACGGGGTTAATGTATGGTCTCCAGTCCTCACGCGGATACCCGCTATCCTTGTCCTTAAAGACAATATCCTTTAACTTTTCATAAAACGGATTTGTTTTTTTCTCTTTCGAGGTATATGCACGCATAAGATCGATGTTTCTGTATCTGATATTATCTATCGTACCGCAAAAATACTGAGGATTGCCATCAACAATAAGATGATCAAGTTTTCCGCTACTGATCCACTGGGCACGCTCTTTATCTGAAACATCCGAAAAATTCTTTGCGAGAATGGTTTTAACCTCTTCTTGTGAAAGCGGATACTCCAATGGTTTGCGCTCAGTACCATACATTGATTCGAGTGCTTTTCTGGCGTTTATTTTATCACTCTTTTCAACGAAGAGATCATGGGCTTTAAGGTATTGTGCATACGCTTTTTTGTAAAAAGTCTTTTCTTCGAGTTTTTTACCGGCGACTACAAGCTCATCAGGGTTCTCCTCCGATACTGCATACTGCGCAAAACAAACGACTGTGACAAAAGTAACGCACAGAAAAACAACTAATCGATTTATTTGTCGAGTAGACATAATATGACTCCTTTTCTTATATTTTCACAATTAACAAGAGGAGTTTCAATGCCCCTCATAGAACCGGACTTGTGAATTTCTCACATCCGGCTCTTCAATC
>Ga0222678_1000765_pt1 | contig 13078 bp, 14 predicted proteins | sample AntAcemetagen937_FD_179801 | JGI IMG/M metagenome (GOLD analysis project Ga0222678, IMG submission 179801) | Saline water microbial communities from Ace Lake, Antarctica - #937 | ecosystem: Environmental > Aquatic > Non-marine Saline and Alkaline > Saline | place: Antarctica: Ace Lake... | reverse complement strand
AAAATAATAATTAAAAAATTAAACAAATGAAAAAAACATTCAACATTAATATTAGCGGTATAATTTTTCATATTGATGAAGATGCATACGAAAAGCTGAGTTTATACCTTAAACGTCTAAAACAACATTTTGATAAAACCGATAGTGGCAAAGATATTATTGGAGACATAGAAAACAGAATTGCAGAATTGTTACAGGAAAAATTATCAGACAAAAAACAGGTAATTATTCTGGCCGATATTGATGAAGTCATTACTTTGATGGGCGAGCCTTATGAATTTTCGGAAGAAGAAGAAACATCGAGTAATAGCCAACAATCATATCAAAAAACTTACGGTAAACGTTTATTTCGCGACACAGATACAAGAATAATTGGTGGAGTTTGTAGCGGAATTGCAGCTTACTTTAACATCGACCCGTTATGGGTAAGATTGGGATTTGTTTTAGCAGCATTTTCCGGATTCGGGTTTCTCATTTATTTGATTTTATGGATAGCAATTCCTGAAGCTCATACTACTGCCGAAAGACTTGAAATGAAAGGTGAAGAAGTTAATATTTCTAATATTGAGAAATCAATTCGTGAGGAATTTAACCATCTCAAAAACAAAATTAACGACTTAACTGACCAGGCAAAAAAAACCTATAAAAAAAAAAGTGGTGATCACAAAAACTTTTTCGAAAACATTCTAAATGCCTTCATTTTGGTTTTTAAAGCATTTTTAAAAGTAATTATCATTCTACTTGGGATTGTATTAGTAATAGTTGGTTTTAGTTTGATAGTTACTTTTATTTCTACATTTTTTGGTTGGGGTGGATTTATCTTTTTTGGTCATAATGATTTCCTTGCATTCGATTTCCCATTTTTCTTCGATCTTTTACTTCCAGGAAACAATCCCGGATTATTTAAAGCTTCAATAATGTTAGTTCTTGGCATTCCATTATTAATGCTTCTTTATGGTGGAATCAGAATGATTTTCGGAATAAAAAGGACAAAGTTTATTGGAGTAACAGCTTTTAATATTTGGCTTGTTGGTTTAATAATTCTTATTTATTTCAGTTTTACAACCGTTAAAAGTTATAAATCGGATGCTGAAGTGAAAAAGGAAATTGAAATTACACAACCTGTTTCTGATATTGTATATTTAAGTATTTATGATGATGAATATTTTAATGACATTTATGATTATGATAATTATTTCGAAATTGATGAATGGAATATTCTGATTGACGAAGACGGTGATTTTTATTTTCTTCCCACATTAGAAATTAAAAAAAGTAATACTGAAAACTTTGAATTAATTCAATATACTTATTCCAGAGGGAGTTCACGTATGGAAGCAAAAAACAGGGCTGAAAACACAGTTTATGAAATTGATCAAACCGATTCGTCATTTGTTTTTGATCCATATTTCGAAATTGATGATGATTTAAAATGGCGTGGACAGGAATTAAATGTAGTATTAAAAATACCTGTTGGAAGAAAAATTCATTTCTTGGGTGATTTTTATAATCTCGTTGATAGATATTATTATGATTTTCATTATGGAAAATCAGGTAAAACTTTTATTATGACTGAAAAAGGTTTGAAAATAGTTGAAGAAAGTGAGTTCTCCGATGTCAAAAAATAGTATTTTGATCTTTTAGTATTAATTTTGTTCACAAATTGCAAGACTAACAGATAATCTTTGTTTTGTGCTTTTTTGTTTAAAATATTTCTATTTTTACAAAATTGATTTAACAGAATTTTTTGAACTGATTTAAATGCTGAGTAACCTTCTTAAAATAGTTTTCTTTTTATTGTTGTCTATAATAATTTTGACACCAAAAAATCATTTTATTGAATTTACATCAGAAGATTATCTTTATCCCAAGCATGAATTTAAAACTACAAAGAATCTTAATTCAAAGAAAATAAATATTTCAAATTCAATAATTAATTCATCTAAATATCAAATAATTACTCAAAGAGAATTAAAATATTCTTATCAAAAAAAAACCTTTGGAGAAGTAAAAACAATTAAAGCAAATAAAGCAAAAAATATCTATTTTAACAAATCCGGAGAAGCAAATAAAACCAAAAACATACAGTATTTATTCAATAATAAAAACAACTTTTTTAACAACAATTATAACACAGGAAGGTTTTTAAGAATATATTTTGACAACGATATTTTCAACAACACCGATTATTATTATACAAACGGAATAAAATTTGAATTTATTGATCCTGTTCTTTCATATTCACCAATAATGAGGTTTCTGTTACCTTCTGCGGCAAATTCCACAAATTATTATGGAATATCATTAGTTCAGAACATGTACACACCCACAAATCCTGATCTGGGAAATATTGTAATAAATGACCGTCCGTTTGCAGCATATTTATATTTAGGTCATTTTAAAATTTCAAACGATAAATATAATAAAATCAGGTTTACGTCAGAAATTGACATTGGTGTGATTGGTCCTGGTTCCCTCGGTGGATATTTTCAGCATGCTATTCACGAGCATGAGCCTTTAGGCTGGCAACATCAGGTAAAAAACGACATACTTATAAATTACAAACTCGAAGTAGAAAAAGCCTTTATTAATTCAAGATACTTTGAATTTAACGGCATGTCAAATGCTTTTTTAGGAACTGTATACACAAATGCTTCAATTGGGTTTCACATAAGATTTGGAAAGATAAGTCCATACTTCGAAAAACTGGACATCGCTTCATATTCAAGAGAAGATAAATCAGGAGATAAATTCAGATATTATTTTTTCATAAAAGGGCAGACAAATTTTATTGCTTATGATGCAACACTTCAAGGTGGTGCAACAAATAGAAATAGCATTTATACAATTAATGCAGAAATGATGGAAAGAACTGTATGGCAAGCTTCTGCAGGTTTTGTTTTAGCATATAATACTTTTACCTTTGAATATGAACAGTTTTTCCGTAGTCCTGAATTTTCAACTGCTCGCCCGTTTTTATGGGGAAGTGTAAAGACATCATTTAGTTTATAAACTATGATTATGGAAATGGATTCTCTCGATTTAACTTTGATTTTTTTTGGTTCTGCAATTTTTATTTTTTTCGTTTATGCGGGAATTATTTCACTTTATGAAAACGAAAAAAAAGCAGCAGCAATTTTTTTCCAAATTGCCATCTTCTCTCCCCTACCCTTTCTTATTACAGGTTTTTTCGATTTTAATTTCCATTTGATTGTTTCAATAATTCTACTTTCAATAATTTTTATTCTATTGATGATTTATTTTTTACCAATCCGGTTTACCGGAAAAATTTCTGATATTTTCCCAAAAGATAGAATTGATGAAAGAGACACAATGTTTTCGAGAAACGAATTAGAAATAAACTCAGATAATTATAAAGATTATTATAAAAATAAATCAGACAATTATAAAACTGACAAGGAAATAAGAAAAAACCCGGGGCTTCTAAGCAATAAATCCCGCAACTACAAGCCTTTTATGTTTTCATCTGCTAATGCAAGCTTTTATACTGTTGATGCACTTAAATCGAAAGTTGACAATAAAATTTCTTCACAAAAAGTAAATGCAAATCCTGTTGACACAACAAAATATATTAAAAACTGGGCTAAAAAGCTTGGAGCTCTTGATATTGGAATTACTGAGCTAAAAGATTATCATAAATACAGTTATCGGGGAAGAGGAAAAAATTACGGTAATACAGTTGAAATTGACCATAAATTGGCAATTGCTTTTACAGTTGAAATGGATTCGCATGCAATAAAATGCGGACCACTTGCTCCAGCTGTTATGGAGTCGGCTCAACAATATCTTAATGCCGGAGTTATTGCAGTGCAGTTGGCTGAATTTATTCGTTTACTCGGATTTCCCGCAAAGGCTCATATCGATGGAAATTATGAAGTTGTGTGTCCATTGGTTGCCAAAGATGCCGGACTTGGTGAGTTGGGAAGAATGGGATTATTAATGACTCCAAAATATGGCCCAAGAGTTCGTATTGCAGTTGTAACAACTGACATTCCACTTGTTTTAGATAAAAGAGCTTTTGACCCAACTGTTATTTATTTTTGTGATAATTGTAAAAAATGTGCAATTAATTGTCCGGCAAATGCTATTTCTCATGATGATAGAAAAAATATAAATGGAGTGAAACGATGGCAAATTAACCAGGAACGATGTTTTGAATTCTGGACAAAAAGCGGAACAGATTGCGGTAGATGTCTGAGTGTTTGTCCTTATTCTCATCCAAATAATTTCCTTCATAATATTATTAGATTCGGAATTAAAAATTCAAGTATTTTTAGCAGGTTAGCGTTGTTCCTTGATGATGTAATTTATGAGAAAAAACCGGCAGTAAAAACTCCGGCAGATTGGCTGACAATAAATAAAAACTAAGATTTTTAATTTAAAATTTGAAATTTAAAATTTTTCACTATTCACTATTAACTATTAACTAATTCCCTATCTTTGTAATAAATCAACTAGCAAAAACCATGTCTAAGGGCTATAACAAACTGCAAGATTCTTGATGTGTTTTACCCTGTTCGTGAAGATTATAAATAATCTCACTCATCAGTATCAAAAATAATTTTTGGCATAAAGACAAATAGCAGTAATTCAACAATTAAATTATAGAATGAATAAATGATTAAAAGTGTAAATCATTTAACATTAAGGATTATAAAATAAAAAAAATCATCTTATGGAAAAATCAGATAGCATTCATTTAATCATTTAAATATTTAAGCATTTAATCATTTTAGTATTTGTTACCATTAAACATACTAAATAAAAAATTAAGAAAAATAATAAATTAAATAATGAGTATGAAATTAGACAAAAATCCTTTTGGAGATAAAAAAATCCTATTTCCTGTTATTTATGATCTTAAAGTGGTAATGGACACACTTTATCCTGAAGAAAAGCACAGAAATGATTTATCAAAAATATTTTTAGAATTAGATATTCCCTTTAAAAACTGGCGCAGTAAACTAAGCAGCAAGAAGACTTATGTAAGTTTTACAGTAAAAGTCAAACTCGATTCTCAGACCACACTCGATAAACTTTATGCAGAAATAAAAAAACTTGACTCTGTAAAAGTGGCTATATAACACCCCCATCCCGGCCTTCCCCCACAAAGGGGAAGGAGTTGCTTTGTGCAGGATTTCTGATCTTTTTCGTTGATTGAAAAAAATACAAGAACCCGCTTAGCGCCTTGGAGGCACTTAGCGGATGCAGATCAATTTCACTATTATTTTACATGGTACTACCACGAATTTAGTGGAATATTGATAAATGCGAAAATGATTTAATGCGAAAATAAAAAAAACTACTCTGATACAAAAATCAAATATTGTCTATTACCAACCCTTTATTACTAAGATTAAATTGTTAAGGAATATTTAAGCATTTAAGCATTTTATCATTATAAATAAGCTGGTTGATAGAATCACTTAATAATTATTTACCATTAAAATAACAGCAGAACCTTTTATATTATTATCAACATCTTTTCAAAAAACACAATTAGAAATATTGAATAAATATTATGTAATTTTGTTTTGATATGCATACAATAGAACCATTTTATTCGTGGCTAAATATTTATAACTCCTCAGAGGATAGCAAATCCCCATTTTATGATCGCAAGTATAGTGACTTTGAATGCACTAATACAATTTACGACCATTACATTCATCCTCAATGGGATGAAATTGGTTCTTCAACGCTTTTTGTAAAACTGCTTTTCGTCGATTATAAAAAAGGTTTTTGTGTTATAGAAATGATGGGCGAGTGGAACGATGTTCTTCATAACGATATTATGTGCTTGAAAAGAAATCTTATTGAAGTACTTAACGAAAATAGCATAAATAAATTTATTTTGATTGGTGAAAATATTTTAAATTTTCATTCAGGTGATGATGATTATTACCTTGAATGGGTTGATGAAATTGAAGATGGTTGGATTGTCGGATTAAATTTCAGAAACCATGTTATCAGAGAGTTTACTGATGCAAATCTGGATTATTATATTGGTTTTGGTGGAAAATTTGATTGCTTTAATTGGCGTGGACTTCCACCACATCAACTCGTCGGTAAAATTAATGAGATGATTATTAAAAGACTAAATCCATAAAATGACAAAGAAGAGTGTTATTATAAAAGTTATTGGAAAAGTGCAAAATGTTGGATTTAGATTTTACACTCATAAAAAAGCAATTGAATTAAATATATGTGGGTTTGTGATTAATAAAACTTATGGTATAGTTTATATTGAAGCAGAAGGCGAAGAAAAAAACATTGATGAATTTATTGATTGGTGTAGAATCGGACCACCCCATGCAAGAGTAGATAATATATTTATACAAGACAGCTTACTGTGCAACTATAATGAATTTAAAGTAAAATAATTTTTAAATTATACTTATCAAATGAAATGGGACTCATACATAAAAGGATTTAAAAATTATCTACAGCTTGAAAAATCTCTCTCAAAAAATTCTATTCAGGCGTATATTCATGATACAAAGCTTCTTGTAAGCTTTTTAGAAGAAAATAATCTTAATCTTATTCCACAACAAGTTACTTTATCTGTTTTGCAAGATTTTGTAATGTGGATAAACATGAGGAATCTTAACGCAAGATCGCAAGCCAGAATTATCTCAGGCACAAAGGCATTTTTTAATTATTTAATTTTGGAAGAAATTATCGAAAGCAATCCAACCGAATTATTAGAATCTCCAAAAATTGGAAGAAAACTTCCTGACACTCTTAGTTTCGATGAAATAGAAATGATAATAAATAATATTGACTTGAGTAAAACTGATGGCGAGAGAAATAAAGCTATTCTCGAAACACTTTATGGATGTGGATTACGAGTAAGTGAGCTAATCAATATCAAAATTACAAATCTGTATTTTAATGATGGTTTTATTAAAATTATCGGGAAAGGAGATAAAGAAAGGTTAGTCCCAATAGGTGAAGTTGCCCAAAAACATATTGGAATATATTTAGAAAATATCCGCATTCATCAAGAGCCCAAAAAGGAAGATAAAGATATTCTGTTTTTGAACAGAAGAGGTGGAAAACTATCAAGAGTAATGATATTTTTAATAGTTAAAGATTTAACTGAGAAAGCAGGTATTAAGAAAAAAATCAGCCCACACACTTTTCGTCATTCTTTTGCTACTCATTTAATTGAAGGTGGCGCAGACCTCAGAGCTGTACAGGAAATGCTTGGTCACGAATCTATTACCACAACAGAAATATATACTCATCTCGATAAAACATACTTAAGAAAAGTTATTACTAAATTTCACCCGAGATACAAGGATTAAATGATATTTGGTTTAAGATTTATAAAAAAAACTACAAATACAAAAGGAAAACACCCATGTATTTGCAGCAAATATTCTACAAACTAAAAGCTACTATATTTAATTATTAAAAATGCATCACTGAAACAGTGCAAAAATGAAACAGTATAACAGTGTAACAATACAACACTGAAACAGTGCAACACTGAAACACCAAAATTTATAACTCTTCTATCTCACCATGTTCGTTAACCAGAACTCCCCAGTTTACAGCAACAAGTTCGTCATCAATAAAAAAGAAATCAATCATAGCATCGTCAAAAGAAAGACGTTTTTCGCCATCTTCATCAACACCGGTTTCAATTTCATTATATCCATTTTTGTTCATTAATTTGGTAATTCCAGCTTCATTCATCTCGAAGATATGTTTCCCGAAAAGAGTTGATTCATCATTCTCAATTTCGAAACAAGAAAGAACTGATTTTTCCGCTCCTTCTAAAAACACTAATATCCCCTGATTACTGTAATTAAGGATTATTGTATTAAACTCATCATCATCCTCAATATCTTCTAATTCTTCAGCTTCGCCAAGATATTCTATAATTTTCTCACTTGTATCGCCAAATTTTAAATTCCCGAAACCTACTTTTGGTTCAATTTCTAATGTAAATTTTTTCATTTTTATATGTTTGCTTTTTACTTTTTTTTTGATTATTTTTATTATTTAAATGGTGAATCAGGCTCTTTTGCCATATGATTATAAACCAATTTATCCATATACTTAGGAAACAATTTATTTAATAAAACTGTCATTTTCCCCTGAGTTGTCAAAATTAATGACCTTTTTCTTTTATCAACTGCTTTTCTTATTCTGCTTGCTACTTCTTCCGAACTCATCATTTTATCTTCATCCCTTGGTGTTTCTCCTTGCTCATTACCATCTTTTCCTAACGCTGTTTTTCTAATATTCGTATTTGTAAAACCAGGACAAGCAATCAAAACATGAAGATTCTTTTTAAGATTCTCTGTTCGTAAAGTCTCCAAAAATCCATGTATGGCAAACTTCGAAGCAGAATATCCTGTCCTTCCGGGTAAGCCTTTATAACCTGCAATTGACGAAACACCAACAACTGAACCTTCTGATTCCAACAAATATGGCAGAGCATATTTTGTGCAAAAAACAGTTCCCCAAAAATTCACATCCATAAGATACTTTAGAACTTTTAAATCCATTTCTTCAAATATTGCACGCATTGAAACTCCGGCATTATTTATCAAAATATCAATTTTCCCATACTCAGCAATTGCTTTTTTAATCAGGTTTTTACAATCAGCTTTTTTACTTATATCGGTTGTTACTGCATAAACCTCGAAACCTTTTCTAATAAAATTTTCACTTAAGTCAAGAAGTTTTTTCTCATTTCGGGCAGCTATTACAACCTTGTAGCCTGCATAGGCATATTCGCTGGTCAATGATTTACCAATACCTGATGACGCTCCAGTTATTACAACAACCTTATTATTCATATCTTTAATTATGCTTTTGAGCAATATACAATGATAAATGAAAAATATTAACCAGCAAAGTTTTTTTATCAACATTTAACTAACATAATCTAAGCTTTGTATTTTTTGTTTTGGGATTTTGTTGCGTAGGTACAGCAATGATGAAGGTCTTTTTTTCCGGCTGTTTTACTCTAAGCTGGCAACCTCTTTCTATCGGCAACTTACACAACGCCAGCCAAGCACTTTGTTAATTTAATTGTAAAACGCTGGCAATTGTTACCTGCCCGCAATTTTACACTTCGCAAGCAGAAGAATTTCCCGTAGCACGACTTTGAGTCGTACTACGGGTTTATATAAAAAATTCACTAAAAAACAAACAACCCCAAATAACAAGATTATATATACTTTTGTAGTACAAAAACAATAATCATGTTAACTCAACGACAATTATTTTTTCAGCATTTGGCCTTGCCTTCTGCTCATACACTTGCTTTGGAAATTGAAAAAGCTGAAGGAATTTATTTATTTGATTCAGATGGTAAAAAATATATTGATCTTGTTTCCGGTGTTTCGGTAAGTAATGTTGGTCATCGACATCCGATGATAATAAAAGCAATTAAAAACCAGCTCGACAAATATATGCACCTGATGGTTTATGGAAAATATATTCAGACACCACAAGTTGATCTCGCAACTAAACTCTCTGAAAATCTTCCTGAAAATCTAAACTCAACATATTTTGTTAATTCAGGCAGCGAAGCCATTGAAGGTGCTTTAAAACTTGTAAAAAGATATACTGGCAAGACAGAAATTATAGCATTTAAAAATGGATACCACGGAGGCACTCACGGTGCTTTAAGTCTTCTTGGAAACGAAAAACTGAAGTATGCTTTTCGTCCATTGTTACCAAATATTCAATTTCTTGATTTCAATAATATTGAACAATTAAGTAAGATTAATAAGAAAACAGCATGTGTTTTTATTGAACCAATTCAAGCCGAAGCGGGAATTATTTTACCTGAAAAAGACTTTCTAAAAAAATTAAGAATAAGATGTGATGAAACGAATACTTTATTAGTTTTTGACGAAATTCAAGTAGGTTTTGGCAGAACAGGAAAATTATTCTGTTTCGAGAATTATGAAGTCACTCCTGACATTCTCTGTCTTGCTAAAGCAATGGGTGGCGGAATGCCAATTGGTGCTTTTATTTCTTCAAAAGAAATTATGTCATCATTAACTTTTAACCCTGAACTCGGTCACATTACAACTTTTGGAGGACATCCAGTTTGTTGTGCAGCTGCGTTGGCAAATCTTAAATTATTAACTGAATCTAATATAATCGAAAATGTAAATAAAAAAGGAGAATTATTTATAAATGAATTAAAAGATAATACTGCTGTTAAATGTTTCAGACAAAATGGATTGATGATTGCTGTTGAACTTGAGAATGAACAAATAGTTAGCAAATTACTAGAACTATTTGTTGAGAATGGTTTAATTGTAGATCAGTTTTTATTTAATTCGAATTCTTTCAGAATCGCTCCTCCTTTAATTATAACTGAAACAGAAATAAAAGAAATTTGTAAAACAATTAATTTTTGCATGGATAAATTGTAATTGTTTTAGTGTTGTATGGTTTCATTGATAATTGCTAAAAACTAAAACTTGAATTAATAGTATTAAGACCAGAATTAATATAAATTAACAATGCCTGTTTACTTACTCAACGAAGAAATTTCTTTTCCAAATCCAAATAATTCTAATGAGCAAGGGATTGTAGCAGTTGGAGGAGATTTAAGTACTGAGAGACTGTTACATGCTTATTCTGTTGGCATTTTCCCATGGTATTCCGTTGAATCACCAATTATTTGGTGGTCGCCGGATCCAAGAACAATTCTTTTTCCTGAGGAATTCAAGGTATCCAAAAGTTTACAATCAAAAATTAATAAAAATATTTTTCAAGTGAAATTTGATACTAACTTTGCAGATGTTATTGAAAATTGTGCCAGCGTTCCAAGAATTGATCAGGAAGACACCTGGATAACTGATGATATGAAAAAAGCATACATTAACCTTCATCAAAAAGGATATTGTCATTCTGTTGAAACATATTTTAAAAACAAATTGGTTGGTGGTTTATATGGTATTTCTCTTGGTAATGCATTTTTTGGAGAGTCAATGTTTCATATTAAAACTGATGCATCAAAAGTTGCTCTTTATTTTTTGGTTGAGAAATTAAAAAAATGGAATTTTGATTTTATTGATGTTCAACAAGAAACTGATCATCTAAAAAGCATGGGCGCAAAAATTATTGATAGAAAAAAGTTTCTATCTTTATTAAAGAAATCAAATCAATCACCAACTAGAAAAGGAAATTGGAGCGGCGAAATATTAGAGTGATGGTGAAATGGAAATTGTAATTAATGGTAATTTACTGTAATTGATTTCAAACCATGAAACCATGAAACCATGAAACACTAAAACAATGAAAGCAGAAAACAACAAATTTATGAAGAGAGCAATCGAGTTAGCAAAAGAAAATGCTAATTCGACAAATGGCGGTCCATTTGGTGCTGTAATAGTTAAAGATGGAAAAATTATTGGTGAAGGATTTAATTCGGTAACAACAAATAACGACCCAACAGCTCATGCAGAAATTAATGCTATAAGAAGTGCATGCAAAAATCTAAACTCATATCAGCTTTCTGATTGCGAAATATATGCCAGCTCTGAACCTTGCCCAATGTGCCTTGGAGCTATTTATTGGGCAAGAATGAAAAAAATTTTTTACGCATGCTCTCTTGAAGAAGCAAAAAATCATAATTTTGACGATGTTTTTATTTATGATGAATTTAAAAAACCAAATGAAATGCGTTTGATACCTTCAGAACAGATAATGCAAAAAGAAGGTGTTGAAATATTTATTTCTTGGAATAAGAACGAAAAAAAAATAGAATATTAATTTTAATAAAAGGAAGAAGAATAATGAGTTTTGAACTAACAGGAAGATTAATTGAAAAACTAGATATACAGCAAATAACGGATAGTTTCCAAAAACGTGAATTTGTTGTAGAGAAAACTGAAAACGCAAATGGCAGAGATTTTGTCGAAACGATAAAATTTCAATTAACACAGGACCGTTGCGACTTGATTGAAAAGTTTCAGCTTAACACAGATATTAAAGTTCAATTTAATATTAAAGGCAGAAAATGGGAAAAAAACGGTAATGTAAGCTATTTTACAAATCTGGAAGCCTGGAGAATTGAAAGTGCCGATCAAAGCATGAATACGAATACACCTCCTCCACAAACTGAAGTCGACATTCCTCCTCCACCGGAAGAAGAAGATTTACCATTTTAGATTTATTGGTTTTAGGAATAAAAATCCACAGATTCACAGATTATAAAACAAATTCATCTGTAAATCTGTGGCAAATTTGATTACTTACAATTTTTTGTTTTATCCAAAAATAGATTTAATCAAACCACCATCAACACTTATAGTTTGACCGGTAATATATTTTGAAATCGGCGAAAGCAACCAAATTGCAAGAGATGCAAATTCATCTGGACTACCCATTTTCCCCATTTTAATTTCAGATTCAAATTGATTTTTTGCTTCCTCGACAGAAATTTTCAGAACTTCACTTTTTTTAACAAAAAGTCGTTGCATTGCTTGTGTATCATGATATCCGGGAGCAAGAATATTTAAAGTTATTCCTCTATCGGCAACTTCCTGAGAAAGAGTTTTTACAAAACCAACAACGGATAAACGTAAGGAGTTACTTAACACAAGATTTTCAACAGGCTGCTTAACAGACATACTTTCGACGAATAATAATCTGCCATAATTCTGTTTAGTAAATTTCGGAATAAATGCTTTTGTTATTTCAACTTTCCATCTCAACAAACTTTTATAAGCTCCGTCCCAATCTTTCAAATCAGTTTCGATAAAAGATTTTGCAGGTGGTCCTCCGGCATTAATAAGTATTCCATCCAATTGCCTGTCCCCTACTTTATCTTTTAAAAAACTTATTGTTGATGATTGTGTAACATCTTTTGCAACACCTTCTACCTTGCCGGGAAATTGGTTTTCCAGTTTTTTGATGTTGTCTTCTGAACGGGCAACTGCTATAACATTTGCTCCCTCGTTTATCAAGGCTTTTGCAATTGAACCACCAAAACCGCTGGTAGAACCGCAAACTACGAATAATTTATCTTTAAGTTTTAGATCCATTTTATATTTTTATTTTTTAAAACAAT
>Ga0222678_1000762_pt1 | contig 13196 bp, 12 predicted proteins | sample AntAcemetagen937_FD_179801 | JGI IMG/M metagenome (GOLD analysis project Ga0222678, IMG submission 179801) | Saline water microbial communities from Ace Lake, Antarctica - #937 | ecosystem: Environmental > Aquatic > Non-marine Saline and Alkaline > Saline | place: Antarctica: Ace Lake... | reverse complement strand
GCAAAGGTATGATTATATTCAGACGGCAGAAAGATGGGGTCATAACCAAATCCACTCCCGCCCCGGGGCGCAGGGATAATACTCCCCCGACAGGAACCGGATACCACCTTCTCCATTCCATTCGGACCCACAATAGCCAGCCGACACTGAAATGTCGCACCACGCTCGTTTTCGGGAGTCTCCTTAATCTCATCCAGCAGCTTCATGCTTCTCTCGTAGTCGGTCAGGTCATCTCCTCCAAAACGGGCCGACCTTACTCCCGGTCGCCCCCTGAGTGCGTTTACCTCAAGACCGGAGTCATCTGAGAGGACGATCTTCCCGGTAGCCTGATGGACAACTCGAGCCTTCTTGAGTGCGTTCTCTTCATAGGTTTCCCCATCTTCTATTATCTCTGGGATATCATCAAAATCATCGAGGGAAAGAACATTGACAGAGAGATGTTCTAAAAGTCTCTTGAGTTCGGCTACCTTCCCCAGGTTACGACTGGCCACTACAATATCCATTGTCTCTGCTCCTTTTTAAGAACTTAACCCTCACGCAGTCTACCCCGATTTATCGGGGTTCGGGCCACGTTCTTAAGTGCCTTAAGTGCCTAAAGTGCGCTTAAGTGCCTAAAGTTAAAAAATTCACCTCGCTAACGGAGGGGGCCTGAATCCTGTATCTTACCTGCCTAATGGCGGTACTTACGTTTCATTCTGGCCTTTGAAAGTTGGGCAGCCTGCCCGCCGTAGCTTTAGCGAAGGCTGGTTGAATGCGTGCCCGCCATAGCCTTGGCGGAGGCTGGTTGAACAGCCTGCCCGCCATAGCTTTAGCGACGGCTGGTTCAGTTTTTACTCTACTCCCCACTCCCCATACATACCAACTTCTGAAGTTTAATCAACTCATGAATCGCCGGCTCCGCGTAATCGAGCATCTTCGTCAACTGCTCCCGGGAAAATCCTCTCTTCTCTCCGGTCCCCTGTATCTCGATAAATTTTCCGCTCTCGGTCATCACCACATTGCAGTCAACATCCACATCCTTATCTTCATCATAATCAAGGTCCAGCAGAACCTCCCCCTCACGAACCCCGATACTGACGGCGGCCAGATGTTCTTTAATCGGGATCTTATCGATCATGCCTTTTGACTTTAAATCCTGCAAGGCTTTCATCAAGGCAACAAAACCCCCGGTAACCGACGCGGTCCGGGTCCCTCCATCCGCCTGTATTACATCGCAGTCGATCCATACCGTCCGCGGCCCCAATTCTTTCAGATCGACCACCGTCCGAAGCGACCGGCCGATCAAACGCTGGATCTCGTAAGTACGCCCGGATTTCCTGCCCGTGGTAGACTCCCGCTGGGTACGATACGGCCCGGCGCCGGGGAGAATTGAGTACTCCGCCGTAACCCATCCGCTCTTCTCTCTCTGCTTGAGCTGAGCCTGATGAAGCCATCGGGGAACCTTCCCCTCCACCGAGGCGGTACATAACACCCTGGTCTTTCCCATCTCTATCAAGGCCGACCCGGCGGAAAGTTCCACAAACCCGGGAACTATCTTCACCGGACGCAGTTGATCATCTCCTCTATTATCCTTTCTCTCTTTTTTCATCTTTACTCCCGACAACTGAATTTTTATATCTTCTGATACCATAGCCCAAACACTGCCCCGCCGGCTCTATTCTTCTTTTCCCTTAATACTGCGAACTTTATCTCTGAGAAATTGAAGCACCCCTAAACTCCTCCCCCATTCCTCAAGATACTTAAAATCAAGATCTTCTGAACTCTCCAGAAGAATCTGACGAACATCCTCGGTATCCCGGGGACGGGCACTGAGAAGTTTTACCAGTATCAGATCCTCTGGCGAAATCACTTCCAGATGTACATCTTCTACCTTAACTCTGTGGGCTCTCTTAATCACATTCTTCTGGAAGTCACTTCCCGCAAGAAAAAGATCAACATACACCTTTCCCGCCGGATAAAAAAGTGTAATGAATGATAAACCTTTAATTTTTCTAATCGGATTCTCTTTATCCCGCCGGAACCCTCTTCTTGCAGTCGCGGTTAAAAAAATATCGATATCCCTCTCATCCAGTTCAATAATCCCATCAATATCCATGGTCGCCCGGGGCTGAGCATAAATACTTACTGCCAGACCACCCATTATCACAATCTTGACATTACTTTCTTGAGCCACTATTTCGAGCTCATTGAAAACTTTGAGAAGCCCTTTATTATTCACCGCGAAACCCTCGCGAGTTTACTTAATATCATCTCTTTCTCTTTCAACCGTCTGGTATGAATCCTTCTCAATCTATTTTCCATTTTCTCCGCCCCCAGTGTTTCCCTCATCAGACTGAATGTAAAATCACATAAATCAAACCAGGCCATTACCTTCTCTTCAGTGCTCATATTAAGTATATGCTTCATACTGTTATTATAGGGCGCCTGACTCTATATGCAATGAAAATTCTGACCTTATAAATATGATCTTAGATACACAACCTCTGAGTGCCCCCCCGTAAACAAAACACCCTCTCCCGTCAGTTAAGACAGGAGAGGGAAACACTCTGCGCTACACTCTCTGCGCTCTGCGCAAATACGCCCGGCGCGATTCTGCGCCGGAGGCGCATCAGCCTCTGGCTGAGAACACTTGCTTCACACTAAGCAATGGTAATTTTACAGAACACGACCTCTGAATATTAATACGCCCGGCGCGATTCGAACGCGCGACCTCTGCCTCCGGAGGGCAGCGCTCTATCCAGCTGAGCCACGGGCGCATAAATCAAAAGAAACAACTACCCTATACCAATATTTAAAGCAACAAGAATTTCACCGCGGCTCGCCTGTTATCTCAATCTCGAAGAGTTTCGGCCATAGCTTCCCGGTCACGAAGAGATGTCCGGTCTCCGGATCGTAGGCGATTCCGTTCAGGCAGGCCTCCTCTTCCAGGGAGAGGGATAAGTTCATCCCCTTCAAAACAGACCAGTCGATCATTTTCCTGTCTTGAGCGGAGAGGAGTCCTTTCATATCCAACCAGCCGGTTACCAGGCCTGTAGCCGGAGAGATAAAGAGTGTATTGCCGGTTAGCTCCCGGTTCAAGAAAAAAGGCTCCTTGAGAAGTCGACAATACTGTATTAATATTTTCACGGGTTGTTTTTTGCTATTTTAACGGCCTTTAACGCTTTCTTACTTTAACGTCTTTTTTCTTCAACGTTTTTATTTTTTAACGTTAGCGCCGAAGGCGCTATGCCCTATGAACTTCGCCACCGTAAATTTTGGTGTTTTCTTTGCTATTGTCCTGGCGGTCTACTTTCTCCTCAATCACCGCTGGCAGAACCGCTTCCTGCTGGTCGCCAGCTACGTATTCTACGGCTGGTGGGATTGGCGGTTTCTGGGGCTGCTACTGCTCTCGAGCGTAGTGGACTACGGGTGCGCTCTCTGGGTAGACCGCGGACGCCACCCTGATTTTTCAGTCCGGAAGCGGAGACTGGCCCTGACCGCCAGTATTGCCACCAACCTGACGATCCTGGGGTTCTTCAAGTACTACGGCTTCTTCGCCGACTCACTGGTCACGCTGGCAGGCGAAGCCGGGCTCCAGCTTCACCTGCCGACCTGGAAGATTATCCTGCCCCTCGGGATCTCCTTCTATACATTCCAGACCATGAGCTACACGATCGACGTCTACCGGGGGCGAATGCGCGCCACCACCAACCTGCCGGACCTGATGCTCTACGTCAGCCTCTTCACCCAGTTGGTGGCCGGACCGATCGAGCGGGGCGCGCACCTCATGCCTCAGATCCTCAAACCGCGGCACCCGACTCCAGAGGGATTCTACAGCGGGGCGCAGCTGGCGTTCGTGGGGCTCTTCAAGAAGCTGGTGATCGCCGACAATATGGCCGTGCTGGTCAATAGCGTCTACGGGGCGAACGACTCCTGCGGGGCGGCGGTGCTTCTGGGAACATACGCCTTCGCGCTGCAGATCTACTGCGACTTCTCGGGCTATACGGACATCGCCCGGGGGACCGCCCGGATGCTCGGTTTCGATATCTGTATAAACTTCCGCCTCCCCTACCTGGCAACCAACCCGAGCGATTTCTGGCAGCGCTGGCATATCAGCCTCTCAAGCTGGCTCCGCGACTACCTTTACATTCCGCTGGGAGGCAGCCGGCACGGACGCTTAAAGACCCTCCGCAACCTGGCGATCACCATGCTTCTCGGAGGCCTCTGGCACGGCGCCTCCTGGCACTTCGTCGCCTGGGGAGCCTTCCACGGTCTGCTGCTGATTGTCTATCGACTGGGAGAAACCCCTCGTCTGGCCCGGCTAAGGACATTCGAGACCCGCCGGGGAATCCGCTTCTGGCTGTCGGTTCTGGTCTTCTTCCATTTAGTCTGTTTCGGGTGGCTGCTCTTCCGCGCCACGGACATGGTCCACGCGGTCCATCTAATGGCGGCGCTGGGATCAGGCTCGTTCTGGGAGCCGGTCTGCGGCCCCATGCTCCTGATGGTGGCGGCCGCCGGACTTCCCCTGGCGGGGTTTCAGATCTATCAATATTACCGCCGTTCCTCCGAGCCATGGGTGGTCTGGCCGGCGTGGATACGCGCGGGTTTTTATGTAGCTTTATTCTATGGCATCGTCCTCTTCGGAGCACCGGGAAATAATGACTTTATTTACTTTCAATTCTAAAAAAGGGACTCCGGTCCCCGGGCGCGGGCGCCTGCCAGGCGCGCTGCTGGCAGCCGCGGCCATTATACTGGCTATCGAGCTGATCGTGTCCTCTCTGCCGCACTCCGCTCAGAAGGACCTGGTCCAGCATCGACTCTACCACCCAAACGTGATCCCCGGCATCGCCGAGAGCGTCGTGCAGTGGCAGGTAGCGCACGCGACACTCCTCAATGAAGAGCAGAATCTCCTGATTCTGGGCGATAGCGCCGCCCTGGTCGGCCTGGAGGCAAATCTGATTATGGAGGAGACCGGTCTCAGGACCTGGAACCTGGGGACTTTCGGCTTCATCTACACCACCGGGCAGGCCGACATCCTGCGGCTCTTCATCGACCGCAACGGACCTCCGCGTTTTCTGATCTACCACACCTCTCACTACTCCTTTACGGCTAAACTGAGTAAACCAGCGGTCAGAACCTGGGTCGCGCGCCTGCGAGGGTGGTTGGCTCCTCCCGAAACCGTGCGCTATATGCTTCCCAGCATGCGTCACCGGCAGCAGCTCCGGAACACCATCCTGGCTATGGGAAAGGATGGGGTCTCTTACACAGGGCTGGAGTTGGACCGGGGAAGGTTCGCGTCAGATAACACGATTAGGCGGCAGCTCTGGGAGAACCGCGGGTCACTCCCCGATCCACTGGAAGTTGATCTGGAAGAGGCACTCGGAGACAATCTTGTCTGGAGACCCCGGTTTCACCCGGACTGCCTGGAAGGGCTGGAGCGAATCTTCGATATGGGGAACGAGTACGGCTTCCCGATTCTGATCCTATTCAACCCTCTCCCCGAGCAGGCGGATAACGAGATAGTACGGGCCGCGATGGCCCGGTTGGAATCGGATCTGATGGAAACCATCCGCCCCTATCCATGGGTCAGCATCTACGAGCCGTTTACGCGCTTTTATCCCAACAACTTCTGCATTGACATGCGCCATGTAAATATATACGGCGCCCGCCGCAACACCGAGGAACTAGTAAAATGGATCCGCGACAACTGGCTCGATCTTCCTTGAAAATGTATCTTACAAATCTTTCCTTTAACAACAAAATGATTTACCACGAAGATCACGAAGAATAATTGAGAAGGATGAAAATCTATCTTATTTTTTTTAATCCTTCGTGTTCTTCGTGTCCTTCGTGATTTCAATTAGCATTATTTCCCCGATATCCGTCGAGAGAACAAGGAAAGGTCGGAAATTCTGGAAATCCCCCGGTCAAAGCCCGGGGATGTCTCTCAGAACACGAAAACCCGCCCCATTGGTCGCTTCGTAAGCACGGTGGGAATTGCGGACCGCCACGCGCAGGTCCTGAGGCTCGAAGTACCATGCCCCTCCCTTGAGGACTCTTCTCCCCCCTCCTCCGATCTCCCCCCAGACTCCCTGATCGGATGGCGCCCCCGCGAATGATCCGTGCCAGACATCCTCGCACCACTCCCAGGCATTGCCGGCCATATTATGGAACCCCCACCGGTTGGGAAGATAGCCTCCCACCGGGGCGGTCCAAGCATAACCATCGTCGCAGGCGGCAGTATTCCAGCCGTCGAAGATCCGCCCGGCCGCTAGATCACCCCCATTGGCGTACCGGCATACCTCCTCCACCCCGGTTCCCCAGTAAAACGCGGTATCGGTTCCCGCCCGGGCCGTTAAAAAAAGTTAGGGTCACACCCCAAATACTAAGTTTAAAGCCGGGGAAAAATTCTTTTAATTCTTCTGCCCAACTATTTATATTTCTTTATTCTCTCCTGAATTATCTTATGGACCTGGCTGTACTGTTCCCCACTTAGTCAAACTTAGCATTTGGGGTGTGACCCTGTTCCTTTCTTCTCCTCAGCCATTCCAGAAAGATATCAAGGCTATTGCCATCGAATCAACCTATAACTGGTACTGGCTGGTAGACGGGCTGATGGACGCGGGGTATCCGGTACATCTGGCCAATCCTGCCGGCCTCCCGCAGCGCCACGGCTTGAAACATGCCGATGATAAGAGTGATGCCTTTTTCATGGCCGAGTTATTACGGCTCAACATCCTGCCGAAAGGATACATTTATCCGAGAGAAGAACGGGCAGTGAGAGATATGCTCCGGCGCCGGATGATGCTGGTACAGCACAGGACCAGCCATATCCTGAGTTTTCAGGGTATGATATCTCGGCAAACCGGATCGGGAATGCCCGGCAATACCATCAAGACTCTTGAGGAAGAAGATATTCAGGATCATTTCGATGATGAATATCTGATCTTAATTGGCGAGACAAATATCTCCGTGATCAGATTCCTCACCGAAAAGATTCGGAGATTCGAGAAGGAGGTTATGAAACGGGTCAAGATTAAGCCGGAGTATGAGAAGATTCAGACGGTCCCGGGGATCGGGAAGATACTGACCCTGACCATCATGCTGGAAACCGGCCCCCTGAGCAGATATGCCGGGGCGGGGAACTATGCTTCCTATTGCCAGACGGTGAAGGCTATTCATACCTCAAACGATAAAAAGAAGAGGAAACTAAACCAGAAGAACGGCAACAAATATCTGGGCTGGGCGTATATTGAGGCAGCCAATTACATGAGGAGATATTGCCCGGAAGCAAAGCGATATCATCAAAAGAAGATGGCCCGGTCAAAGCAGGTCGTGGCAACCAAGGCACTGGCAAGTAAGATTTCCAAAGCCTGCTATTACATCATGCGGGACCAGGTGGACTTTGACGTAAAGAAGATGTTCGGCTGACAAATGAGTTGTGGCAGTGATCCCGACTCAGGGTTGGTGAAAAGCCAATAGGTTTGATTGGAAGCTGCCACAAACTCACTTTGATTGATTGGCCATACAGTCAAGTCCGTTCTGCTATTCCACCCGTGCTGTGAGCCACGCGGGTTTGGACTCAGGTCTATTATTTGATCAAGCCTGAGGATCCATAGATTTGTACATATTCATTTTGGACATGGCCTGCCCCGTTAGATAGTTAACTCGGTCATAACAAAAATATGCAATGTTTTCTCTTCTCTAACGGGGTAAAGTACTGAAGTTTTTCTGGGGCATCATTGATGCCTGGGGCTCTTGGAAGTTATTGGATAGTAGAGAATCAAGGACAGCCTAGAACCAGATGGGTGACTGGACGGAATAGTTTTTTAGGAACTACTTCCTAATCCAAAACCCGACGAAATAACAGGCGTGGGATAAGCGATTGGATTTGATTGTGAAGCTGATTATATCAAAAATTAATTTTTATAGGCGGCGTTTTGTGGTTTTGCTCTGTTCCTGGGAGGACTCTGTCCGGCAACTCCCACTTGACGCGGAACCTTTAATGGGTGACCCTGATCCCTTTATACAAGCCTTTCCGGCCCTATAGACTCCCCTACCTCGTCACCGGGATGTCCCCGGTCGCGCCGTAGTAAACCCGGGTCTCACCTCTCACCGCCCAGAGACCGGTCGACGGCCGGAAGACCCCGATGTCGTCTCTTCCGTTACCCAGGTAGTCCGCCGGGACCGAGCAGTCATTTGAGCCACCGAAATATGCCCTTGTCACGCCTTTTACTGCCCACAAACCGGAAGAAGGACGGAAGATACCCACCTTCCAGTCCACGGTCCCGTCATAGTCTCCGGGCACCGGCCGGTCGCTGGCCCCGCCGAAGTAAATCCTTGTCACTCCCCGGATCGCCCAGAGTCCCGACCCTCCCCGGAAGATCCCGATCTTCTTCCCTCCGACCCCGGCGTAGTACCCAGGAACCGGTGTGTCCCCGGGGCCTCCGAAGTAGACGCGGCTGACTCCCCTGATCGACCACAAACCCGAGGAAGAGCGGAAGATCCCTTGGTCGCAGGTACCATCACCGTTGTAATCCCCGGGGACCGGGAGGTCGAATATGGAACCGAAGTACACTCTTGTCACTCCTCGGACGGACCATAGTCCGGAGGAAGAAAGGAAGATGCCGATGTCGGTGGTCCCATCGCCATTGTAATCGCCGGAGACCAGGCTGTCGCTGGAGCTCCCAAAATAAACCCTCGTTAATCCTCTCACCGCCCATAAACCCGAACTCTCTCGGAAGATAGCAAGGTCGCTGGTACCGTCACCGTTGTAATCGCCGGAGTCGATCAGGTTTGAAGAAGGTATTGCCCCATATTCATAGGACCCGATATCGACCCGGTTGGTACGGAGATACCCCCGCTGGTCATGAGAATTAATCATCTCCATAATCTGGCCGGTTGGATTGTACGTCGTGCCATCATCAATTCTAAAATACTGCGCGGGATCGGCAGCCGGGACGAGATATATCAGGATATTGTTATCACTGGTCACTTGATAGACCGAGGCCCCGGCATTAATTGCGGGACTGCCTGAAGAGATGGAGTAGCAGTTCGTGGCACCTCCATAATAGCCAAAGCTTCCCAGAAGAGGGTTGGAATTCGAGCAGCCCGTGCCGAACCCGCTGATATCCCCTGCGATGATGGAATAGCGGACTGAAAAATTGATGAAATCTGAGAACTCTCCTCCATAATTTCCATAGAAAATGGAACTTGTAGCCATGACTCCTGAACCGTAAATCCCCCCACCAACTGGAGCCGAATTTTCGTTGAACGTACAGTTGGTCAGAGCGGTAGAGCCGTCGTTGGCCATCCCGCCGCCGAATTGCGCCGAATTGCCGGAGAACGTACAGTTGGTCAGTGTGGGAAAGCCAGTGTTGTATATCCCGCCGCCGAATTGCGCCGAATTTTCGTTGAACGTACAGTTGGTCAGTGTGGGAGAGCCGGTGTTGTACATCCCGCCGCCGAATTCCGCCGAATTACCGGAGAATGCGCAGTTGGTCAGTGTGGGAGAGCCGGTGTTGTACATCCCGCCGCCGAATTCCGCCGAATTTTCGTTGAACGTACAGTTGGTCAGTGTGGGAGAGCCGGTGTTGTACATCCCGCCGCCGAATTCCGCCGAATTACCGGAGAATGCGCAGTTGGTCAATAGGGGGGAGCAGGTGTTAAACATCCCGCCGCCGAATTGCGCTGAATTGCCGGAGAATGTGCAGTTGGTCAATAGGGGGGAGCCGGTGTTAAACATCCCGCCGCCGAATTGCGCTGAATTGCCGGAGAATGTGCAGTTGGTCAGTGTGGGGGAAGAATTCCAGTTGTATATCCCGCCGCCGTTAGCATTCGGCCCTGAATGATTCGCGTTCCCCCCGGTGACGATGAAACCGTTAAGAAGAGCACTTGCATCAATAGCCGGAGATTGAACAGGATTATAGATCACGTGATAGGTGTTTATGGTGTTGTTCAATACAGGCAGATCCTGACTCGGATCTCCGGTTGGCGGCGGATTAAAGTTTTCGCTCCCGTCAACAATCGGGGTCCCGTCAGACCAGGAATCGGCGGTCCCCCTGTCTCCGGAGAGAATGGTCTGGTTGGTCTCTGCATCCCGCTGTTCGAGCGAGGTCTCCGTTCCGGCAAAACCTCCGTAAACCCCGACATTATTGCGCAGGGCGAAACAGTATTCCCGGGGATCGAGTGTTTCGGTATGGGGATTGAATTGTGGCTTATAGACACCCTTTTTCACCCAGATCTGATGGGGGCCTCCGGGAGTGGCCATCGCCAGCTCGATTGCTACCTGGGGATCGGTAGCGGCTTTAGCCCAGGTGTTGTACGGGGAAGTACTGGATCCACTCGATGCCACATAGAAAACAGCGGCTGAGGCCGCTTGAGTGAAACTAAATAAACAGACGCAAATGGCTCCAAAATACAGAACTATTTTCATGGCGATGTTTCCTTCCATCTCATAAAGTCCACCTAGGAATAATCAGGGTCACACCCCAATTAATAAGTTTAAACCCGGGCAGTAATTCTTTTAATTATTTTGTCTAACTATCTATCTTTCTTTAATCTCTCCTGAATTATGTTGTGAACTTGCCTGTCCTACCCCCCATTTAGTCTGACCCTGTTCCTTTCCATCAACCTTAGAACTTAGTATTTAGGGTGTGACCCTGTTCCTTCCGAAAGGTCTCATCTTACTCATAGGATCAACTTCCTTTTTTTATTACCCTTTCGAATTGATCAAGCGTTACTTCTTCATCAAAACTTCCATCCCTATTTCGATCATACAATTCTTTTGTTTTCCTTCCATTTTCATATAGAGCTTTTTTATCAATAATGTTGTCATTATTAAAAGACCACATTCGCTCTTTTATAGAGCCATTTTCAAAAATTTCCCATCGATCGATGTTACCATCGTTGTCATTATCTAAAGTGGATTTGTGTTTTTCGTGATTTTTATAATATTCGATATATTCAACTTTGCTATCGTGATCAATATCAACTTCTAATCTGGATATTTCGCCCGGGGGATCATAGAAATACCACGTATCAATCTGGTTATCTCGATTTGAATCCAATTCGTCACTTAGAATTGAACCATCTTCATAGGAAGACCAACGATCGGGATTTCTGTCAAAATTTTGGTCGCTGGTATATCTGATGAGTTTCCCCCCTGAATACTCACCCCAGGCATCTTTTAGTCCATCACCATTTGTATCCCAGCTTGTCGGACGATTACTCGATTTTCGGGTTAGAGCATTAAATAATAATCCGATGATGATACCCACTAGAAGGCCAATGATTATGCCTTGGGATAAAGATGATTTTTTGTCGTTTGTGGTTGAATCCGGAGGGGCCTCTGAGATATTTCCGGAGACATTATTTGTTATTGAGCTTTGTTCGATTTGTTTTGCTTTTTCAAAATCAGCAATAACCTCATTAGCTAAATCAACATAATTTTCTTCTACTCGAATTATTCCTGCTCCGGTAGATGACTTGAATAGGCCATCGTAAGCTGAACAATCACGGGAGATAACATCAATAGGTATATTTCTATCATTAAAGAAAATTTCGAGAGCCTCTTTTTCTATCTCATCATAAAATTTATAAACTTCGACCCATCTTTCATCATCTCGTTTTTCCATAGTTCACTCCTTGAAAAGAACAGGGGCATGTTCATTCCGCTTTCTCGCCAAGGGAGGGGGATGTTTTCCTTATCTCGTAACCGGAAGATCGCCAGGTCCTCCGAAATATACCCTTGAGATATCACTTATCGCCCACAGTCCGGAGGAATCTCTGAAGATTCCGATATCGTCTCTCCCATTACCCTGATAATCAGCCGGGACCGGGTCATCAAGAAGGCTGCCAAAATAACCTCTGGTCACTCCCCTGATGGCCCACAAGCCACTGGTCCTCCGGAAGACTCCCGGGCTCCAATACCCCTCTCCGTTGTAATCACCCGGAACCGGCGTGTCATCAGTGCTCCCAAAGTAAATTCGGCTGATTCCCCTGATCGCCCATAATCCTGAACTGCCCCGGTAGACGGCTGGATCACTTATCCCATCACCATCGTAGTCACCAGATACCGGAAGATCAGAGGCCAGCCCGAAATAAATACGGGTAATCCCACGTATGGCCCACAGACCTGAAGACTCTCTGAATATTCCCATATCACAACTTCCATCTCCGTCATAATCCCCCGGAACCGTGTAATCCGACAAACTCCCGAAGTATGCCCGGGTCACCCCGCGGATAGCCCAGAGACCTGAACTTTCCCGGAATATGCCAATAGATGCTGTCCCGCTGCCGCTATAGTCTCCCGCAACCGGAATGTCGGGAAAAATCAGGGTCATGTCGGAAAAATCAGGGTCACACCCCAAATACTAAGTTTAAAGCCGGGGAAAAATTCTTTTTAATTCTTCTGCCCAACTATTTATATTTCTTTATTCTCTCCTGAATTATCTTATGGACCTGGCTGTACTGTTCCCCACTTAGTCAAACTTAGCATTTGGGGTGTGGCCCTGTTCCTTTTTATCCACAACAAGAATTTGAAATTTATCGGCCTTTTTCCCCCCGCAGGGGTTCACCTCTCTCCGCCTCAACCTTTCTTATCAATGTATTGAGATTTTCTAGATCCAACGGCTTTGGCAGGTAAGCGTATGCCTCATGGGCCAGCACATCCGCTACGAAGTGGTCGGCGTAAGCCGATATCATGATCACCGCGGTTGCCGGGCGTTCCTTGATAAAAAACCGGAGAACCTCATGGCCGGTCATTTCCGGCATTTTTAAATCGACAATTGCAACATCAAACATATCCTTTCCGACAATCTCCATCGCCTTCGGTCCTTCGGTGCAGGTTTTCACCTCGTGCCCTTCCAGGGAGAGCGCATCCTTGAGGATGACGCAGAAGTCGGGGTCGTCGTCAACCACCAGGATTTTGGACCTGGGGTGGTTTTTTTTGTCTGACTTTCTCGCGGATCCCATTTTGCCTGTTACCCTAAATTTTCCAGGACGTTTTTAACAGCACTATTGATTTTAACTTTCAGGGGAAACAATATTAGCCGGGGCCCGGTTCGGAAAATTCCCATTTTACCCGGCCGATCCGGGCTTTGATGTTTTTGATCCCTTTTTTATGTTGATTAATCTGCTCTTCCAGCTCGTTTATCTTCTTCTTCAACCTGAGTCGTTCTACCTTCCTTAAATCCGCCAGCTCCCGCCACATCTTC
>Ga0222678_1000749_pt1 | contig 13344 bp, 13 predicted proteins | sample AntAcemetagen937_FD_179801 | JGI IMG/M metagenome (GOLD analysis project Ga0222678, IMG submission 179801) | Saline water microbial communities from Ace Lake, Antarctica - #937 | ecosystem: Environmental > Aquatic > Non-marine Saline and Alkaline > Saline | place: Antarctica: Ace Lake... | reverse complement strand
GGCGCAAGGCGTATGGAAATGAATGAGCAGCCGTATCCTGTATTCTGTTAAAATGAGAGTGGTATTTGTTGTTCAAGGCTACATCCTAAATTAGTGCCTATTTGTTCAAATCACATCATGTTTGCACATGATTTACGCTATAGTCAGATTGAATTTAAGGAATTCTCTAAATTTTTAAAAGACCTATCAAGAAAATGACGGAGCGAAACGACTTCCATAAATATTCAATATTCAATAGTCAATTCCGGCTTCGCCGGGTTAGGCTTCATCGCCTGTCTTTACCTCCGGGGCCTCAGTCCAGAGGCCCTCCAAGTCATAAAACTCCCTGAGAGGCTGGTAGAAAATATGGATTACCACATCCCCGTAATCCATGAGGACCCAGTGATCTTCCTGCTCCCCTTCGATGCCATAAGGCCTGAACCCTGCCTCACGCAGCGTCTTTTGTAAATGCCGCGTAATGGCCTGGACCTGCCTTGTTGAATTTCCACTGGTAATGAGAAAATAGTCGGTAACCGAAGTCAGATCCTCCACGTGTAAGAGGACAGGGTCAACCGCCTTTCGTTCTCTGATGGTCTTTAGACAGAGCTTTGCCTTATCGATCGGTTGCATCATTTCTGTACAATCCTTTTTCTGCGATATAAGTCCTGACAGACTCGGGGACTAAAAAGCGAATTGACCTGTTTTCCTTTACAATCTCCCTGATACGTGTTGAGGATATATCCATAATGGCAGCCCTGATAAGCATAACGGTCTTACCCGACGGGGCAACAAATAGGTCAGGCTCATCCTCTTTCCCCTTTATTCCCACATCCAACTCTGAAAGAACCGACTTCAGGTCGTGAGATTGGAACCCGGCGCGGGTGATGATAACAAAATGTGCATAGTCAAAGAGATATTCGTATTCCTTCCAAGTACTGATTTCCAAAAAGGCATCCATTCCCATGATAAAGAAAAGGTCCGGGTCCGGGCGGAATATCCTGTGAAACTCCCTGAGTGTCTCTATGGAATAGGAGTGCCCGGCTCGTCTTCCCTCGAGATCCATGGTCTCAAGCAGTGGAGAACTATCGGAAGCCAACCGGGTCATGGCCAGTCGGTGCTTGAATGAGGTCACAGGCATTTTTGTCTTGTGTGGGGGAGATGCGGAAGGGATCAGATATACATTCTCCAGGTTCAATTCCTGGCATATTTCCTCTGCACAGCGCAGATGACCCAAATGAATCGGATCAAAAGTCCCACCTAAGATGCCTATTCTCAAGGAAACCCTCCCTAACTCGTGTTTGACCGAAAACCCTGCCTTCTCGTTCATGAAATTAGAAATCCGAAGCACGAAATACTAAACAATGACCAAAATACCAATGTCCAAATGACAAAAACATCGTATTCTCCCACACATAAGGCGTTGTTAGTTTAGGTACTTTCGTCATTTGATATTCGAATTTGTTTCGGATTTCGGATTTCGATATTCGGATTTTGCCTGAACAGGGGTTTTCGTTCAGGCACTAATCCCTAATCTGTCCCTGCCCGTAGACTATAAATTTCGTGGTTGTCAGCTCTTCCAATCCCATGGGGCCGAATGCGTGAAGTTTAGAGGTATTTATCCCGATCTCTGCGCCAAGGCCCAACTGGTTGCCATCATTAAATCGGGTAGAGGCGTTGATGAGGACAACGGAAGAATCTACCTCGGTCAAGAACCGCTGGGACCTGTTATAATCGTTGGTGATAATGGCCTCTGTATGGTTGGAACCATACTTTTCAATATGATCAAGTGCTTCATCCATATGGGAAACGATCTTAACGGCAAGAATCAGGTCAAGAAATTCCGCGGGCCAATCAGACTCATCAGCAGGCCTCATATCTGGGATGAGCCCAACGCTCTCAGGGCACCCCCTGAGTTCAACGCCTGCACTGCGAAACTGTTTTACCATCTCAGGGAGAAAATCTGCAGCCACATCCCTATGCACAAGCATGGTCTCCATGGCATTGCACACCCCTGGTCTCTGGACCTTGGCATTATAGCATATCTCCCTCGCCATATCGAGGGAAGCGGATCTGTCCACATAAATATGGCACACTCCCTTATAATGTTTCAACACCGGAATTCGAGAATGGTCTGTGACAAAACGGATCAGCCCCTCTCCTCCCCTGGGGATAATGATATCTATATACTCATCAAGGCCTATCAGGATATTGACTGCCTCTCTGTCGGTTGTGGGTATGACCTGAACGGCCTTTGGAGGGAGTCCGGTCTCTTTGAGGGCCGCACTTAACAGGTTACCCAAGATGATGTTGGAGTAAATGGCTTCTGATCCACCCTTAAGGATCACCGCATTCCCCGATTTAAGGCAGAGACCTGCCGCATCTACTGTGACATTGGGTCTTGACTCAAAGATAAATCCGATAACGCCGAGTGGTATCCGGATCCGCCCAACCTGCAATCCGTTGGGCCTTTTCCACATCCCTCTGATCTCGCCCACCGGATCCGATAACGCAGCAACCTCCATAAGTCCATCTGCCATGCCCCTGATCACATGTTCATCCAGGGTTAAACGGTCAATCATGGCCGGGGAGAGACCTGCCTCTCTTGCCTTGGCCAGGTCTTTCTGGTTCTCCTTTACTATTTCTTCCTGACGATCTAAGAGTTTTTTAGCCATAAGCTTCAGAGCATCGTCTTTCTGATCCCTTTTCGATCTTCTCAGTTGTCTTGAGGCTTCCCTGGCGTCTTCGGCCATTGCCCCAATCATCTCTATAATGGACATTGATCGTCTCCTGCCTCCATCTGATCAGCCAAAACAAGGTTGTCCCTGTGGATCACTTCATCATCATGCTTAAAGCCGAGCCTTGACTCTATCTCAGAGCTTTTTGCCCCAATGATCTTCCTCGTGTCTCCTGAGTGGTAATTTACCATACCCACTGCAATTTGATCCCCTGCCTCATTCAGCAACAGCACGGAATTGCCGAGACTGAACCTTCCCCTCACCTCTATCATACCTGAGGGGAGAAGGCTTTTTCCCTTTTTCAAGATAGCCCTTTCAGCACCCCTGTCAATGACTATTTCACCTCTCGGAGACTTGGTAAAGGCGATCCAGTGCTTTCGACTGCACAGAGTCGCTTCCGCAGGCAGGAACAGCGTGCCTTCTTCTTCTCCCGAGAATATCAACTTAAGGATACCTGGTTTCAGCCCGTTGGCAATGATAGCCGGCACGCCGCGCAGTGTAACCTTCCGGGCCGCCTTGATCTTGCTGGCCATGCCGCCGGTGCCCAAAAAACCTGGGATAGAATTAGCGTATCTCATTATCATTCTGTCCGCCTTTTCCACCACCTCAATGAGTTTAGCATCGTCGTGATTCCGGGGATCTTTATCAAAAAGCCCATCAATATCGGTGAGATTTATCAGTAGCTGCGACTCGGTCAGGTTGGTCACCATGGCGCTGAGGTTGTCATTGTCGCCAAATTTGAGCTCGTCTACCACAACGGTATCGTTTTCATTGATAATCGGGATGATGTTCCATGAAAGGAGGGTAAACAGTGTGTTGCGCGCGTTGAGATAGCGGCGTCTATGCGTTAGATCATCCCGTGTGAGCAGGATCTGGGCAACCTTATGTCCGTGTCGCGCAAAGGCATCTTCATAGGCCATTATCAGGCTGCTCTGACCCACCGCTGCCATGGCCTGTTGCTGAGAAACGGACTGCGGTCTCTTAGACACGCCGATCTTCTTAAGACCTGCGGCAATGGCCCCAGATGAAACCAAGAGGACCTCAAGGCCCTTATTTTTCAGTGCGCATATCTCTGTTGTAAGGCCGTCAATAACGGTCATGTTCAGGCCACCGGCCGAGGTCAAGACACCGCTTCCTACCTTGATTACAACCCTTTTGACCTGTTTCAGGAGTTGTCTTCTAACTTTTTCCACTGAAAAATCCTCGGTGTCAGAAATGATAAGGGATAACCTTGGCTATTAGATTATTTTCTTACTCATAATCTTGACAAACTCGTAAAAAGTCAGAAATGACCCGTTTTCGTCATTCCCGCGAACGCGGGAATCCAGGAAAATCAGCCACTTCTGGACTCCCGCGTTCGCGGGAGTGACGGCCTTGGAGACTTTTTACGAGACCATCAATCTTAATCGTAATCTTAATCGAACATCCCTGAAATGGACTGCAAAAGATTATGATTAAGATTACGAGTATGATTATGAACTTTTGAGGCCTATGCCTCTTTTGACGCTTCCCATCTCTGGAGGATCTCCCCCTTTAGTTTTTCAAGCCCTTCCCCGGTTAATGCTGAAATGGGAAAAGACTCTGCGCCTCTCTCCTCGAGGGCCTTGCGCAGTTCTTCGAGATCCCTATGTTCCGGGCCGTAAAGATCGATTTTATTGATGGCCACAAAGAAGGGTTTATTGATTAATGCAGGGGCAAATGTCCCCATCTCGTGTCTGAGCGTGAGAAAATCTTCGAGTATATCCTGGCCTGGCTTGTAGGTGATATCTAAGATGTGCAACAAGAGGTTCGTACGTTCAATATGCCTTAAGAAACGATCCCCGAGTCCCCGGCCTGAGCTTGCACCCTCAACTAATCCGGGGATATCTGCCATGACCAGAGTTTTTTCATCATCAAAGCTTATGACGCCTAAGTTGGGAATAATGGTCGTGAAGGGGTAGTTGTCTATCTTGGGACGCGCCATGGTGAGGCGGGAAAGGAGGGTTGACTTGCCGGCATTGGGGAGACCTATCAAACCTATGTCGGCCAAGAGCTTTAGAGTAAGTCTTAATCGTTTCTCCTGGCCTGGAAGACCGGGTTGGGCCATCCTCGGGGTCCGGTTGGTAGACGTGGCAAAATGCTGGTTTCCTTTGCCCCCCCTTCCTCCTGAGATAAGGACTATTTCCTGGTTGTTATCGATCAGGTCTGCAAGGATCTCACCACTTTCATCGTCCTGGATGATGGTCCCCACAGGGGTTTCGATGATGCAATGTGGGCTGTTCCTGCCGGTCTGGCTTTTTCCTCTTCCGGGCCCGCCATTTTTGGCCTTGAAGTATCTGCGTCTGCTGAAGTCTCTCAGGGTGTAAAGTCTCTTTGTGGCCCTTATAATGATACTGCCGCCATCTCCGCCATTACCCCCGTCAGGCCCGCCTTTCGGCACAAATCTTTCCCGTCTGAAGCTGACACAGCCCTTTCCCCCGTCTCCTGATCTGGCCGTAATGACCGCTTCATCCAAAAAGACCATTTTTTATGTCAGGTGGCGTAAACGCTGACCTTTTTTCGATCTTTGCCCAAACGTTCAAAGGCAACGATTCCGTCAATCTTGGCAAATATAGTGTAGTCTCTTCCGATTCCCACATTATTTCCGGGGTGTATCTTGGTGCCTCTCTGGCGAATAAGGATATTTCCGGCTGCCACCTTCTGGCCACCATACTTCTTTACCCCGCGCCTCTGCCCTGCGCTGTCTCTCCCGTTCCGGGAACTTCCGCCTGCCTTCTTATGTGACATGGTATCTACCTCTCGTTCAAAGAAAGAACCTGCATTTACTCTCCGATTTCCTCGATCCTGACAAGCGTAAAACACTGCCGGTGTCCCCTTTTCCGGCGATAGCCCTTTCTTCTCTTGTACTTGAAGACCACGATTTTTTTATCTTTTCCCTGCCTGGCAATTCGGCCGACAACCTTGGAATTTTCAAGGAAGGGCTTGCCCACCTCAACGTTTTCACCGTTTGAGGTCAGGAGAACTTGATCAAAGGCAACCTCATCCCCCACCTCGCCCTGTAACTGCTCGACCTTGACCTCGTCACCCTTGGCAACCCGATACTGTTTTCCACCAGTCTTTATAACCGCATACATAATAACCCATACTCCTTTATAATAAAGAAATGAATTAGATAATATAGACAACTCGTAGTTTGAAGTCAAGGAGAAAAAATTTTGGGTCTGGAATTCCGATATAAGGATTAAACAAGGAACTGTGTGGCCTAAGAAAATCCTAAAGCTCCTGGTCAAGATTTTTCGGTTACGAGTTCCTCAGTGTATTTGGCATAGACCTGCTCTCGGTTAATATTGAGTTCTTTTGCGATATCGTGAACCGGCACGTTGGCCAACATGAAGACTTCATGGGATGGAAAAATCCCGAAGTGCTGGTCCACAAAGACAATCAGTTTATTTCGATTGTTTTGACAACTACTGCATTTAAAGGGATGGGCTCGTAATCTTTTTTGGTAGTATTGGTTTTGGAGCCCTCTGGATTAAACCAATCACAGGTCAAAAGATCAGGCACACCCACCAGGGTGGTGAGCACTTTTTCGGTGTATTTCTTTTTGCCATAACCATGAACAACATCAACTTCACGAGTAACAGGAGGAAAACTATCAGAATCTAAAGCTAATTGACGGGCATCCTTAGCTGCTTCCATATTTCTCTTTAAAGGAATGACAAACTCAATACCTTGTTCGTCGATTTTATAGAGTACTTTGCCGTCAAGGAACCCGCGATCAATCACCAGAGAATCAATAGTGCTGAAGACCTTCACATTTTCTTTGGCTTGTTCCAATACCGCAAGGACATGCAAATTATCCGGTTTTTCGATCGTATCGATTTTTATAGCCAAGGGTATGCCCGTCTTGATTTCATAAACGGCCCAGACTTTCCACCCATAAAGGGTGACGAGGACTTCTTTGAGTTCGCCGACCTTCCGATAACCGCGGGCCTTAGGCTTAACTTTACGGGTGACTGAACCACACCCCTTAAATTTGCTGGTGGTTTCATACAAGGTGCAATCACATGAGGCATGTATTTTTTTTGGGAAAATTCCCTGCTTTGCTAATTGCTGAATACAGCGGTTAAAGAAATTTTCAATCCGTCTGGGGGTAATGGTGACAATATGGTTGGCCACCGTATCCACACACAAAGAGCCTCTGATTTCAGGCATGGGTGTCTTGCGAAGTTTTGTCCCCCGGTCGCAACTGCCAGCTTTTACCTGGTGGGCATTGAACCCGCACATACTCATGAGGAGTTCGTCGGTTAACAATAGATCGCTAATTTCATCTATCGTTTTGATGGAACCAACAACTTTCATCAAAAAGACAAGCACTATCTGGAAGAAGGGAACATTTTTCCTTCTTTGTTTTTGTGGATCAAGCTGTTCCAAATGAGGGAAGACCTTGATTTCCTGTAGGTAATTGAAGAAGGAATCAAATAAGGTTGCCTCATCCATGGCGTAAACCACATCCATCTCACGGCGATGGAAGAGGTGATCTGCAACTTTGGCATCATCGCGTTCAGCAGTATGCCAGAATAGACGGTTACAGGGTGTTTCTTGCAATTGATCCCGGCTGGTCATGGCCGGAAGTTAAGCATAAAAATGAGCGGATGTCAAGTCGGCTACATGATATTTATGTCGTTATATCAACCAGTTCAATTGGATTTCTCTTATGGGCCTGGAGACGTTTCTATCGCTTTTACATAGCCCCTCTCGTCCTTATATGTAATTGTGGACTCACGTGCCGCTCATGTACGCTCAGGCGCCTTCTCATGGCAAAGCTGAAGTGGAAGCAGAAATCAAAAAGCCACGGCTTTTTTAGAAAAATTTTAATTTTTTTTGATCCTTATATCGGAATTTAAGCTGTATCGGCTTGTCAAACTGGGGGGAGCCAACAGCGAAATGGTCGTCTTCGGATTTATGTTGACAAGTCAGTACAAAAAGATATCCTATTTGGGCATTCTTTATTCACAGGTTTAAACTTTGTTTCGAAATGGAGTGTATTATCGAATTGAAAATCGGATGCTGAAACTGGAATTTCGATCCCGCGATGCGCGGGATTGAAATTAGATAAGAGCTCTACATTCTTCTGTTTGGCCCAATTTCAAAGTGCTCTGCCGAAATACAAGATCAACAAACCTGGGTTGAGTCCCACCCTCAAGCGGGATTCATGGATTACGTTAAGGAGATTTGTGTTCAACAGGTACAGAAATTTGTTTGCCACAAAGATCACGAAGAACACGAAGAGACCATGAAACCATTAGAAACTCATTTTTCGTGCCCTTCGTGTGCTTGGTGGTAAAATCTTTGTTTGAGTACTGGGTATTAGGGGATTGTTCGACCAGAAGTATTTCCATGAAATATTTATGTTCTGTTGCCTTTTGTGAAGGTTACTTAAGATGAGCAAAATAGTTAGCATTCAATTCAGGGACCGTGGAAAGGTGTATGACTTTGCCTCGGGCCACTTTGTTCTTAAAGAAGGGAACAAGGTAATGGTGGTAACCGAGAACGGACCAGCCATCGGCTCTGTTTGCACAAAACCTCGAAACAGGACTGAGGGCGGCCTAAATCGGAAACTTAAAACAATCTTTCGTCTCGCTACCAAAGAAGAAATTGATAGGTATGAAAAAGGTTGCAGCTTAGAAGGAGAGGTATATGAGTATTGTCATCAAAAAGTAAAGGAACGATCTCTGCCCATGTGTCTTGTCTCGGTGGAAAGACGTTTTGACGGCAGCAAAGTTATTATCTATTTTACCGCAGACGGAAGGGTGGATTTCCGGCAATTAGTAAAGGATCTGGTAGGCAAATTCAGGACCAGGATTGAGATGAGACAGATCGGGGTCCGCCACCAGGCAAAGATGGTAGGTGGATTAGGAAGCTGTGGACGTCCCTTATGTTGTTCTTCCTTTCTGAATAGCTTTGACCCGGTAACCATAAAGATGGCCAAAAAACAAAACATCTCTCTCAATCCTAACAAAATATCCGGGATGTGCGGCAGGCTTATGTGTTGTCTTACATACGAATATGAGTATTATGCCAAGATCAAGAAAAAGCTCCCCAAGATCGGCAGGATGGTTATGACAAAAGCGGGAGAAGGAAAGATCATCCGTCAGAACATACTAAAAGAAACCCTGACAGTGGTACTCGATTCAGGAGATGAAATTGAGGTCCCGGCCACGGACATCACCAGGGGTCCCGGGTTATCGAGGGAGAGAGTTCGTTCAAAAAAGAGTACCCGTTCACGGGTTAGGGATAAAAGGAGTAACCATTAAAAACATTGTCTAAACAATTCTACGTAACAACGCCCATATATTATGTGAATGCAGAGCCTCATATAGGGCATGCCTATACGACCATTGTAGCTGATGTCTTAAACAGGTTTCATATAATTTCCCCTATGGAAACGTTCTTTCTCACAGGGACGGATGAACATGGGGACAAGATCGTTGCGGCCGCTGAAGAATGCGGCCAATCTCCCAAGGAATACGTTGATCGGATCAGCGGAATGTTCAGGAGCCTATGGCCCAAACTGAACATTTCATACGACCAGTTCATTCGGACAACGGATCAGTATCACCAGGAAACCGTGAGATTAATCCTGAGCCGGGTCAAAGAAAAGGGAGACATCTACTTCAGCGAATATGAGGGGCTCTATTGCCTTGGCTGCGAACGTTTTTATACGGATAGAGAGCTGGTGGACGGGAAGTGTCCTGACCACCAGACCGAACCTGAAGTAATCAAGGAAGCCAACTATTTCTTTCGGATGAGCAACTATCAAGATTGGCTTATCGAACATATCAACCAGCATCCCGATTTCATAAGACCGGAAAGATACAGGAATGAAGTCCTCTCATTCCTATCCGAGCCTTTAGAAGACCTTTGTATATCCCGGCCCAAGTCCAGGCTTACATGGGGGATTACCCTTCCATTTGATGACGATTTCGTTACCTATGTCTGGTTTGACGCGCTCATCAACTATGTGTCGGCGTTAGGATATCCGGAAGGCGATCGATTCAGGAAGTTCTGGCCCCGGGCCCAGCATGTTATTGCCAAAGATATTTTAAAGCCTCATGGCATCTACTGGCCCTGCATGCTCAAATCGGCCGGGATCGAACCTTATCAGCATCTCAACGTCCATGGATACTGGAACCTGAGTCAGGGAAAGATGTCCAAGAGTTTGGGGAATGTTGTCAGTCCCCTTGAGTTGGTAGATGTTTACGGCCTTGACGCATTCAGGTACTTCCTCTTAAGAGACATGGCCTTCGGGCTCGATTCCGCCTTTAGTGAAGAGGCATTAGTGGCACGGCTCAATGCTGACCTTGCAAATGACCTCGGGAATCTGGTTAGCCGGAGTCTCACCATGGCTCAAAAATATTTCAAAGGAGACCTGCCTGAACCAGGCCCTTCCCAGGAGGCGGATGAAGAGCTGAAGAGAAGCGCCCTTGAACTAATTGTTATATATGAGGGGTTGATGCAAGATCTGGCCCTGCACAAGGCCCTGATGGCAATATGGGAGGTCATCGGCAAGGTAAACAGATACATCGACTTCATGGCGCCCTGGGTGCTGGCAAAGTCTGACAGGGAACGACTTGCAACTGTAATATGTCATATCTTTGAGACCCTGAGGATTATCGCCGCGCTCCTCTGGCCCTTCATGCCCGGGTCTGCAGAAAAGATCCAGGAGCAGTTAGGTCTTTCGAAGAAAGGGAAAGATTTTACCTTAGAAGAAATCAAGAGATGGGGCAGTGAAAGACCTGTGCAGACCATTACCAAAGCGCCTGCCCTGTTTCCACGTATTGAGAAAGAGAAGAAGGAGAAGCAATCAAAGCCGTCGGCTCCTAAGAAGAAAAAGGCGCCAGAAAAAGAGGGCGACACAGAACAGGCCGGAGGTCTGCCCTTAATCTCCTTTGAGGACTTTCAAAAAATAGACCTCCGGATTGGAACAATAAAGGAGGCCGAGGCCATCCCGGGTTCCAAGAAACTGATCAAATTGAAGGTAGATATAGGTGAGGAGCGGACTGTTGTGGCCGGCCTGAAGGGCCACTATGCTGAAGAGGACCTTATCGGAACGGAGATATTATTAGTGGCCAACCTTGCTCCGGTTAAGTTAATGGGTGTTGAGTCGCACGGCATGCTGTTGGCTGCCAGTGACAAGGCCGGCCTCCATCTTCTGGTCCCGGATGCCAGCACTGTACCGGGGAGCAGAGTGAAGTGAATAAAGTGCCTAAAGTGACTAAAATGCCTAAAGTTGATGGTCTTGTAAAAAGTCTCCAGAGCCGTTAGTCCCGCGAAAGCGGGAGTCTCCCGCCGCGGGATTGATTTTCCTGGATTCCCGTTTTCACGGGAATGACAATAGCGGGTGCTTTCTGGCTTTTTAAGAATTCATCAATATTCAATATTCAATTTCCGTCTATCCCGTCTCGATTTCGTGTCGGATGACCGCATTATCGTAAGCAGTAATTACATCCTTTTCTCTCAAGGTTGCAATCACCTTTTTCCCATTGTCTCCTGCAACCACCGGAAGTTGGGATATGCCCTGTTCGCTCATGATTTGCAAGGCATGCTGTATATTATCTTCCGGGCTGACAGTGGCCAGGTCTGTCGTAGCTACGTCCTTGGCAATAATAAGATAGTGTGCCTCTTCTTCTCCTAAGAGGGGCCGGATGTCCCGAAAGGAGATAATGCCGGTCAATTCGAGGTTTTCATTGACCACATGGAGATAGGCGATATCCTTAACCTTAAAGGTGTTGATCAGGTTTATCAGGGCCATCCCCTCCGGCACGGTGGCAACATCCTCTTTCATGATCTGCCTGACTTTCAAGCCCCTCAGAATATTTTGTTCCAACCCTCCGGAAATATCCACGCCCCTTCTCAACAGTTTAATAGTATAGATGGAGCCGTTTTTCAATGATATGGCCACCAGTGTGCTCAGGATACAGGTGATCATCATCGGAAGGATGATTTTATAGTTCCCTGTCATCTCAAAAATAATCAGAATAGCCGTAATCGGGGCATGGGTTGTGCCTGCCACAAGAGCACCCATACCGACAAGGGCATAGGCAGCGGGTGAAGCAGTAATACCCGGAAACAGGATATTTACAACCCATCCAAAAAACCCGCCGGCCATGGCCCCCATAAAGAGAGACGGCGCAAAGATACCGCCAGAGCCTCCTGTGCCAAGCGTTATCGAAGTTGCGCCAAGTTTGGCGAAGATCAGGGTAAAGAGCAATAACCCTGACATCTCGTTAAGAAGGGATTCGTTGATGGCCCCATACCCTACCCCGAAGACCTGAGGCCATTTCAACAGGAGCAGGCCAAGCAAAATACCCCCTATAGCCGGTTTGATCCATTCAGGAATCTTGATGGCATCAAAGAGGTCCTCAGCCTTGTACAATACCACAATGAACAGTATGGCCAGTAGTCCGGCAAATAGTCCCAGAAAGGGATAGATGGCAAATTCCCAGAGGGATGCAAGTTCATAGGATGGGATAACAAAGGCCGGGAAGTCACCGAAATAGTGTCTGGAGATGGTAGTAGCCATTACAGAGGAAAGAACCACCGGCGAAAACGCGGCTAACCCGAAATCCTCTAAGATCACTTCCAAGGCAAATAGTACACCTGCAATGGGGGCATTGAATGTGGCGGCAATCCCGGCCGCGGCCCCGCATCCTACCATGGTTCTATGCTGAGGCCCGGAGGACTTGAACAGCTGGGCGATGCTGGAGCCTATGGACGAACCGATCTGGACAATCGGTCCTTCCCGACCGACTGAACCCCCTGAGCCGATACATACGGCCGAGGCAATGATCTTTACAAAGGCTACCCTCTTGCGAATACGGCCGCCGCGAAGAGATACTGCCTCCATAACTTCAGGAACTCCATGCCCTTTGGCCTCTCTTGCCCCAAATCGAACGAGCAGACCGACGACCAACCCCCCGAGGGCGGGCATGCCTATTAGGCTGTAGACAGATACGGTGTTGACAAAGGTCAGGATATCCGCGGCGTTTTGATAAAAGGCATATTGGGCGCCCTGGATTGCAAAGCGGAAGAGCACTGCCCCGTATCCGCTGAGGATACCGATCGCAATGGCCATTAACAGGCTGGAGATGTGCCGGTCAAGCGGATATCTGTGCAACCCACCGAGGGTTTTAAAACGCTTCATCAATTGTGCGCTGACCTTTCTGTCCCTGAGATTTTTCTCACCCTGAGTTGAACATCGTTATCCACAACCGTCTCTGACAGAACTTCCCCCTGGTTGTGGAAGACCACTTTTCTGATATTTTCAAGTTTTTCGCTCTCGAGGATAAACTCAAATGTTTCCCCCGGAGGCAGTATCCTTAGACATAGACCTACGTCCTGGTAGGCCTTTCAGCAATCTCCCCGGTAATCTATCATCTCATATGTCATTCCTGTTCTCCTATTTTTCACGGGTAGCAAATAGGAAGTCGATCAAGGCCTGACAGAGAGGAGATGGGATTCTCCTTCTGTCTCTGATCAGGTAAAAGCTGCGGGACATTGGAAGATCCCTTACCTTCAAGGCCTTGAGGATCCCGGTTTTCAATTCAGTATCTAAGGCCCTCGAAGAAAGGATCGATACACCAAGCCC
>Ga0222678_1000732_pt1 | contig 13493 bp, 13 predicted proteins | sample AntAcemetagen937_FD_179801 | JGI IMG/M metagenome (GOLD analysis project Ga0222678, IMG submission 179801) | Saline water microbial communities from Ace Lake, Antarctica - #937 | ecosystem: Environmental > Aquatic > Non-marine Saline and Alkaline > Saline | place: Antarctica: Ace Lake... | reverse complement strand
GCCTTAATCTATCCGAGGGCGCAATAAAAGATATTTCAAATATTATAATACTAGCCTGCGGCACTGCGTATCATGCAGGATGCGTGGGAAAATATATTATTGAGAAGTTATGCAATATCCCTGTAGTCGTCGATTTCTCCAGTGAATTCAGATATCGTGCCCCGATCGTCAGCAAAAATACACTTGTAATAGCAATAAGTCAATCTGGCGAGACAGCAGACACGCTTGCTGCTGTAAAAGAGGCAAAGAAAAAAGGCGCTAAGCTGCTTTCTATATGCAATGTAGTTGGCTCAAGCCTTGTGAGAATATCTGACGGTGTGCTCTATACGTATGCTGGCCCAGAGATAAGCGTGGCATCTACAAAGGCATATACAGCGCAGCTGGGCATATTGTATCTACTGGCTTTTTATATAGCCGAGAAAAAGAATCTATTAAAAAAAGAACTTAAGCGGTATCTATTGAGAGAGTTTAAAAAAATACCAAAGATACTACAGGAAGTATTAGATGGGAAATCCAGGATACAAAGACTTGCTGGCAAGCACCATGCATTTGGTTCATTTTTATACCTGGGAAGGAATTTAAATTATCCAACGGCGCTAGAAGGCGCATTGAAACTCAAAGAGATTTCCTATATACCCGCAGAAGGTTATGCTGCAGGAGAGATGAAGCATGGTCCGATCGCGTTGATAGACGAATACAGGGCAGTCGTGTGTATAGTGCCAGAGTCCAGGACATATGAAAAGATGGTTTCCAACATTCAGGAGATCTGCGCGAGAAAAGGCAAGGTTATTATTGTTGCCAGCGAGGAAGATAAGGAAATAAGAAGATTTACAAAAGAAATCATCTATATACCTAAAATCGATGAGTTATTTTCACCCATTGTTACGGTCCTGCCTTTACAGCTCTTGGCATATTACATCGCAGTAAAACGCGGATGTGATGTTGACCAGCCAAGAAACCTGGCCAAGAGTGTAACCGTCGAATAACCTCTGGGTAGCTGCGTAGGCTACCCAAGGGTAGCCTACGCAGCTACCCAGGTCACAATTATGTCAGGCAAACTTTTTATAGTAGCTACTCCAATAGGAAATCTTAAGGATATAACGCTCCGGGCCATAGATACGCTTAAAGAAGTAGATCTGATTGCCTGCGAAGATACTCGCTATACAAAAAAGCTCCTTTCGCATTATGGGATCTCAACGCCTACAACCAGCTATTTTGAGCATAACAAGATCAGGAAAGGCGAGTATTTAATCCAGCTATTAAAAGAAGGCAAAAAAATAGCCCTTGTATCTGATAGTGGCACACCAGGTATAAGTGACCCAGGCTATAAGATCATTAATCTAGCTATAGAAAATGAGGTCCCAGTTACGATGGTACCTGGTGCATGCGCATTTGTATCAGCCCTTGTCTTATCAGGCATGCCAACAGATAGCTTTGTGTTCCAGGGATTCCTGTCTTTTAAAGGCGCAAAGAGGCGCAAGCAATTAGGCGCGCTTAAGAAAGAAAAAAGAACCATCATCCTATACGAATCACCTCATAGGCTCGTGAAGACCTTAAGTGATATATTGGATATATTAGGAGACAGAGAGATAGCTGTTACGAGGGAGCTTACAAAGATGTTCGAAGAAGCCCTTCGATCGAAAGTCTCAAAGGCTATCCAGCATTTTACCAAAACCTCTCCAAGGGGTGAATTCGTACTTATGCTCAGGGGAACCCCAAAGTAACTTTACACTTGAACATTGCAAAAGTATAAAGTTAGGGATAGGAATTTTCTTGACAAATTGGCTCAAGTCGTTTATTATGAGGGTATTATGAAAGAAATCACGCTGTTTAATATTGCAATACCTGCTTTTATATATGCGCCTGTGGTGTATTTTATATGGGTGAGCCTGAAACGCCTGCACGAACGCTATGCAAAAGAAGGCATAAATATTCCGTATCCGATACGGGCCATAAATTATGCGCAGGAGAAAGCTAAGTAATGTTTGTGTTTTCAAATCTGTTTGCAGCAGTGGCGAGTGTATTGAGTGTTACCCTGACAGTTCTTTACTGGCTAATTCTAATAAGGGCCTTGATAAGCTGGGTAAATCCAGATCCGTATAATCCAGTAGTCCAATTTCTAAACAAGACCACAGAGCCAATTTTATACCCGATCAGAAAGATGATCCCTGTTCAGCTCGGGATCGGCATTGATATATCACCGATAATCGCCTTTCTAATCATTATTTTTGCAAGAAGCTTTTTAGTGAAGACCCTCTTAGATATAAGCCTTAGGTTGAGATAAATTTTTACAGGTAATGGCCTTTAATAAGTAGGCCAGGTTTAAACCTGGCCTACAAAGAAAGGCCGTTGCTACAATAAGTAGGGCAGGTTTCAACCTGCCAAACGAGGACAATATGTGGACTAAAGAAAGCCTTAAAAAGGCTATCGAAGAACAATTAGGGGAATATCTTCTGATAGTGGCATCTAATAGAGAGCCGTATATCCACATGCATAAAAAAGCCAAGATTATTTTTCAGCGTTCGGCAGGCGGCGTAGTGACTGCGCTTGACCCTGTCATGAAGGCGTGCAGTGGTCTGTGGATCGCGCACGGAAGCGGTGACGCAGATAAAAAGACTGTGGATAAGAACGATAGGCTGCAGGTGCCGCCGGATGACCCAAAATATACATTGCATAGGATATGGCTGACAAAAGAGGAAGAGGACGGTTATTATTATGGTTTTGCAAATGAGGCGCTGTGGCCTCTGTCTCATATATCCTATACTCGCCCGCACTTTGAAGAAACAGATTGGAAGATGTACGAGAAGGTCAATCGAAAGTTTGCAGATGCGATATTAAAAGAGGTCGGTGATAAAAAGGCGTTTGTCTGGATACAGGATTATCATATGGCGCTCCTTCCTAAATTTTTGAAAGAGGCCGGAGGCAACAATATCATTACAGCGCATTTCTGGCACATCCCATGGCCGAACCCGGAGGTATTCAGGATATGCCCAAAGAAAAAAGAGATCTTAGAGGGGCTATTGGCAAATGACCTTTTGGGATTTCATTTAAGATACCATTGCGAGAATTTTATTGCAACTGTGGAAAAAGAGATAGAGGCAAGGGTTGATAGGGAGAGACTTTCCATTATAAAAGGCGGACATGAGACTATGATCAGGGCCTTTCCAATAGGCGTGGATTATGAATATGTAGAGCGACTCTCTGAATCCAAAGAGATAAAAGAAGATATGCAGAGCCTGAAAGAGGAATTTTTAATAAACCATGATTTTGTTATGCTGGGTCTTGATAGGATCGATTATACAAAAGGCATACCTGAGAGGCTGCGTGCAATAGACAGGTTTTTAGAAAAATATCCTGAATATAAAGGCAAGTTTGTCTTTATACAGATGGGGAGATTATCAAGGATGCACATCCCTGCGTATAAAAATCTAAATGACGAGATTAATGCGCTTGTGGAAGAGATAAACTGGAAGCATTCGCAGGAAGGGTGGCAGCCTATACTCTTTGTAAGGAGGCACTTGAGCTATCCTGAGGTAATCGCCTTTTATAAGCTTGCAAATATATGTATTGTCAATCCTCTTCATGACGGGATGAATCTTGTAGCAAAGGAATACGTTGCAACGCGCACTGATAATACAGGGGTCTTGGTCTTGAGTCAGTTTACTGGTTCTGCGCGCGAGCTTCAAAATGAAGCTATCATGATAAATCCATATGACACAGAAGACTGCGCAGATAAGATCAAAGAGGCGATCAGCATGGATAAGGCGGAAGTTGAACACAGGATGCAGAAGATGAGGGAGCAGGTTTCAAGGAATAATATCTATAGGTGGGCAGGTAAGATCCTGGCTGAGCTTTTGAGATTTGAATTTAAAGAATAAAAATGAGATACCTCTTTGACTGTTGGGACAAAATATCCTCCAAAATAAAAAAATCTCCTAGAATTTTTCTTTTCTTCGACTACGATGGCACGCTCACACCCATTGTCTCCACGCCTGAAAAGGCAACATTCCCTAAAAAATCTAAAGAATTAATAAGAAGATTAATAAAAAACCAGAAATTTAAAGTTGCCATTATAAGCGGTAGGTCTTTAAAAGATGTAAAAAGCATGGTGGGACTTAAAGGCATAATCTATGCGGGCAACCACGGCCTTGAGATTGCGAAACCCAGAAAGGTCCTTAAAAATTCTCCATTAAAGACGATATGTATCGCGCTTAAAAAAGGCCTTGGGCATATAAAGGGCGTAAGGGTAGAAGATAAAGGCTGCACTCTGAGTGTGCATTTTAGACTCGTAAGGCCTGAGCATAGAATTCTGGTAAAAAATATATTTTATAGGACATTGCAGCCATATATTCGTTCAAAAAGAGTGAAGGCTTCTTCCGGAAAGATGGTCTTAGAGGTAAGGCCATCGATTGACTGGCATAAGGGAAAGGCAGTGCTGTACCTTTTGTCAAAATTACCCTGTCCAGACACCGCGTCTGCCAGAGGCAGACGCGGTGTCTGGACAGGGCCTGTTTTGCCCATATATCTTGGTGATGATGTTACAGATATAGATGCGTTTCGCGCCATTAAAGGCAAAGGCATATCAATATTTGTGGGCAGCTCAAGGAAAAACATGAAAGCGGATTATTTTTTAAAGAATACCTTTGATGTAAAGAAATTTATAGAAAGATTGTTTCCTTTGTGATACAATCCAACTAAATTATGAATGAAAATATTGATAAATCTTTTAGATTTTCCACTCGTCTCCATCTCAGGGTCCTGACAGGATTAAGGGCCTCAAATATAGAGGAGCTGCTTGAGCTAATAAAAAAAGTCCCTGGCTCTTCCATATATTATCACACCCATCATTTTCTGCAGCAGCACAAATATCTTTCACCAGAGCCGCCGAATGATTTTGCGCACTGGATAACGAGGGCATTGAACGAAGATGTCCTGGGGGAAAAGATCGCCAGCATTGATACAATAAAATTTGCCACTATACGCGATCTCAGAAATGAGATCATAAGGACGATAGAAGGTTGTATAAAAGAAAATCCTAGAATAAAACTGAGATTTGCATCCCCTGACAAGGTCTTTCATTTTATTAAGAGCACGAGTTTTATCCTGCCCACTAACTACGTTGCAAGGAATCTGCAAGATTTTTTGGAGATATTGAAAAAGATAACACCCGATGCTATTTATTTTCATATGTTTGAGGCAAGGCTCAGGCTTGACATGGAGACAAATGATTTTTCCTTCTGGCTGGGGACATCTTTATTCGAGGTCGAACTCGCTGAAAAATTGGCGTCTTTGGACCCATACACATACGCCATGGAGGATTTAAGAAAGAGGATAATAGAAATAGTAGAAAAGAGATTAAAAAATGCAAAGAATTAACAGGTATGAACAAGTGGTGGGCAAGAGCAAGGTAGATGAGCTAAAGATGCTGGCTGGATATCTGGAGGGCAAGGTGATCCAGCATATCAATTCTACTTCTACGGGAGGAGGCGTTGCAGAGATATTAAGTAAGATCGCTCCTCTTATGCAGGAACTTGGCGTGAATACACAGTGGGACGTGATAAAAGGCACGCCCGATTTTTTTGATGTAACAAAGAGTATCCACAATGCCCTTCATGGAAAAGAAGCAATAATTACAAGTGAGATGTGGGATGTCTTCAATGATGTGAGCAGTATGAATATAAGGGAAATGAATTTATATGGCGACATAATGTTTATTCATGACCCGCAGCCAATAGCATTGATCAAGAGAAGATCGAGGATGAAGAATTCTAAATGGATATGGCGATGCCATGTAGATGTATCGGCCCCTGATAAAGATGTATGGGGATTCTTGGAAAAGTTCGTTAATAAATATGACGCAGCAGTGTTTTCGAGCGCGCATTTTGCGCACAAGATGAAGGCAAGACAGGTCTTGATATCGCCCTCCATAGATCCTTTTAGCGATAAGAATAGAGAGCTTACCCAGAAAGAGATAGATGTAGTTTTGAATAAATACAAGCTAGATCCCCAGAGAAAACCGCTGATCTGCCAGATCTCGCGATATGACGCTCTTAAGGATCCTGTAGGAGTTATAGAGGCGTATAAGCTTGTAAAAAAATATGTGGATTGCCAATTGCTTCTGGTAGGTAACCGCGCAACAGATGATCCTGAAGGGGACAAGATATATAAGCAGGTCCTTGAGGCCAAGGGAGATGATCCTGACATAACTGCCTTGATGGTGGAGGACATACCTTCAGAGATCAATGCATTTCAGCGCGTATCTGATGTTATAGTGCAGAAATCCATAAGAGAAGGCTTTGCCCTTACTGTGTCTGAAGCCCTGTGGAAGGGCAAACCTGTTGTTGCCTCCAATGTCGGGGGCATACCATTGCAGGTAAAACATAAATACAGCGGCATGCTGTGTCATACTATAGAAGGCGCTGCATTTTCTATAAAGCAGCTTTTAAATGCGCCTGAATATGCCAGAAGGCTTGGCGAGAACGGCCGTGAACACATCAGGCAGAACTTTCTTTTGACCCGCCACATAAAAGAATACATGCTCTTATTCTTGTCTTTGTATAGCGATAAAGATGTAGTGACGCTCTGAGTTTACCTCCCCCGGTCCCGTCCGCCTTAGGCGGACGGGACCGGGGGAGGTAAACAAAAGCTTGACCCGCCAAAAAGTGGCGAGGTCTGCGGAAAATGTGAAAAGCACATTTTCCTTGACAAAAGTACATAGAATTTGTATAATATATCTAATAATAAGACCTTTAAACCAGCACAGAGAGGCTGGAAAGGGAGTAAAAAATGGCTAGGTTAGAGTTAAATATTTGGAACCTTCTTGCTTAAATAAGCGGGAAGGTATTTTTTTTGACTGGAGGATGAATGTCACTCAATAAAAAGACAACTATATTAACGCAAGATGAGATAAATAGGGCGGTTACAAGAATAAGCCACGAGATATTGGAGAACAACAAGGGGTCAAAGGACCTGGCTATAATAGGCATAAGGACAAGGGGGTATTTTATAGCCAAGAGGATAGCAAAATCAATAACTACTATCGATGGTACAGATCTACCTGTAGGCGCGCTTGATATAACCTTATACAGAGATGATTTAAGCGTCATTTCTGAGCAGCCAGTGATGCATAGGACAGAGATAGATTTTGATATAGAAGGCAAGTATATAATACTTGTGGATGATGTACTGTATACAGGTCGGACTATAAGGTGCGCGCTTGATGCATTGATAGATTTTGGAAGGCCAAAGGGCATTCAGCTGGCTGTGCTTGTTGATAGGGGGCATCGCGAGCTTCCTATAAGGGCTGATTATGTGGGCAAGAATTTGCCGACATCTCAGAAGGAATTGGTAGAGGTGAAGCTGCAGGAAGTGGATGGAGAAGAAGACATTGTTTTTATAGAAGAGGCGCAGCATGACTAAGCAGGTAAAGAAAAAGCCAAACTGGATACATAAAGATCTTCTAGGGCTTGAATATCTTTCAAGAGAAGATATAGAACTGCTTTTAGATACAGGAGACTCATTCAGGGAGATATTGGATAGATCCATAAAAAAGGTCCCGACACTGAGGGGAAAGACAGTGGTGAATCTTTTTTATGAGCCGTCTACGAGGACAAGGGTGTCTTTTGAGATAGCTGCCAAAAGATTATCCGCGGATGTTATAAATATTGCGACTGAGACATCAAGTGTAAAAAAAGGCGAGACCTTAAATGATACTGGTAAGAACATAGAGGCATTAAAAGCAGATGTTATTGTGGTAAGGCATAATTGTTCGGGCGCAGCAGCCATGCTTGCGCGCAATGTAAAAATCAGCGTTGTCAATGCAGGGGATGGATGGCATGAACACCCTACTCAAGGACTTTTGGATATAATGACATTGAGGAAGAAATTAGGCCACATAGAGGGTTTGAAGGTAAGTATTGTCGGGGATATTGCCCATTCGCGTGTGGCGCGCTCAAATATATGGGGACTTGCTAAATTAGGCGCTGAGGTCACTGTCTGCGCGCCCAGCATGCTGATCCCGCCCGGGATAGAAAAAATGGGAGTCAGTATTACAAGCAATATAGACGAGGCGCTAGGGGATGCTGATGCAGTAAATGTCTTGAGGATGCAGTTTGAGCGTGATGAAAAGTCTATGTTTCCGCAGCAGCTGGAATATTTTAAGATGTTTGGCATAACTGAGGAGCGGCTTAAGAAGGCAAAGAAGAATATAGTGATCATGCACCCGGGCCCGATAAACAGAGGCATTGAGATATCAAGCAAGGTGGCAGACGGCGCTAATTCTGTTGTACTGGAGCAGGTTACCAATGGAATAGCTGTAAGGATGGCAGTTCTATTCTGGCTGTCTCAGGTAAGGGAGAAAAATTGCAAAAATGAAGATACTGATTAAAAACGGCCTTGTAATAGACCCTGCGAATAAAATAGAAGAAGTCATGGATGTTCTTGTCAGCGGGACAAAGATATCCAAGGTGGCTAAGGGGATAAAAGTAGACAGCGATACAGTGATTGATGCAAAAGACAAAATAGTCATGCCTGGCATAGTAGATATGCATGTACACTTAAGGGAACCAGGCAGAGAGGATAAGGAAACAGTCGCCACCGGGACAAGGGCAGCAGCTAAAGGCGGAGTTACAAGCGTCCTTGCCATGCCAAACACATCGCCTGCAATTGACTGCGCAAAGAATGTAAAGTATCTTAAAGAAATTGTAAAAAATACAGCAGTCATAGATGTATTTATTGCAGGCGCGATCACAGTTGCTCGTTCGGGAAAGAAACTTTGCGAGATCAGCGCATTAAAACAATCAGGCGCGATCGCTATTTCTGATGATGGGGCATCTATTGACAGCGATGAGATAATGTCAGAGGCTCTGGGCAAGGCAAAAAAAGAAAAGATCCTTATGATCTGTCATTGCGAGGACAGATCACTTTCCGGCAGGGGAGTGGTTAACAGGGGCTTTACTGCTACTCGTCTTGGCTTTAGAGGGATATCAAACGAATCAGAATATAAAAGAGTAGAACGAGATATTAAATTAGCAGAAAAATCAGGCACGGCTATACATATTGCGCATGTAAGCTGCAGGGAGTCAGTGGAGGCAATAGCCAGGGCAAAGAAAAAGGGCGTAAAGGTCACTGCAGAGACAGCGCCGCACTACTTTGCATTAAATGAAGAGGCAGTGCTCGATTATAATACGAATATGAAGATCAACCCGCCCTTAAGAAGCAAAGATGATGTCGAGGCAATAAAAGAAGGCCTAAAAAAAGGCATGATCGATGTGATCGCCTCTGACCATGCGCCTCACACAGAGAACGAAAAAGAAATTGAATTTGAACACGCGGCATTGGGAACCATTGGCCTGGAGACAGCGCTGTCAGTAAGCGTGACTGAGTTGATCGAACCCGGCTTGATGAGCTGGAGTGATCTGGTAAACAAGATGTGTTCTCTTCCTGCAAGGATCCTGGGTATAGAGAAAGGTACGTTGGGAATCGGATGCGATGCTGACATAGTGATTTTTTCTCCAGAAAAAGAATGGGTAGTGAAAAAGAAAAATTTCGCATCGAGATCCAAAAATTCAGCATTTATAGGAAAAAAATTAAAAGGCGCAGTGGAATATACGATCCACAAGGGAGAGGTGGTTTATAAGCTATGAGATTCGTAGCTGATTTTCACACACATTCCAAATATAGCCGCGCAACAAGCCCGCAGATGGAGGTAAAGACGCTTGCTGAATATGCAAAACTCAAGGGCGTTGGTTTGTTAGGCACGGGTGATTTTACGCATCATTTATGGCTTAAAGAACTAAAAGATGGGCTGAAGGATTCAGGCAATGGTTTCTTTGAATCTAGTGGAGTAAATTTTATCCTAACCGCAGAGATCTCCTGTATATATTCAAAGGCTGGAAAAGTGAGAAAGATCCATAACGTTATATTTGCCCCAAGTTTCAGCATAGTAGATAAGATAAATGCTAAACTTTCTGGCCATGGGAATCTTTCTTCCGATGGCAGGCCTATTATAGGTATGGATGCAAAGGACCTCGTGGAGATCTTGTTCGGTATAAGCAAGGAGATCGTGGTGGTGCCGGGCCATATCTGGACGCCGTGGTTTTCTCTATTCGGGTCAAAGTCAGGTTTTGATGCAATAGAAGAATGTTTTGAAGAATACTCCAAGGATATCTTTGCCCTGGAGACAGGTCTTTCCTCCGACCCTGGTATGAACTGGCGGTGGAGTAAACTTGATAGATTTAGCCTTATATCAAATTCTGACTCACACAGTCCGAAGAAGATCGGCAGAGAGGCAAATATCTTTGATACGGAGATGAGTTATAAAAAGGTCATGGAGGCATTGAGGACAAAGGACAATAAAAGATTTTTGAGTACCATTGAATTTTTCCCAGAGGAAGGGAAATATCATTACGACGGTCACAGGAATTGTAATTTGAGATCAAGCCCTGGCGAGACCAAGAAAAACAAAAATATCTGCCCTGTGTGCGGCAAGCCTGTTACAGTAGGCGTGATGAACAGGGTGGACGAGCTTGCAGACAGGCCTGAGGGATTTGTGCCAGAGAATAGTATTCCTTATCAAAGGACGGTTCCGCTTCTCGAGATAATCTCAGATATACTGGGTGTTGGGCCTGCTTCAAAGGCAGTGGATAGGGAATATAAAGCCATAGTTCCTGGGCTGGGAACAGAGCTTGAAGTCTTGACCGAGGTGAGAGAAGATGAACTTTTTAAAAAGACCCCGCAAAAAATAGCAGAAGGCATTCTGAATGTAAGGAACGGCAATATAAACATACAGCCAGGTTTTGACGGGGAGTATGGGAAGATAGAGATAACAAAGGGCGACGACGACGGGGAAAAACAATTAGGTTTGTTTTAGAAGCAAGGGTCGAGAACAGGCAGACTTTAGTCTGCCTGTTTATGAAGGCCTTTGCGACAAATATGTAGGGCACACTTTAGTGTGCCAAAAAGGTCGAAACATGAAAGACATAAAAGCAAAAATTCTATCTAACAAAGAGATCGCGCCAGGGTATTTTAGGATGACGCTGGATGCGTCTTATATTGCCAGGTATGCAAAGCCAGGCCAGTTTGTGCAGGTAAGGTGCAGCAAGGGGCTTGAGCCGCTTCTTAGAAGACCGTTCAGTATTCACCGTATACCGTCTATAGAGATTTTGTATGAAGTTGTTGGTAGGGCTACAGGCATTTTATCTGAAAAACACGCAGGAGAATTTGTAGATGTTCTAGGCCCTCTTGGTAATGGTTTTACTTTACCGCGTAATACGGAATACGGAATACGGAATACGGTTTTAATTGCAGGAGGCATCGGGATCGCGCCGCTAGTATTTCTTGCAGAGAAACTAGCTAAGAAAAGAATAAAAACTACAGTTTTAATAGGTGCAAAGACAAAGAAACAAATTTTATGCGAAAAAGATCTTAAAAAAATAGGAACGGAAGTTCACATAGCTACTGATGACGGAAGCCATGGGTGCAAAGGTTTTGTTTCAGAATTATTTCAGAAAGTTTTACGAGCAACGAGCAATGAGCAACGAACAACGATATACGCTTGCGGACCAACGCCAATGCTTAAATGTATTGCTGATATTTGCAAGAAGCAGAAGATCGAATGCCAGGTCTCGCTTGAAGAGATGATGGCCTGTGGCATTGGCGCATGCCTGGGATGCGCAGTTAAGGTTAAGGGCGGTGGTCACAAACTCGCCTGTAAAGACGGTCCAGTCTTTAGTGCAGGTGAGATAATCTGGTAAACTTGGACTTATCCACACTGTAGGGCAGGTTTAAACCTGCCCTACAGTGTGGATAAGTATAGAGGCTATAGTATGAAAAAAAGATTGGAAATTAACATTGGGAAGATAAAGCTGAAGAATCCCGTAATGGTGGCATCGGGTACGTTTGGATATGCCAAGGAGTTTGAGGGGCTAATGGATTTGAAGAAGCTTGGCGCGATTGTTACAAAGACTATTACGCTTAAGCCAAGACAGGGCAATCCCATGCCAAGGGTGTGCGAGACTTCTTCTGGTATGCTCAATGCAATAGGATTGCAGAATGACGGGGTAGAGGATTTTATCGACAAGAAATTGCCATATCTTGCAAAGATAGGCGTGCCGATTATAGTGAGCATATCAGGCGATAATGTGAAAGAGTTTTGTGAGCTTGCGCAGAGACTTGATAAAGAGAAAGATGTGGATGGGATCGAGCTTAATATATCGTGCCCGAACGTTAGGGCTCAAGGCTCAAGGCTCAAGGCTCAAGGCCTGATTGCGCAGGATAAAGATGCGACGTATAAGGTAGTGAAAAGCGTAAGGAAGGTCACGGATAAAACTTTAATTACAAAACTCTCGCCGAATGTTACGGATATTGTTGAGATTGCACAGGCAGCATGCAAGGGGGGGACAGATGCTGTTAGTTTAGTTAATACATTCTTTGGGATGGCTATAGATATCGAAACAGGAAGACCGAAGCTTGGAAATGTCACTGGTGGATTAAGCGGACCGTGTATAAAACCGATTGCACTTAAGATGGTATGGGATGTTGCAAAAAATATTGATAAGCCAGTAATAGGTATGGGTGGTATAATGAATGCAAGCGATGCGATTGAATTCTTGCTCGCTGGCGCACAGGCAGTGCAGGTAGGAACAGCGAATTTTGTAGAGCCTGGTGTATGCGGAACGATAATAAAGGGTGTCGAAAAATGGACAAAGACAAGATCATAATAGCCCTTGATGTAAACACAATCAAAGAAGAAAAACGGCTTCTTGATATTTTAAGCCCCCATGTGAAGATCTTCAAAATAGGCATGGAGTTATTTTATTCATACAGCGCAAAGGCAGTCGAGCTTGTTAAGAAATATGATAGGGAAGTATTTCTTGACCTGAAATTTCACGATATACCTAATACTGTTAAGAATGCTTCTAAGGTAGCCACTAAGTTAGGCGTATTTATGTTCAATGTGCATGCATCTGGTGGGAGCGATATGATGAAGGCAGCGATAGAAGGGGCAGAGGAAGAAAGTGAAAGACAGGGAATAGATAGGCCGAGGATCTTAGGTGTAACTGTACTTACAAGTATTGAGTCTTCACAAGACCAGGTCTTGAACTTAGCAAGATCAGCAAAGGAATCTGGAATCGATGGAGTTGTAGCTTCAGCACAAGAGGCAAAGGTGATTAGGAAAGAATTAGGGGAAGATTTCCTGATAGTAACGCCTGGCATAAGGCCAGAAGGCACTGGAAAACAGGATCAGAAAAGAACTGCCACTCCTAAGCAAGCCTTCCAAACAGGCGCAGATTACATTGTAATCGGGCGACCTGTTACAAAAGCCAAAAACCCACTTAAAACACTCCAGGCTATAAATATATAATCTTAAAGAAATAGTAAAGATCTATAATCCTGTGGAAAGCTTTTTTGTCTCTTGAGATGTATCTAAAAAGAGCTCTAGCTGTACAGATTCTTCTTTTTTTTCTTTTATTAATGCAGCGAGTGCTTCTTCT
>Ga0222678_1000730_pt1 | contig 13523 bp, 11 predicted proteins | sample AntAcemetagen937_FD_179801 | JGI IMG/M metagenome (GOLD analysis project Ga0222678, IMG submission 179801) | Saline water microbial communities from Ace Lake, Antarctica - #937 | ecosystem: Environmental > Aquatic > Non-marine Saline and Alkaline > Saline | place: Antarctica: Ace Lake... | reverse complement strand
TCCATCGGCTCTCCAAGACAATGTTTGGGTCCACAGGTTTCGCAGATTTCATAGATTTCTCCAAGCAGCCCAAGAGCCAGCGAAGGAAACTGGTGTCACATCTTGATTTGTGCATTATACCCTGCAAATCCTGTCAGTCCTGTCCAAGAACAAGAAGTCAAAGACCAGAGGGCAGAGATCAGATGTCATGTGGGACCCGTGGCTTTCCGCCTGCCGGTCACTCGGGATTTGGCTTTGATGTTTTAAGGTTTATAGTGAAAGGAATTTGAGGTTCATTTGTCATTCCCCCGATTTGTGGATAATGGGTTGGGATACCTCCGAACTGGAATAACATAGACTGGAGCGTCAGGGCCACTAATATGACCGGGAAAGCGCCCCATCCAAGGATGAGCCCTACAATTCAGTTGAGGATAAGATGAACACTTGAAGGCCCGACGGGAACATGAATCAGGGAGGCCACAAAAAAAGAGGCGGAAAGGATCGCGGCGCGGGGAATACGGTCGTAATCCAATTTTTTTAGTCCAATGGCCGTACCCGCCGCAGCTAACGCAATCCCTGAGATCAGGACCGGACCGGACAAAACTCCTTCAGATATGTGCATAATATTACCCTAAAATTCCGCGGTCATCCGCAGACCGAAGATCCAGCCTTTCGGGCTGTCTTCCTCTTTCATCGAGTCCTTCATGTATTGCACGTCCCCTGTAACAGCAAATATGTCATTTAACGCAAACCGGCTATAGATCTCGAATACGTCTGTGTGCCCCACGTCCAGGTTGCCGCCCCTCAGGTGAGCATAGCCTATTCCGATGTTGTCGCCCTCACGGTACCAGAGCTTCCCGCTGATATTAAGGCCACCCGAATATATAGCCTTATAAATAACGGCCGCCTCGTCATTCTGCCAGCCGAACCGGATCCACGCCCCGAGGATCTCACCTAATTGCTGGTCAAAGGAGGCTATAGCGCAACTCTTCCGTTCTTTACTCGTTTTGGCGACATTGCTGAAATCATCGCTGGACATGCCCAAAATCAACCGGTAGTTTCCTTCCCCTAAGCCGAAATCGACGGCGTAACCAAACTGCATGAAATAGGCGTTGTACGGCTCATCAAATTCTCCCTCTTCACCATTGCTCCCCATGGCCATGGCAACGCCTTTCACGGAAAACCCACCGATCTCCCACTCTATGGCGGCGCCGATGTCATAGGACGGCAGGAACGCGTTAGGTCCGTTTACCAGCGCTTCATTCATGAACTGGGTATACTCGTCATTGGCAAAGGCGTTTTCATCCATGTACTAAGCCTACAAATCTATTTATTCCAATTAATTAGCTTGAAAAACGCTGTGATCTCTGAGGGCTCTGCGAGAGACAAAAATCGGAGTGTAAGAATGGGACAGGATTTGTGTCTATTTGACATAAGGAAATGATGTTAGTTGAAGATCACAGGATTGAAGCACCCGTTGACTTTGGGTGAAAACAATAACCTTGGAACTGGGCCGGCAATCGCCCATGAGTATTATTGCTATTGACCAGATTAGTATAACTATGCAATCATAGAATCATAGAGTTTCTATTTACTCGGACCGACAATATCAGCTCCGGGTCACGGCATGTGACACCCTGCATCTATCTCTACTGATAAGCCTGAAAGGCTCAATAAAGGCTACGCCAATGGTTCCTCCAGTGAGCATCTATAAGATCACCCCACCCCGGTTGCCCAATATTCTATACCGACCTCGCCTGATAAAGGCACTTGAAAAGAACAAGGACAAGCGGTTAATTTTAATCCTGGGACAGGCGGCACAGGGAAAATCGACCTTAGCCACTTCCCATTTAAAGGAATCGGAGGTCCCGTCCGCATGACCATTCACCGCGCAACCGTTTCCCGGCTTCGCATTCAAGCCCTGGGTGGTTTTGAGATATTTCGAGGCAATGTTAAAATGGATGAAGATGAATGGGATAGAAATCAGGCCAAGACCCTGTTGAAGGCCCTTGTGACCCGTGGCCCACAAGAGTTTCCAAGGGATCGTCTTATGGAGGATCTTTGGCCTGAAAGCGCGCAAGATGCCGCGCAACAAAACTTCAATGTGACCCTCTGGTAACCGGGCTGTGATAGAATTGATAATTAAGGATGATGAACTCGTAAAAAGCCAGAAAACAGCCGTTACGGCCTTGGAAACTTTTTACATGACCATCAAGAATGAATGAAAAATCCTATTTCACGGGGCAGGTTTTCCCTATTCGCTGCCAATTATTGAGAGGACGATTTAGAGATGGCGCAGTACGAGCATCGGCCGATCTTATGTTATTCAATCTTTTGCCAATAAGGAGGACAATGTCGTGACAAAAATGTTTTGGGTTTGTTTGTTGGTTTTTGGTTTTATCTTGAGTTGTGGACCCTGGTGTATGCAGCTGATTTCTATGTCATACCAACTAAAAAGAAGAATTATGCACCTCCGCAGAGGACCGGACAGACCACGCCCTATCGTGCCCATGACGATGGTAATCTGGCAAAGGGTGTTACCTGGCCCACCCCTCGGTTTACGGATAACAACAACGGTACGGTGACGGATAATCTGACAGGCTTGATCTGGTTGAAGGATGCTAATTGCGCTGGTGGTGCCGTCAATTGGAATACGGCAATTGATTATTGTGCTGCATTGTACGATGGTTGTACGCCTTGTTTCGGCAACCAAGGCGATTGCGGTCTCACCGACGGTTCATCGGCAGGCGACTGGCGTCTGCCCAATGTAACGGAACAGCACAGCCTGATCGATTTTGGCTATTACAATCCAACTTTATCCAATACTGCGGGTACAGATAAGTAGTCAGAGGACGACCCATTCACTGGTCTGCAGTCGACATACTGGTCGTCGACTACCGACGCCAGCAGCACAGACTTCTCATGGTACCTGGCCTTCTACAGTGGCTCCAGGAACATTGGGACCAAAACCGTCGCCGGATCCCACGCATGGTGTGTTCGCGGCGGCAATTGAAGATTTGGTGATTTGAGTTATTTGAACAGTTAAAAGGAGGTCATGCTGATAGGTATGGGAAGAAAGAGATATTATATCATTTGCTCCCTTGCCATGGCAATGTCAATCATATTTTGCGGCCTCGCATACAGTGGACAACAATCCAGCGCCAATTACACAATTGAAAAGGATGTTGTTAGCAGTGGTGGTGGTGATATGGGTTCAACAGGCTACAACGATAACGTGTCCACAACGGGTGATATTATTACCCTGAGGACTGGACCCTACCACGAAAATATAACAATCCGAGATCCAATCTCACACTCAAGAACTGGCGAAAGCCCATGTGTATCGTGCTCCCTTTGTGAAGGCGGTTTACAAAGAGGTCCCTGCCGGTGCCGTAGGAGCCCCCATAACTGGTAATCTATCCATAACCTTTCGCTTGGACGGTACATTGAGCATGATAACGCATCAAAGGGGGGAATGATAAAATGGAAAGAATCTTTGCCGGTGCTATTGGAAAATGCTTCGCCCTTGGTCTGTTTTTGGTGTTTAATTTTATGTTGAATCCGGTTATTGCCGAACCAAAGGAACTGACAGAACAAGAAGTGAGATCTGCAGTACAGACCTGGGTTCGATATGTGACCGCAGACGCCCGGCCTGATGCGGTGATAAGAAAAATGGAAGCTTTTGGAAAAAAGGGGAAAAGGGTTGGCTTTGTTGCCTATCTTTCTCGAGGCGGTTTCTGCCTGTGTGGCGCAGATGACCTGGTTCTTCCGGTCTATTGGTACAGCCCGGAAGGCGTGTATGACCCAGAGAATCGACACTACCAATACATTCTATGGCGGATTGCCACACGGGTAGAAAATCTTAGTAGAGGATTAAAAGAAAGGACCTCGGTATTACAGAAGTTTGAAAGCGCATTTTCGAATCGCCGTTCATTTTGGCAGGGCTTGATTTCAGGCCATGTTCCAAAGGGTCTTGAGCATTTGGTAGAACAAATCGGTGAACCGGTAATGATGGAACTTGGACTGACGTCTCTCTGGCATCAGGGTTCACCGTATAACGACCAATGCCCAATGCTCACGCCCCCCGATGAACGTACCGTTGTTGGTTGTGGCGCAACAGCAGCAGTTCAAATCATGTATTACTGGAAATGGCCAAATACAGGTGTAGGCTCTGGAAGTGTCAATTATAATTTCAGATGGCGAAACAACTGGGATGAAGAACCGTTATCCGCTGATCCAGGCATTCCAGCAAACTGGGGCGGCGGCGGGCGTCTGGAATGGACTGCCGCAGATGGAGGCAGACTGCGAATGAATGGATACTGGGACGGAGGGATTTTCAACACAGCACTCAATATAAGTCCTGATCCGGGGTATCATACGGCACTGGCGAACCTGTGGGGCAGTATGACCCAAACAACGACAACCTGTTCCGCGAATTTTGGAGCTTCCACCTATAATTGGAGCATCATACAGAACGGACATTCGGACCCCGTTGATGCAGGAGATTCTGAAGTGGCAAAGATCTGTTCCCACGTTGGGATTGCCAGCGGGATGGATTACGGCGTTTGGGATTCCGGATGCGCGCTTTATAACGTTCAAACCGCTATAGTGGACCATTTCCGGTATGACCCGGACGACACCTATGGTGATGCAGACATTAATGCGATGACCGAGGAGATACTATGGTTCAGGCCATTGGAATTCAGCGGTTGTGATGCTCCCTATAGCTGCCATATTTTTGTTGCTTACGGGTACAACAAAGGTACAGATCCTGACAGACAGTTCAAGATGAATATGGGTCACGGTGGCGGAGATGATGGATGGTTTTCTCTGGATAGCCTGGTTTACGACCTCCATCAAAAACATCTCACACAGATCGCCCCTCGTGACGTGGTAAGGTTTGTCGGAGCGCCCCACGCTGGTGATGGCTCCCCGGACAATCCATACGAGGACATTGATGAAGCATTGGCAAGTGTGCCGGACGGAACAACACTCGTATTCAAGGCTGGATCCACGAACACCTTCTCAGCCGGATCGCTCGTTATTGATCGGCCTATCACACTGAAGGGTTATAATGTAACAGTGCAGTAAACGGCAGTTCCTTATGCGCGGGACTAACCGCGGGCGAACGGCATCTAAAATATGGCGGAGCGGGGGTCTTTGATGCTTGGTACCATGTGTTCAGAAAGACCTGAACACCTGGCAAATTATATGGAAATATCGGGAAAACAGTTAAAGCAAAAAGGAGGTAAGGGAAATGAGAAAAATGAGGAGTGTGAAATACCTGGTTAATGTCTTTGGCCTATTATTTCTGTTAGGGACGACGTGCATCATGGTCCATGCGCTGGTCCCCATGACGATGAATTATCAGGGTTACCTGACAGATTCCGGGGGTACACCGGTTAATGGAAATGTATCCATGACTTTTTCATTATATGTTGGCTCAAGCGGAGGGGGTCCTCTGTGGTCGGAAACGCACAGTGTGCCGGTCACCGACGGGGTGTACAGCATAATCCTCGGAAATACCACGCCGCTCAATCCGTCCCATTTTATTGATCCCCTTTACCTTGGAGTGAAAGCCGGCACCGATTCGGAAATGACCCCGAGGCAGAAGATCACGAGCGTTGCCTTTGCCGTTAATGCGGACAAATTAGACGGGCAGGATGCTTCTGCCTTCGCTTCGACCAGCCACTCTCATTCCTTCTCCCAGGTCACCGGCTCTGCCACTGATGCACAAATTCCCAATGATATTACTGTCAACTGGAGCAGGCTCGCCGGCGTACCCTTAGGCTTTGCGGACGGGGTTGACGACGTTGCTTCAGGGGGTACAGGCGATATTACAGCAGTTATAGCAGGTGCCGGCCTTTCAGGGGGAGGAACATCTAATGATGTAAGCCTGGCGGTTGCGGTACCCCTGACTTTGAGCGGTTCAAATACAGGTCCGATTGTATCTGCCAGTAACTCAAGTAACGGCAGCGCCATGCAGGGTGAAAGCACGGCTAATGGCATAGGAGTGCATGGAATCAGTGTCAGCAACGCCGGTGTACATGGGCTCACTACCAATTTCGTCGGTGTATACGGGTTGCATGGGCCAACCTTCAACTACGGCGCTCTGGGCACAGGCAGCCATGGTGTGGATGGCCTCGCATTCAGCCAGGGCGCTGTGGGAGTACATGGTGCATCTGTTTCAGGTGCGGGTGTGAAGGGAGAGAGCGACGTGCTTGGAGTGCTGGGCGTCCACAGCCCTTCCGGAAATTACGCAGAGCTTGGGCGGAGTACCGATGCTATCCATGCAGTTGCCTTTTCCGGGAGAGGAGTTTACGTGCAAGCTTCGAACGGGACAGGGGTTTACGTGCATGCCTCGAACGGCAATGGAATCTACAGTGAAAGCACCACAGGCTCCGCTGTCCATGCGATCACTAACAGTATAGATCCCAATCAAGCCGGGGTGTTGGCAGTTAACTACGGGGTGGGCCCTGGCATTATCGCAACCGCTGGAACAAACGGTTATGCTGGTAGCTTTGTAGGACGTGTAGTCATGAAAGTGTTGGAAATCACCGGTGGTTCTGACCTGTCCGAGCAGTTTGATATTAGAAAAACAACTGAGGGCATATCTCCCTCGCCAGGTATGGTCGTAAGCATAGATCCTGAACATCCAGGAGACTTGATAGTCAGCCATAAGGCCCATGATAAGAGAGTTGCCGGTATAATCAGCGGTGCCGGCGGTGTAAACCCAGGCATGCTGATGGGACAGAAAGACTCAAAGGCCGATGGCGCAAACCCCGTAGCATTGACTGGTCGCGTCTACTGTCTGGCCGACGCTTCCAATGGACATATCGAGCCGGGCGACCTGCTAACAACATCTGATACACCGGGACATGCCATGAAGGTTACCGATTACGCAAAGGCACAAGGTGCAATCTTAGGCAAAGCAATGACTTCCCATCATCAAGGGAAAGGTCTGGTTTTAGTACTCGTGACACTGCAATAGGTTTCGGATGCGGCCTTTGCACTCGCAAATAATTCACAAGCACCTTTCAAAAGGAGGTTTTGTCTATGCCCACGAGATATATTTTCAGGAAACTGATATCAGGTTTGAGTTTAATGCTTTTCTTCCTGGCCCCCGTATACACGGCAGCGAAGACCCTGCCCTCTTCCCGGCAGGCATACACACTGGACTCCGGAATTCACGATGGTGTAGTGGACGGTTTTAAAATTACCTTTAAGCAGATTGTTCATCTCGAGGGTGCGCGTTGGCTGCGTCTGCATTTTGGAAGTTATCATCTTGGCAAGAAAAGCTATGTCACTATAACCTCGCTGAAAGATGGTGCGCTCCAGCGTTTTAATGAACAGAGTCTGGGCGATTATAATAATTCGAGCGCCTACTTCAATGGTGATTCGGTGGAGGTGAAGCTTCACGTAGCCCACGGAGAAACCGGAATCTATTTTCGTCTTGAAGAAATAACTGCAGACAAATTGAGAATCGACACAAATGCCAGAGATTCCCTTGACTCCTCAGACGACTTTGCAGGCATCTGCGGTACAGATGATCGTGTTTCCACAGATGATCCCAGAGTTGGTCGCCTTCGGCAAAACACAACCGGTGATACTTGCAGCGCGTATATTATCTCAAACGGTGCGCTATTGACAGCTGGGCACTGTAGGTTAGACAATGGCCCTTTACTTCATTTTAACGTACCGCCTTCTAGGTGTGACGGATTTCCAAATGAGGCCAAATCGGAGGATATATATTTTGTTCATTTTAGCAGCGGGTATCCCATAGAGGTGGATGGCGGCAATGGAGATGATTACGCCGTGTTCAAATGCGGAACGAATAGCATCACCGGCCTGTCGCCTGTTCAAGCCCAGGGGGCCTTTTACCGTCTGTCTCTCGATGAAACGCCCACCACAGTGCGCGTCACAGGATTCGGAGGAGATGCCGAACCACCTGGGTGCTCTGAATCCTCGGATTTAAACAAAGATAGTCTAACTCTCCAAACCGATTCAGGAAATTTCTCGGGTGAATTTACTGACGGGCCAGTCCGTGTCTACATCCAATATGAAGTTGATACGGCTGGTGCCAACAGTGGAAGCCCGGTAATCGTGGACAGTAACGGGGTAGTAATAGGAATTCATACCACCGGAGATTGCCCAAATCATAAGGGAACGAGTTTCAAAAACGCCGGCCTTAAACAGGCAATACAAGAATTTGAAGGGCAAAACGTTATATACGTTGACAAGGGTCATCCGGCTGCATTGGAAGACGGCTCCATATTTCGGCCATACAACACAGTGGGTGAGGGAATAGCGGGCGCTATATCGGGCGAGACCGTCAGTATCGTAACGGGTTCTTATGATGAGAGTATGGTCATTAGCAAGTCCGTGATTCTGGGTGCCCCTGTTGGAAACGTGATTATCGGACAGTAGTCTTGTTTCAAGGAGACATGGATAGCAACTAGACGGGTTTACCGGTTAATGAGGTATCTCAAGAAGGAGATTCAGATCATGACCCTGAACACAAAAGGATTTCGAATAGGCTGTGCGCTTGCCGTGGCAGTTTTGCTGGTATTTTCCGGCATCGCATTTGGAGGTTCACAATCCAGTGCCAATTACACCATTGAAAGGGATGTTTTGAGCGGCGGGGGTGAAGATATGGGTTCAACAGGGTACGACCTCCTATCCACCTTTGGGCAACCTGCAGGCATCGGCGCATCATCAAGCGCCGGGTATAGAAACTATGGCGGCTTCTGGCATCCAGCAGAAATTGTCGTCAGGACGAGGGCCATGCCATGGTTACTTTTGCTGCTATTTGATAACTCCACTTCACCTTAGATGTCTTAATAGAATAAATAGCCTCTTGTTACTCACTTCAATGTACAAGGAGGGATAGACCATGGCGTGTATTTGTCCAAGGGTTTCAGGTTTGTATTGCTTTTTTGGCTATCTCCTGTTTTTTTTCCTGATTTTAGCGCCTTTATTTCTTATAAGGGTATGTCATGCCCAGATAACCTCTTTTGAATATGCTTACGATCGACTCCTTGCAGAGCGTTTTGATAATCGCCCGGGGGATATACGGATCTTAGGTAATCCTAATCAAGTTAGTGGACCAGTTTATATAGAAACAGTATGTGTTAAGACCAGTCTGGGCCAAGGACCAGGCTGGCTCTTTTCCTTCGCCGACAGCTCCACTAAGACCGCCTTTCACTATGTGGCATTTGTCTCTGTTTCAGGAGAAGTAACCCAGAAAGTATTCAAAAGCATACCATTGAACCTTACTGGCTATGTGTTAATGGACAACATCAGAAGTGATAAGTTCAGCGGAACAGCGAATCTGATATCAGAAAAACAGGCCTATGACTGGCTTGTAGATCGCCTGCTGGGGCATGCGGTTGGCAATCGGCGCATTTATGTATACCCCGATAAATTCCAAGGCAGTGTAACTTCCGAGAATGCCAAAGGAAGGATTGATATGGGGGAAGGGTCAGGATGGCTGTTTTTCATTGACGATGCCCCTCAGGCCAACTGGGAACACGCCTGCAGGTTTGTGCTGGTGAATGAGACGGGTGATATCATCGTGAAACAGGCGACCTTACCTCCTACAGATCTTCATCTTTTCAGGGAACTGACCACGCCTGTTCCGGAACCCGGATACCGCATAAACCAATTGAAGCCTTTGGGCATTTTAAGGGAGAGGGACATTAAATTGGCACATTTGGAAACTACCCCAGCCGAGAGACGGTGGGCTGTCATCATTTCAGGGGGCATTAACAGCAGTAGTAACCATGTGCGCTACTGGAATGATTGCTCGTTCTTCTATGAGACGTTAATGGACCATGGCTTTCTCGACGATCATGTTTATGTGCTTATCAGTGACGGAACCAGTACTGCATTAGATCGCTCCAATAATACCAACTCTCCCTTGGATTTGGATGGGGATGGGGATAACGATACCGGATTTAGCGCGACGGCCGCGAACATAACGGATGTTTTCGATGATTTGGAAAGGGACCTGGACCAGGATGATATCCTTTATATCTTCACCACAAATCATGGAGGATCTGATGACGCGTGTCCCTGGGATGATCCGGATGTTCATTTGTGGCTCTGGAATAACACCTCCATCTCTGATGCGGACTTCGCCCAAGAGGTAAATAGGGTGACTACCCTGGCTACTGTCTGTATTTTTGAACAATGTTTTTCAGGCGGCATGCTGGATGATCTTTACGGACAAAATAGGGTCCTCATATCCGCCTCCCGATTTTGGGAACTTTCCTATGGAGGTTCGGGCAACGCTACCGATTACGACGAATTTTCTTACTACCTGACGCATGCGTTGGCAAATCCTGGGGACGCAGATGCCAACGAAGACGACGTTGTCAGCATGGAAGAGTCGTATTTATATGCACTTGCCCATGATACGGTTCAGTCTGAGGGCCTTGCGTCGGTACCCTGCGGAGATAATGGGGGAGAGCACCCCAGCTATTATAGCAATCCCTGGGATCTGGGCAGAAGACTATCACTTTATGGCATTGAGGAAAACACACCATACAATCCTTTGCTGGGAACATATGCACAGACAAGGGGCTATACTCAAACTGAAGTTCAGGAAACCTTCCCAACGGGGGGGACCGCAAGAAACTGGCGTGCGGATGACAGTTTCTGGGAATTCAGTCTCCCTTTCAGTTTCCCGTACGGCGGCCAGGCATATTCAAGGATTTGGGTGGATTCCAATGGTATCATCTACCTCAATAACCCCGGCTCAAGCGATTGGCAAAACAGCGTCAGCGGTCTGATAGGGAAAAGAGCCATCGCGCCTTTGTGGGATGATCTGACCACGGCTATATCTGGGGATGACATTTTTACATCATCATCATCTGATTGGGTAACCATTCGATGGCAAGCCCATACCAGGTGGGATGCCTTGGCCAGGCCGGTAAACATTGCAGTTAAACTCGGCAGGGACGGCCCGATCCGGTTTTTGTATGGGTCAGGAAATAATCACACGAGCAGAATTCAGCAGAGGGATAAAACCATCGGGATCTCCTTGGGAAATAATTCGTACCACCTCTGTCTGCGCAATGGCTCCGGGAATCTTGGAAACGCTAATGGCATTGAATATCTTCCATATTCGGTTGTTTATGTGGATGGGAATCATGGCGGGGCTGAACTGGGTACGAAGCTGTATCCGTACAATACCGTTTCAGAAGGATACAATGCCATTGCCAAATACGGAACCTTGTCCATAAGGGGTGGCTCTTATTCCGGATCGCAAAATGTACCCATAACATTACAGAAACCGATAACCACAAGATCCTATGGTGGAAACACGATCATAGGAGAGCCTTAGCTGAATTGTTGTATCTTTTCATGGTTTTAGAATCAGTTTGTAAGCAACGTCTTTCCCTATGTGGATCCTCGATCCGTGAAGGACTTGTCCCTCTCCCACAGTAGCCTTGGTCATATTTTTGCTCATATTTTTCGAGATCGCATAGGGAGATCAACAATCCAGCCCCAATGAAACCATTGATAGAGATGTGATGGATTGCGGAGACGGTGTTATGGGTTTAACATACTGCGACCTGTTATTCACTTTTGGCGAACCCGGCAGGTGAGTCCTGTGAAAAAAAGCACACGAAATTTTTTACAGTGCCCGGAAAGCTCATCCCACAAAGGATTTACGACGGTACTGAGGGACATTGAACTTTTTAAACCCGATGTTCTATCTTTTGCTTTGAGCTTTCAGCTTTGAACTCTGAGCTTTTCCGGTTTATCCGGGTTAGGCACTTTAATTCACTTTAGCTCACTTTAGGCACTTTTCCAGTTATCCGGGTTAAGGCTGAAATATGATGGATTTTGGATGAGAAGTATAACGGGAAGAACAATGAAAACAAAAATTAGGTTGAAGGCCGCATTTATTGGAATCATTTTGGTCTTCTGGTGCTTTTCGGCTGTGCCATCGATTGCTCTCGCGGCTGAGTACTATATTTCCACAACCGGTAACGACAGCACGGGAACGGGCTCAATAGGCAGCCCTTACAGGACAATCCAGCATGTGCTTGATAATGTGGTGGTCTCGGGGGATATAATTATCCTAAGGGCTGGAACATACGGTGAAAACATAAGAATCAGGAAGGCAAGCATTACGATACGATCAATGACCGGTGAATGGGCTGTTATTCAGTCTGAGATAAATAGTGAAGACGAAATCATAGCCGTTATTTTTGATGTTGATTCCGACGGCAGCACATTAGAGCGAGTTGAAGTGATCGGCGGCTACTGGTATGGGATCAAGTTCAATACAAAATGGGACTGGGGTGATCCCAACGACAGGAGTGGTGCCTGCAATATCATCATAGAGGATTGCAAGATTCATGACACCGGCCAGGCATGCGTCAAGGTTACGCCCGGATGCGATGATATTACCATTCGCCGGTGCGAAATCTACAATTCGGGGAGAAGGGCTCCGGACAGCGCGGAAGCCATTGACAACGTGAACGGGGACCGGATGCTGGTGCAGGAATGCTACATCCACGACATTTCGGCCACTGGGCTGTATGCAAAAGGAGGCGCCAGCGGGCTCATCATTGACCGCTGTTGGGTGGAAAACTGCGGGGGAGCCGGCATTCTGGTGGGATTCGATACCAGCCCGGAATTCTTTGATACCGTGGTTAACCCGGATTATTATGAAAACATCGACGGCATGGTCAGAAACTCTATAGTCATCAATACCCAATATGCCGGCATTGGCATGTATGCAGCCAAAGATGCGAAAATATACAATAATACCCTTGTGGATGTGGCTCAGGGTGGACATTCCGGCCTCTATTTCGGTGTCACATTTCAGGATTGGGAGCCTGAGGCCGGACGTCCGCCCTCCATAAACCCGGTCATCAGAAACAATATTGTGGTTCAATCAAGGACTATGAATACGAGTGCCATAGAGATAAGGTACACCGATGAAGATGAATTGGGGGGGCTGAGCGCACTTTCCGGTATGCCCGCCATGAGGAATAACCGCTATTACATAGAAGGCGGAATCGCTCATTTTGAAGACAATAGACCTGATAGTGAGTTTTCAGGAGGTCTGACAGCATGGCAGACTCACATTTCCGGCGATGTGAACTGCACAGAGGGCAATCCTGAGTTTGTTGATCTAACAGGCGGCAATTATCATTTATCTCCCACATCCCCATGTATCGACACCGGAACGTCAGATGGGGTCCCAGCCATTGACTATGCAGGAATTGCGAGACCCCAGGGGCAGGGATACGATATCGGTGCGTACGAATTCATTGAATGCGTGAAAAATCCGGTGATGATAGAGGACACTTTAACGACGTACGAGACACTTCAAGAAGCCTATGCTGAGGCCTTGAACGGATCATCCATCCTGTGTCAGGATGTAGATCTGACGGAAGCCCTCCTGTTTGACGACCCTGAAGACAAGTCCATTTATTTGAGGTGGGGGTATGACTGTTATTTTTCCGACAGTCCCTCCGGTGTAACCAGAATCAGGGGATCGCTGACGGTTTCAAGGGGCGCGG
>Ga0222678_1000716_pt1 | contig 13608 bp, 9 predicted proteins | sample AntAcemetagen937_FD_179801 | JGI IMG/M metagenome (GOLD analysis project Ga0222678, IMG submission 179801) | Saline water microbial communities from Ace Lake, Antarctica - #937 | ecosystem: Environmental > Aquatic > Non-marine Saline and Alkaline > Saline | place: Antarctica: Ace Lake | collected... | reverse complement strand
GATCACGCTCCTTGCAAATGGTCATATATTAATAGAGGGCGTGCCGGGCCTGGCAAAGACATTGGCTGTAAAGACTCTTTCAAAATGTATCCAGACTGACTTTCAGAGGATACAGTTCACGCCAGATCTATTACCGGCAGATATAACAGGCACGCTTATATATAATCCAAAGGACGGAAAATTTACGACCAAGAAAGGCCCTATATTTTCAAATCTAATACTTGCTGATGAGATCAATAGAGCTCCTGCCAAGGTCCAGAGCGCGCTTTTGGAGGCAATGCAGGAGCGTCAGGTCACAATAGGAGAGGACACATTTAAGCTGGATGATCCATTCCTGGTTTTGGCCACGCAGAATCCTATTGAGCAGGAAGGCACATATCCTCTTCCCGAGGCGCAGGTAGATCGATTCATGCTGAAGATAAAGATCGATTATCCTAATAAAAAAGAAGAGAAAGAGATCATGGAGCGTATGGCAGGCCAGGAGCCATCTAAGGTAAATGCCGTGATCTCACCAGAGGATATTATTAAGGCAAGGAATATCGTCAGCGAGGTCTACATAGATGATAAGGTCAAGGATTACATAGTAGATCTTGTGTATGCAACGCGAAGCCCTGATGAATATAACCTGGATATAAAGAACCTGATCGCGTATGGCGCTTCTCCAAGGGCGTCTATATACCTGAACATTGCAAGCAGGGCGCATGCGTTTATCAGGGGCCGTGGCTATGTAACGCCTGAAGATGTGAAAGAGGTCGGCATGGATGTGCTGCGACACCGCATCATCGTCACCTACGAAGCAGAGGCAGAAGAGATGACAAGCGAAGACATCGTAAAACGCGTATTTGACGAGATCGAAGTACCGTAATAATGATCCCTAAAGAAATCCTAAAAAAAGTTCGCCAGATAGAGATCCGCACAGGCAGGCTTGTGAATGATGTCTTTGCTGGAAAATATGAGTCTGTCTTCAAGGGCCGGGGCATGGAGTTTCACGAGGTGCGAGAATATGTTCCAGGTGATGACATACGTTCGATCGACTGGAACGTCACAGCCCGGACAGGGCACCCGCATGTAAAGAAGTTTGTTGAAGAGAGAGAGCTTACGATTTTATTGATGGCTGATATGAGCGGGTCTGGTTATTTTGGTTCAGCAGAAAAAATGAAGCGGGATGTGATGGCTGAGATAGGCGCGCTTCTTGCATTCAGCGCTATTAAGAATAATGATAAGGTCGGGCTACTTCTTTTTACAGACAAGGTAGAGAAGTTTATTGCGCCTAAAAAAGGCAGGCCGCATGTCTTAAGGGTCATAAGAGAGCTTTTGTATCACAAGGCAAAAGGTAAAAAGACAAGTATAAACACTGCGCTTGAATACCTTGGCAAGGTCTTGAAAAAAAAGACCGTAGTATTTCTTATATCTGATTTTATTGACTCCGGATACGAGAAACTTTTAAGGATATTAAATAAGCGCCACGACATAATAGGGATATCGATATCTGACCCGAGAGAGACGCATCTACCCAGTATAGGGCTTCTGGAATTTGAAGACGCTGAGACAGGCGAGCGGCTCTATCTGGATTCAAGCGATGATTTTTTTAGGAATGAACTCAAAAAGAGAAGAGATTCTTTTGTAGAGAGCCGCAACAAGGCCTTTAAGTCAATGAGCATGGACTCAGTAGATATATCGACTGACAGATCTTATATAAAACCCCTAATACTTTTTTTCAGGACGCGCGCTAAAAGATTTAGATAAATATGGATGATATAAGACCTTTAAAAAGCCCAATAGAAATCAGCGAGATCTCTTTCTGGCCATTTATTATATTAGTTCTATTGATCATATGCGGGGCGCTTGCCTTTATTTATTTTAAGAGAAAAAGGCATGCTGAAGAAGAATCTCTTTTGCCGCCTAGGCCGCCAGAACAGATTGCCATGGAAGGACTGCAGTCTCTTTTAGATATGAAATTAATCGAGAAAGGCCTGGTCAAAGAGTACTATATAAGGCTTTCAGATATTGTGCGTAAGTATATAGAGGAAAGATTCAGGATATCTGTTCTTGATAGGACTACATGGGAGCTCTATCAGGATATGCGAATAAAGAAAGTCAAGAGGGAATGGACAGACAGGATAAGAGATCTATTAGAGGATTGTGATCTTGTAAAGTTCGCAAAATATATACCGAGCGAAAAAGAAATCAAACAAGCACATACTGAGGCTAAGGAGATAGTGGAAATAACATCCCCACTCTCCGCAGATGCGTCGGCTGCCTTCGCGGCAGCCGACGCATCTGCGGAGAGTGGGGATGTTAAATAATATTATGCGATTCGCTAATCCGATATTCTTAATATTGCTGGGACTTATCCCCATATTCATCTGGGATTATTTCAGGCGGCAGAAGACGCGCGAGGCAAGCATCGTGTTTTCCGATACCTCTATGGCAAGAGGAATAAGGCCTGGATTCAGGGTAAGGTATCGTTATGTGCCGATGATCCTGAGGATGATCGCAATTTTTGTCTTTATACTCGCAATAGCAAGGCCTCAGTCTGGCCAGGAAGAGGAAGAGATCATTACAGAGGGCATAGATATAATGCTTACGCTTGATACATCCAGCAGCATGAGGGCAGAAGATTTTAAGCCGCAGAATAGATTGGGGGCGGCAAAAGAGGTCATGGAAGAATTTATAAGATCCAGGCACCACGACAGGATCGGTCTTGTAGTATTTGCAAGACACAGTCTTACCCAGTGCCCGCTCACACTTGATTACGGGGTGCTTTTGGATCTATTGGACAAGATAGATATAGGAATAATAGAAGATGGCACTGCAATAGGTACCGCGATCGCGAATTCCGTCAACAGGCTCAGAGACACTGCCACAAAGAGCAAGATTATAATACTCTTGACTGACGGCATAAATAATGCAGGAAAAATAGATCCGTCTACCGCAGCAAAGACAGCAAAGGCCCTGGGTATAAAGATATACACGATAGCAGCTGGAAGACCTGGAAGCGCATTATATCCTGTAGAGGATCCCATCTTTGGAAAAAGATATGTTCAGATGGATACAGAGATAGACGAGGCCTTGCTTAAAGGCATAGCAGATGAAACAGGCGGGTTGTATTTCAGGGCAAAGGATGAAAAAGGTCTTCGTGAGATCTATGAGACAATAGGCCAGATGGAAAAGACCGAGATCGAAACAAAAGAATATGCAAATTATACTGAAATGGCTGGATATTTTTTGCTGCCGGGATTTATCATTTTGTTGTTAGAGATACTATTGGCCAATACTGTATTTCGTAAAATACCGTAAAGTAACTTTACACTTTGACATTGTAAGAGTGTAAAGTTAGAGAGGGTAGGATGCACTGGGGTTCGCCTGTTTATCTTAATTTTCTGATACTGATACCTATATTGGCGGTATTTTTTGTCCTTGTTTCTATCAGGACAAAAAAGGCTTTGGACATATTCGGAGACAGGGTTACCCTTGAGAAACTTTCTGTATCAAAAAGCGCGGCCAAGCAAAGGGCCAGCAGGATCCTGATAGTTGTTGCAGCAGGCTTTTTGATCCTTAGCCTTTCAAGGCCTCAGATAGGCACGAAACTGACCATGACACAGAGGCGCGGGGTGGATGTATTAATAGCAATAGACACATCCGAGAGTATGCTTGCTCAGGACATAAGGCCTGATCGTTTAGAAAAGGCAAAGCTCGAAGTCTCCTCACTCATTGATAAACTAAAAGGAGACAGGGTTGGGATAGTGACATTTGCAGGCGCTAGTTTTGTCCAGTGCCCGCTTACGTTAGATTACAATGCAGCAAAGATGTTTTTGAGTATTGTGGAGGCTGGCATGATCCCCAAGCCAGGCACAGCAATAGGCGATGCAATAAAAACCGGCATAGCCTCATTTATTAAAAAACAGAGGAAGCACAAGGTAATGATCCTTTTGACAGATGGAGAGGACCATGAGGCTGATCCTCTGAGCGCTGCTAAAGAGGCAAAGGCGCAAGGCGTCATTATATATACTATAGGTATTGGCAGTAAGAAAGGGGAGCCTATCCCTATTATGAATAATGATGGAGACCTCAAGGGTTATAAGAAAGATAGACAGGGAGAAGTCGTCCTGTCCAGGCTGGACGATACAGTGCTGCAGAAGATCGCCCTGCTTACAGGTGGAAAATATTACAACGCCACGGCCAGTGATTTTGAACTGGACAGGATATATGATGAGATAAACAGGATGGAGAAAAAAAATCTTTCGAGCCGTCTCTTCACTCAATATGAGGATAGGTTTCAATATTTTCTCGGCATTGCATTGATACTTTTATGTATCGAGTTTTCAATAGGAGACAGAAAAAGAAGATGAAGGTATTGTTAAAGTGCCTGTTTATGATAGTGTTCTTTTTTTCCAGCGTAGGCTGGTTCTGGCAGACGAGCGCAGCAAGGAAAAATAAACAAGGCGCAAAACTATACAATGAACAGAGAATTGACGAGGCCCTGTCAAAGTGGCGCGACGCCCAGATAGATAGCCCTGACAGGAAAGAGCTGCATTATAATATTGGCAATGCGCTGCATGAGCAGAAAAAATATGAGGAGGCGTTTAAGGAGTATGAGAAATCTTTGGATGCAAAAAAGGATGAACTTAAGAGCAAGACATACTATAATATAGGGAATACGCATTACAGGATAGGTAAGCTTCCGGAGGCGATAAAGGATTATGAAAAGTCTCTTGAGATAGATCCTGATGATGAAGACGCAAAGTATAATATAGAATTTATAAAGAAAAAAATGCAGGAGGAACAGAAAAAAGACCAGTCAGGAGAACAGGAAAAAAAAGAAAAACAAGAATCTAAAGAAAATAAGGAAAATAAAGAGCAGAATAAAAGTGAAGATCAACCCTCGCAGCAGCAGTCTGAAGAACAGCAGGCCAAGGCTAAGGGATCCGAAGAGGAAGAAAAAGAGTCAGAGGAAAATAAGCCTGGTGCTGGAGAAACGCAAGAAGAAGAGGATAAAAAAGAGAGGGAAACAGGAGAGGAAGCAAGGCCTGAACAGAAACCGGGCAACGAAAAAGAGATGTCAGAAGAAGACGCTATCAGGCTCCTGGATGCATTTAAGGATGATGAAAAAGATCTGCAGAAACAATTAAGGATGCTGCCGGAGGGCAGGTATAAGGTGGAGAAGGATTGGTAGTTCTCGACTTTGCTCGAACAAGATTTCCGTCTTAGGCGGATCGAGAAGAATATTGTTATGAAAAAGATCATACTTACAATTTTATTTATACTCTCAACAAGCATTTCTTACGCTGGTGATATCTCTATATCTGCGGATGTGGATAGGCGCCAGATCGCCCTGGACGGACAGCTCATGCTTACAATAACCGTGAGCGGAAGCATGGCAAACATCCCGCAGCCGACCATACCAAGCCTGGACGGTTTTACAGCGTATTCATCCGGCAGGTCTCAGAATCTTTCAATAATGAATGGTCAGGTAAATAGCTCGGTTACATTTACCTATGCGCTTGTCCCCAATGATACAGGTGATTATACTATAGGGCCATTTAGCATTGATTATGAAGGAGATACATATTCAACTGACACCATAAATGTAAAGGTCACGCCCAGATCAACACCTCAGCCGCAAGCCCCATCGTATGCTGCTACGGATGAATACGAGCAACGAGCGACAAGCGACACCCAGCAAACAAAGGAACTCTTCATAGAAACTTACGTCGATAAACTCAGGGCTTATGTGAATGAACAGATAACCCTTACATTTGCTTTTTATCAGGCGGTAAATCTGTTTCAAAATCCCAGATATAGCGCGCCTCAAGCTACGGGTTTCTGGACAGAGGATATGCCGCCTCAGAACAAATATTATAAGATGATCAATGGAAGAAAATATCTTGTGACAGAGATAAAGACCGCACTTTTTGCAACGAGTCCAGGTGAATTTACAATAGGCTCGGCAAGGCTTGAGGCGACAGTAGAAGACGTAGAGAGATTTTTCTCAAGGAGAAGCCCTTTTGATATCTTTAACAACGATCCGTTCAGCATGTTCAGGAGGGGGAAGCCTATTGTCCTCACTACAGACCCTATTATAGTCGAGATATTGCCATTGCCGCATGAAGGCAAACCCGCAAATTTCAAAGGTGATGTGGGTATACTTGATATAACGGCTAATATAGACAAAGACAGCGTCGAAGAGAACCAGCCTGTGACCCTGACCATAAAAATAAAGGGACAGGGAAATATAAAGACAATATCTTCTCCCACGATTCATGAGGCCAGTGATGTAAAACTCTATGACTCAGCCAGCTCTGAGAATATTTCTAAAGATAATTATGTAGTGCAGGGGGAAAAGATATTTGAAAAGCTTATAATACCAAAGCGGCCGGGCGCTATTAGCATAGGCCCGATAGAATATTCTTTTTTTGATACCTCGAAGAAAAAATATATCGAGAAAAAGATAAGCCCCATTATTATAAATGCGAGCGAGGCAGAAGATAAAGGCCCTGCTGAGAGCCATATTTTCCTCCCCGGCCTTACAAAGGAAGAAATAAAGCTGCTGGAAAAGGACATCTCTTATATCAAGACTAATCCTGTAGTTTTGAGGCCCAGGAGGGCATACCAGTATAAAAACAAAATATTTATCTTGCTCAATATATTACCTTTATTGATCCTTATATTCCTGTATATACATGACTCACACAAGAGGAGGCTTTTGACTAATGTGGGTTATGCGCGTTCCCGCCGCGCAAAAGGTGTCGCCTCAAAGAGGCTTAAGAAGGCTAGACAGATCATGCTGAAAGAGAATACCAAAGAGTTTTGCGCCGAGATACATAAATCTGTAATAGAATATGTCGCTGACAGGCTGAATATCCCGCATGCCTCTATTACTAAGGATCTACTTGAGGAAAAATTAAAGACAAAAGGGATCTCAGATCCAGTTATACAAGAGATAAGGGAATTCTTTAGCATCTGTGATATGGCCAGGTTTGCAGCCGCCAGATTTACAAAGGAAGATATGCAGGCAACGATCACAAGGGCCACAGATATCATTTCAGCACTCGAAAGGATGAGATGAGAAGGATCTTATGTCTTATCATTATAGTTTTTATTTTTTGCGGCACAGCCTTTGCGCAGTCACCAGAGCATATTTATAGAAAGGCAAATTTAAATTATGAGAACGAGGCATACGAAGAAGCGGTTTCCTTATATGATGAGCTTGTAAAGATGGATAGGGTATCTCCAGAGGTTTTTTATAATCTCGGGAATAGTTATTTTAAATTAAAGAAGATCGGCAAGGCGATCGTAAATTATGAAAGGGCGCTTGAAGCAGCGCCAGGCGACAGGGATATCATATCGAATCTTAAGCTTGCCCAGGCTGGCATAGTCGACAAGATAGAAGCGCCGGAGCGCGGTTTTATTTTAGATATGATACTTTTTGCTTACGACAAGATGGATGTTAATCAATTGACGTTATTCTCGTCACTTTTTTATTTTTCTATAATAGCGCTTTTGATCTTTGCAATATTTTTTATTACGCAAAGAAAGACATTGTTTTATACTAGTGGGACGATTGCTTTGGCGTTAGTAATATTTTTGATATTTTTATTTTCAAAGATCCACAGTGAGACCTTAGTGACTCATGCAGTGGTCGTCGTTGGTAAGGTGGATGTGCGAAGCGGGCCAAAAAAAGATTATCTCCCGCAATTTACTATACACGAAGGCACTAAGGTAAAGGTTGTAAAAGAGCGACAGGATTGGTTTGAGATAGATCTTTCCAAAGACCTCAGGGGCTGGATCCCTAAAGACAGCGTCGAGATAATTTAGAACCTTCTTTCAAACCCGTCCGCTTAAGGCGGACGGGTTTGAAAATACCACAATATATAGATGTTTATTGTCTGAAAACAGCAATATCTTGTATTTTTAGCTTGACATAGAAATATCAAGTGATATACTTGTTTTTATCCGCAAAAATTTTTTAAACTCCGAAGGAGATGAAGATGCAAATAAATGTAAGTCCCGCCAAAAAATTACACATTTCTGAAAACTGCCTGAAGGTCCTCGAGAGAAGATACCTGAAAAAAGATAAGAACGGAAATGTTATAGAAACTCCTGAAGAATTGTTTGTCAGGGTCTCTAATCATATTGCGCAGGCAGACAGATTATACGGAGCCACTGACACAGAGGTGGCTGAGACACAAAAGAATTTCTATAAAATGATGACAGATTTTGAATTCATGCCGAATTCCCCCACTCTCATGAACGCCGGCAAAGATCTTGGCCAATTATCAGCCTGCTTTGTGCTTCCCATTGGCGATTCAATGGAATCTATATTTGATGCAATAAAGAATACCGCTATGATCCACAAAAGTGGAGGCGGGACAGGTTTTAGTTTTTCCAGATTACGTCAAAAAAATAGTGTCGTGCGTTCAACTGGAGGGGTATCAAGCGGTCCGGTTTCATTTATGAAGGTCTTTAATGCCGCCACCCAGGCTGTGAAGCAAGGAGGCACTCGTCGAGGGGCCAACATGGGTATTTTACGAGTGGATCATCCTGACGTCCTTGAATTTATAAAATGCAAAGAAAATGATAAAGAGATAACCAACTTTAATATATCCATTGCCATTACTGAAGATTTTATGAATAAGGTAATAAACGACGAAGAATATAATTTGATAGATCCGCATACTAAAAAAGTTGTAAATACACTTAAAGCAAAAGAGGTCTTTGATCTGATCGTAGAGATGGCATGGAAGAATGGAGAGCCAGGCATTGTATTTATTGACAAGATCAATCAATGCAATCCCACGCCTGGATTAGGCGAGATCGAATCAACTAATCCATGCGGAGAACAACCACTCTTGGCTTTTGAAAGCTGTAATCTGGGTTCGATAAATCTTTCAAAGGTTGTGTCTGAAAATAATGGCAAGAAGGAAGTGGATTGGGAAAAATTAAAAAGACTTACGCATCTCGGGGTTCACTTTCTGGACAACGTGATTGATATGAATAAATTTCCTCTAGTAGAGATAGAGCAGATGACCAGGACAAATAGAAAGATAGGGCTTGGCATAATGGGCTGGGCAGATATGTTGATCCAGCTGGAGATGGCCTATAATAGCGACGATGCAGTGGAATTGGCTGAGAAGGTGATGAGTTTTATAGACTGCGAGGCCAAGAAAAAATCTGAAGGATTTGCTGACAAAAGGGGTGCGTTTCCCGCATATAACGACAGCGTGTTTTCCAGCCAGGCAGTGGGCAAGAGGAGAAATGCCACGCTTACTACTATTGCGCCCACAGGCACTATCTCGATCATCTCGAATATCTCGAGCGGCATTGAACCGCTCTTTGCGCTATCGTATTATAGAAATGTCATGGACAACGATAAACTTATAGAGGTGAATTCATTGTTTGAGGCTATTGCAAAGAAAGAGGGTTTTTATTCAAGAAAACTCATGGAGGAGATCGCTGAAAAAGGATCTGTCAAGGATGTAGAAGGCGTGCCAGAGAAGTACAAAAAGATATTTGTTACTTCGCATGATATCGCGCCATTGTGGCACATAAGGATGCAGGCAGTTTTTCAGAAACACACTGATAATGCAGTTTCAAAGACAGTCAACTTTCCACATAACGCCACAAAGGACGACATAAGGGAAGTCTATATGATGGCGTATAAGCAGGGATGCAAGGGCGTGACTATTTACAGGGATAGGAGCAGGGAGGAACAGGTGTTGAACATAAGCGCAAAGAACGAGAATACAAAGGATCAAGTTGCTTTAGTAAAGGACAACTCAGTTGCGCCTCGGCCAAGGCCGGTAGTTACAACAGGCACGACTACAAAGGTCACGACTGGATGCGGCAATCTCTATGTTACGATCAATGTAGATGACCAGAACATGCCGTTCGAGGTATTTATCCAGATGGGTAAGGCAGGCGGTTGCGCAGCAAGTCAGCTCGAGGCAATCGGCAGGCTCGTATCTCTGGCGCTTCGTTCCGGAGTGGAGAATAAAAAGATTATAGATCAGTTAAGGGGTATACGTTGTCCATCTCCTTCCTGGGAAAAAGGCGGCAGGATCTTTTCATGCGCAGACGCCATTGCAAGGGTATTGGAACTGAGGTTAGGAAATGGCAAGATGCATCATGAAGAAGAGGAATTAGAGCACAGGTCTCCACATACGATGATCGAGGATAAACTTGGCAATGTCGTAGGTGTGTGTCCTGATTGTGGCGCTGCGCTGAGGCATGAAGAAGGTTGTGTAGTGTGCCGCTCCTGCGGATATTCCAAATGTTAATTTTCAAACCCGCATTGCAATTTAATTGCAATGCGGGTTTGGATTTATAATAACGATGTCAATCCGACCTGATACCTGGATCAAGCAAATGTCTTTAGAACATGACATGATAAAGCCATTTGAGTCAAACCAGGTAAAAAATAATAACATCTCATACGGGCTTTCCAGCTATGGATATGATATAAGAATAGCTGATGAGTTTAAGATATTCAAAGCAAATACAACTCTGGATCCAAAGAGTGTGACCCCGGATTTATTTGAAGATTTTAAAGGCCCCACCTGTATTATTCCAGCCAATTCTTTTGTCCTGGCAAGGTCTTTTGAGTATTTCAAGATCCCCAGAAATGTGCTCGCGCTTTGCACTGGAAAAAGCACTTATGCCAGAGTCGGGGTCATTGTAAATGTCACGCCTCTAGAGCCCTCATGGGAAGGCTTTATAACAATGGAGATAAGTAACACATCTCCTTGTCCTGTAAGGCTTTACGCAAATGAAGGCATAGCCCAAGTAGTCTTCCTGGAATCAGACGAGGTCTGCGCTATTTCCTATGCTGATCGCAAGGGCCGCTACCAATCCCAAAAGACAATAACCCTCCCCAAATAATTCCCTAACCCGCCTAGGCGGGTTACAGAGGTTGATTTTTTGGGGATTTTGTGGTATACTTAGGATATAGTTTATAAAAGAATTATAAGAATATAAAACCAAACGAAAATAGAGAAAGTCACGCCATGGGTTTCTACGAATATGATCAATCTGAGGGGAGTGTATAGCCAGGCAGGGTCTGCCTGGTTTTTTTATTTAGATTCAATAAATTCTTGGGCATTGTCTCTTAGTGAGTAGGGCCTCCCTCCCATGGCGGAGAACCACTCTGATCCAATCATAGAGACATGCCCGGGATTTTCTCAGGTAACAAAAATGCTAAAATTCAGATACAAAAAATTTAATAAAGTCATTTCGCTTTTGATGGCAGGGGTGTTTTCCCTCACGAGCATAGGCCATGCTGCGCCATTTGATACATATGATCGAGATTCTTCTAATTCTTCGCATAGCATATATATAGCTGGCAAATTAAGAGTGCCGATGGGGGTCGGGAGAGAGAGGACGAACGAGATATTAAAAGAGCAACAGGACAGAAGCAAGATGTCGTTGCTGAAAGTCCTGGAATTTATGGTAAATAACGAGTATTTCTTGGAAGAAGGGAAGTTTATAAAAAGAGATGATTTTGTAAGAGAGACTGGATATAGTGAAGCTGCTATTGATTATGCAGTAGCGAGCTTCAAAAAGATACAACTCCTCGTATCCAAAAAAATTGGTTATGCATTAACTAGAAAATTTACCCTAGATGATGTCAATAGGATATATTCAGCCGCACCTGAACTAGAAAGAAGGACTCTTACAAAAGATTTATCGCAAAATAGAATAGATAAAATCATAGACGATATAAAAGATATCGGCGAAGCGCCTGAAGAGGCAGTACCTAGTGCAGTAGACATGGATGCCTCTGGATTGCGAAGGCAATTGAGACTAACGCCGTTACTTCCCGGTCGCCTCTCAAGAAGGATGCTATCCGAGCAAACCCGCATAAAAGATATTTTTAATAAAATTTATATACAAGAAGAGTATAGAAAAAGGGGAATTTCGGAATCTTTATTTAACAAAGCCATAGAAAGATTTTCTCACCATATGGTGCAGGTATATTCTCCGGAACAATGGCGCCCGATAGATGAAAATGTGTTAAAAAAGTTGGCTAGTTTAATTTTATCAGATATATATGGCTATGTAAGAAGTAGCAAACTTACGAGTACCCAAGTTTATCAGGCAGTTTGTAAGTTATCAAGCGAACAAGTAAAAAAACTAGTAAAAACTTATCCCAGAACTATTGTTAGTAGTGCTCTTGAAACTGCCAATCCTATTAAGTCAGCAGAAATTTTTAATACTAACTATCAAAAAGTCGAGAATTATCTAATATCAAACGGCATTGAGAATGCAAGGACTTTTGCCAGTAAGTCATTTACAGCCCCGGATCCTATTGAGACTGCAGATAGATATGTAGAGGCTTATAATGAAATATTAAGTTATGTTGAAAAAGAAGGCTATCCTCATATTGCGCGAACCATTGCTTCTCAATCATTCAATGCACCACTGCCTTTAAAAAAAGCAGAAAGATATCTCCTTGCTTATATTGGTTTGATTAAATATCTAAAAAAGAGAAAGCCAGGAGAAGATATAAAAGAATGGAAGATGAGAAAAGGAGTAGCTCGCATGTTAGCTTCCGCTGCATTTACTTCTTCCAAACCAGTAACTGCCGCAGATAAACATTGGAAAAGATATCTTTATACATACAATACTATTTATTCTTTGGGAGGGGAAGAAATAGCGAAGTTAATGGCAGGGAAAGCTTATCGTACAACTGATTATAAGTCATATACTAAGAGATACTATTCAAAATACAATAAAGTAATTAATTATTTTATTGGAACAGGCGAAGAGGATATTGCTAGAACCATAGCTGGTAAAGTATTTACTTCCGGCAAGCCCATACAGGAAGCTAAAAGGATGTTAGGTGTTTATAAGAAAATGGAGCGTTATTTTATAGACAAAGGTTTTGGAGGTCATGCAAAGACACTGGCGACTCGTATATTGCGGATAGGAAGTCCGATAGAAGAAACAGATGGCGCTGCTGCGCGATATGATGAGCTAATAAAAGAAGCAGATGATGCTATTGAGCGTTACAACGAAATAAAAGCTTATCTAGAAAAAAGAAGAGATGATGAAGACGATGCTTTGTGGCAGAGAAGAAAGACAATTTCTGGCACTATAGCCCTTGAGGCCTCTGTGACTAGAACAGATTATTTAAAACTTGCTGACACTTATGTGGAAAGATACGAGTGGACTAGAGAATATGTGATATCTAACGGATATGAAGAGATAGCTAATATGGTTGCAAATATATGCTTTCCTGCTCTTTCTTACAAGAATAAAGCTAAAAATATATTAAAGGATTATGAAAAAACTATAACTTACCTGGAAGAAAAGAGTAAAAATGAGCCTGATAGACTATGGGTTGGAAAAATTTCTCCGAGACATATAGCACAGAAGGCTATTTATAATCGCACAAGTCCTCTTACAGATATAGCAGATACCTATGTTGATAGATTTGAAGAACTGGTGGGGCACTTAGAGAAGTTAGGTGCTGGCAGGATAGCTGTTTCAATAGCTCAAGAAATATTTTTCAGCGATAAATATATAGAAGAAGCTGAAAGGATGCTATATAACCATAGCAAAATAGCTGAATATTGTAGAACTCGAGGTATCGGGAAAGGCGCGCTT
>Ga0222678_1000692_pt1 | contig 13923 bp, 11 predicted proteins | sample AntAcemetagen937_FD_179801 | JGI IMG/M metagenome (GOLD analysis project Ga0222678, IMG submission 179801) | Saline water microbial communities from Ace Lake, Antarctica - #937 | ecosystem: Environmental > Aquatic > Non-marine Saline and Alkaline > Saline | place: Antarctica: Ace Lake... | reverse complement strand
GCCGGAGAGCGGTTTCCGGATCAGTGACGACCGGCAGCGGATCATAAAAAACCTTAACGCGGTCAGCTAATTCGGCGGCGGTATCTTCATCCGGCGCGGCCACCATCGCCACCGGTTCCCCGTAGAAGCGGACCTTCTTATCCGCGAAAACCGGCTGATCCTTAACCAGGCTGCCGAAGCTGTTCTCCTTAAGATCGCCGGCGGTAAAAAAATAGTGGTCGCGAAGATTGGAGATATCCGGAAATTCCATTCCAGTAATCAATCCATGGGCTTGGTCGGAACGAACCAGTTTGAGGTGGAGCATCCCGGGCAGATCGAGATCCCCGGAGTAGCGGGCGGCCCCGGTTACCTTCTCGCGGGCGTCAATGCGAAGAATTGATTCTCCAATCATAGAGAACTCCATTACCTGTCTGTGATTTTAAACCTAAGTTGAGCGATTATTGCGGATGAAATGTGCTAAGATTATGAGGCTGCATCGGTTGCAAAAAACGCAGACGCATTAATAAATGCGAACGAGTATTTTTGCAACCTAATGTCGTAGCGTAGCGGAGATCCCGCATACTTGCGGGGCAGACCATAAGATTGGTGCAGTTCGCCGCATAGAATCGCTCAATTTAGGTTTAAATAAAGTATGATAAAACCACAAAGTTCACGAAGAGTAGTAACACAACAAAATAGGTTCAGCCTCTTCGTGAACTCCGTGGTTTTATCAAACTTTTAGCGACTGGAGACCGCTTTAGCCTCGTTCTCCGGGACTTTGAACTTCCCGTCGAGGATCTTCTGACGGGTCTCGGCCACTTTCTTCTTGGTCGCCTCGGGGATCTTGGACTCCAGCCCGTGGTAGGGAGCGATGTCCGAGCCGCCCTCCGCCATCAGGAAGACGATCCGGTCGGTGGGCGCGTTGAAGGGTTTGCCCTTGACCACATGGTCCCACCACTGGTTGATGATATAGATGACGTAAGGGTCCCAGCGGTAGAGAGTGCTGGAGACAACTACCTCGGGAGCCAGGGAATTGGAATCCACGGAGTGCCCGAAAGCATAGACGCCCTTTTCTTTGCAGGCTCCGAAGGGGCCATAGGTATTGGCGTATATAAAATCGGCACCAGCCGAGATCTGAGCCAGTGCGGCTTCCTTGGCCTTGGGAGGATCATACCAGCTCTCAATGTAGGTAACCACGGTCTTGACGCCGGGATTGGCGGCCCGGGCCCCTTCGAAATACCCGTTGATGCAGAGGTTCTCATTCGGGACCGGAAAGGAAGCCACGCAGCCGACCACGTCATTCTTAGCCATTGCGCCCGCGATCAATCCTAAGAGATAGCCCGCCTCCTGGATGTGCATGTCCAGCCAGTAAACGTTGCCGCCAAGGGCTTCATATCCGCCCCCGGTGCAGGCCAGGAGAATATCGGGGAACTCCTTGCTGAGCCTTTTGAAGGCATCACTGGAATAAGCCCCGCCATGGGCCATGATGATGTTGTACTTCCCGGTCTTGGCGTACTGGCGCATCACCCGTTCCGCGTCGGGTGGCTGGACATTTTCGGAAACAACAAATTTAAGCTGGAGACCGTTTGGTTTCTCCTTCTCGACCCGCTCAAACGCCTGGACCATGGCGATGTTCCAGGGTTCCTCCAGAATGGTCTGGGTTACCATGGCGATGTTGATTTCTTTGGGCGCCGCCCTGGTTTCGTCCGCGGCCGCCTGGACCATTCCGGCTCCGCAAAAGACCAACGCTGGCACTAATAAAACAGCAATGAAGAAAATACTTCTCTTCCCGATCATAACTCTCCTCCCGATTTTTTTCAGCCGATCCGATATCGATCGGCCATTGTTATATTGCAAAAACAACCCCAGATTAATCAGATCATAGGCTACCTCCTGTTTAAGGTTCAGAACTTTGCTTTGCAACTATTTTGCACCAGATTAATGGTTGTTTCCTCCCACCTCCCCCCCTTTTTATTAGCACCTGATTCACCTGATTTCTCTGATTTTCATCCCGCATTACCAAAGGCACTTTACAGGGACTCTTTTTAAATCAGGTGCTCAAAAATTTTCAGGTAAATCTGGTGCCAATTTATGCTTGCATCCCGATGAATATCGAGGTTATCCCTGTATTCAATATTAGACAAACCGGGATCCCGATGGATATCGGGAAAATTATGCAACAGGATACTTAGTGAACATAGTAATACTACCATCTGGATAACAAAATTTCAACTTTTTTTACCAGATTCATGAATAAATCGGAGATTATATTCGCCTTTAAAAATAATAACATGATATATTGTAATTATTGAAATAATTTTCGACATTGCATCAATAAAAATATGATAGTCATTGTTTAAAACTCGCCCGATTTATGAATAAATTGGGCTAAATCAGAAAAAATATAATGAAGATAATCGTCTTAAACGGAAGCCCGAAAGGTGAAGTCAGTGTCACGATGCAGTACGTTCACTTTATTGATAAGAACTTCCCGCGCCATGAACTGAAGATCATAAATATCTCCCAGGGAATCAAAGCAATCGAAGAAGACGAGAATACTTTCCGGGAGATCATCGATGAGGTCAGATCCGCGGACGGTATCCTCTGGGCCTTCCCGCTTTATTTTCTTCTGGTGCATTCTCACTATAAGAGATTCATCGAGCTCATCTCGGAGAGGAGCGCGGAGGATGCGTTTAAAGGAAAATACACGGCGGCCTTGAGCACCTCGATCAAGTTCTGCGACCATACGGCCCACAATTACATCAACGCTATCTGCGACGACCTGGAGATGAAGTATCTCGGATCATTCTCCGCCGATATGTATGATCTGCTGGAGGAGAAAGAAAGAAGGCAGCTGGTCCTCTTCGCGGAATCATTCTTCAGTGCGATTCAAAACAATATCCCTACTCCGAAGAACTTCCAGCCCGTGGTTCGCGGTGATTTAGACTATCTCCCCGGCACTGTCGAAGGTAAGGCGGATCTCTGTGGTAAGAAGGTGTTGATCTTGACGGATACCGGGGAGAGTCGGACTAATCTGGGTCTGATGATTGATCGCTTTTCCCGGGCATTCTCCAATCCGGTTGAAGTGATCAATCTGAATGATCTGGATATTAAGGGAGGATGTTTGGGCTGTATCCAGTGCGGATACGACAACCGGTGCGTCTACGAGGGCAGGGATGGCTATGTCGACTTCTACAATGGAAAGGTTAAGACCGCTGATATACTTGTCTTCGCGGGCGCGATCAAAGACAGGTATCTATCTTCAATATGGAAGAGATACTTTGATCGGTCTTTCTTCACCGGTCACGCGCCGTCATTGATTGGAACGCAGATCGGGTTTATCATCTCCGGTCCTCTGAGACAGATCCCCAACCTCCGGCAGATTCTGGAAGCTGAAGTCCAGCTTCAGCATGCCAATTGTGTTGGTTTTGTAACCGACGAATATGGAGATTCAGCGGCAATTGACGGGTTGCTCCAGAATCTTGCCGAACGTCTGGTTCAGGCGGCCGATAACGGATATCGTAGTCCTCCTACTTTTCTTGGTGTCGGCGGGGCAAAAATTTTCAGAGATGCCATCTGGGGAAGGCTTCGCTTTCCATTCCGGGCTGATTACCGGGCCTATAAGAAACTGGGGGTCTTTGATTTCCCCCGGAAAGATTATAAATCCCGAATCCGGAACGCGACAATGCTGCTCCTCTCAAAGATCCCGGTCTTCAGAAGAGAAGTCAACAAGAGAATGAAGCAGGAGATGATCAAACCGTTGCAGGAAGTGGTTAATATAAATTAGCTCACTTCGTTCGCAATTTTTTTCGCCGCAGAGACGCACCCCGTAGAACGGAGAGAGATAAAAAGAATAACCGTAAGCTTTCAGTGAACCCCGTTGCCCCGTGATCTTAGCGGCGACCTTCAGGTCGCCACCGCGTGGCAGCCTAAAGGCAGCCGCTACGAGAGGACGGTGTTTACTGAAAGCTTGCGAATAACCATTCTACATAATTTAGTTAGGTTATTGAATTCTTTCACTATTCAAATAAACCGTTCTAAAAGGATCAGCTATTTTTTCTCTGCGTTCTCTGCGTCTCTGCGGTGAAATTATCTATCTTTTTGTTTTTGTGGTTTGGTTTTATTATCCCGATACTTTATATTATAACTATGAAAAAACCAATTTTCAGTGAAGTAAACAAGGGGGTTCGTAAGGTTGATGGAGTCAGCCTGGCGACCGGTCGGGCCCGTTTTACCGATGATTATGAACTTTCGGGGATGCTCTGTGGGAAGATCCTTCGCAGTCCTCATGCCTTTGCCCGGATCAAACGGATCCGGACCGCCCGGGCCCGTTCGCTGCCGGGGGTGACTGCTGTATTAACCTACCGGGACCTTCCTCGGATCTCCATCACCTCCTGCGGCCAGACCTGGCCGGAGGCGGCTCCCTACGATGAATTCATACTGGACCGGTACGTCCGCTACGTGGGCGATAAAGTCGCCTTGGTGGCGGCCGAGAGCGAGGAGGTCGCCGAGCGGGCCCTGGACGCGATTGAGGTGGAGTATGAGGTGCTGATTCCGCTCCTGGATCCCCGGCGGGCCATGGAACCCGGTGCACCGGTCATCCATCCCGAGAAAGAAGCCCATGTGATTATCCCGGTCATCTACCGCCCGGAGATAAATCAGGTAGCCTGCCTCCATGAGGGAGATGGCGGCGCGAGTCTGGGGGATGTCGATCGGGCGCTGGCTAAAGCCGATCCGATTCTCCACCGCGCCTATCAAACTCAGTTTGCCAATCATGTCCCTACTGAGCCGCACTGTGCGATTGGCTATCTCGATGAAAGTGGACGGTTGGTGATAATCAGTCCTACCCAGGCTCCCTTTCATGTCCGTCGGATTCTCGCTCGGGCTCTCTCTCTCCCGGTCAAGAAGATCCGGGTAATCAAGCCCCGGATGGGGGGCGGCTTCGGGGGCAAGCAGGATGTGATCCTGGAGCAGTGCGTTGCCGCTCTGGCCTTGAAGACCGGCCGTCCGGTTAAGATCCGGTTGACCCGCTGGGAGGTCTTCACCTCCACCAGGGTGCGGCACCCCATCAGCATCGAGGTTTCCGCCGGCGCCGACCGGACCGGTAAGCTCCGGGGGCTGGATATCAGCTCCCTGGTCGACACCGGTGCCTACGGAACCCAGGGGTTCCCGGTAGCCACCTGTGTCGGGCTTCGGACACTGCCCCTCTTTAACTGTCCCGACCTTCGTTTTCAGGGAGATGTGGTTTATACCAACCATCCGGTCGGTGGAGCCTACCGGGGCTATGGGGGGACCCAGGGGATCTTTGCCGTAGCGGTGACACTGGATGAGCTGGCGGAGAAGGTGGGGATCGACCCGGTTGACTTTTATCTGAAGAACATTATCTCCGCCGATTCGGAGGTCCCGATCCTGGCCCAGCTCGGGGAAGGGGAGAGCGGCAATGTCCCCCGGATCCGGAGCTGCGAACTGGCCGTCTGTATCAGGGATGGAGCGAAGGCGTTTGATTGGAAGACGAAACGGAAGCGACCCCGGGACCGGGGCCGCTATCGCCGGGGGGTCGGGATGTCGATCATGATGCAGGGCTCGTCCATCCCTTTCATCGAGATGGCGAGCGCCTTTATCAAGATGAATGACGACGGCTCCTTCAACCTGCTGATGGGGGCGACCGAACTCGGCCAGGGGTCCGACACCGTCCTGGCCCAGATCGTAGCCGAGGAACTGACGGTCAAGACCGATGATATCATTGTCTATTCCTCCGATACCGACCTCACCCCCTACGACGTGGGGGCCTTCGCTTCCTCGACTACCTACCTCTCCGGCCTGGCGGTAAAGAAGACCGCCTGGAAGGTTAAGGAACAAATCCGGCGAGCTGCCGCTCGAATTATGGGAACGGATCCGGAACTGGTCAGGTTCGAATCGGGAAGAGTAATCGCTCCCGATAAGAAATCGATCAGCTTTCAGGAGATTGCTCTCTCCACCCTCTATCAGAACGAGCAGTTCCAGATCGCGGCTTCTGCCTCCCACCTCTGCCAGGAGTCCCCGCCGCCCTATGCCGCCAACTTCGCGGAGATCGAGGTCGATACTTATACCGGCAAAGTAAGGGTTCTAAAATATCTCCAGGCGATCGACTGCGGGACCGTTATCAACCCGGTCACCGCCCGGGGCCAGGCTCTGGGAGGGGTGGTCAACGCGCTCAGTTACGCCCTGACCGAACGGTATATCTTCGATAAGAAAGGCAACATGCTCAACCCTAACTATGCCTACTACAAGATATTCGGAACCCGGGATATCCCGGAGATCACCACTATCTTCGTCCCATCCCATGAGCCGACCGGCCCCTTCGGGGCCAAGAGCCTCGGTGAACTGGTCATCAACGGCGGACTCCCCTCAATCTCCAATGCCATCCACAATGCAACCGGCGTCCGTCTCCGTGATACCCCCTTCACACCTGATAAAGTTCTGTCGGCACTGGATGATAGAGGGAAATAAAAACTAATGGCTGATACCGGTACTCCAAGCCTGACCATCGGGCGAATCTCAACCCAGTTGATAAAACTCACAATACCCATGATCGCGGGTATGATGAGTATGGTTGTATTCAATCTTACCGATGCATTTTTTATCGGGCAGCTGGGTAAAAATCAGCTGGCCGCTATGAGTTTCACCTTCCCCGTGGTGATGATCCTGGCCGGTATTTCAGTAGGTATCGGCATGGGAACCTCAGCCGTCATCTCTACTGAGATAGGCAGAGGTATTCTGAAAAACGTGCGCCTTCTCGCCACCAATTCCCTCCTGCTGGGTTTTCCTGTTATCGCTCTCTTTGCAATCCTGGGAGAGCTTACAATAGAACCTCTCTTCCGCCTGATGGGGGCGGAAGGAGTCATTCTCTCATTTATCAAACAGTATATGAGAATATGGTATATAGGTGTGCCGTTCGTAGTTATCCCGATGATTGGGAATAATATCATCCGTGCTACAGGAGACATGAAAACTCCAGGCATGATTATGGTTGCAATTGCGGGGTTCAATATTCTGATCGATCCTATTTTAATCTTCGGACTGGGCCCCTTTCCCGCGATGGGAATAGAAGGAGGCGCGCTGGCTACGGTCTTTTCTCGGGCGATGGGAATGGTGCTGACGTTGACCATCCTTATAAGAAGGGAAAAGATTCTCCGCTTCGCGGTTCCGAAATTCAGGGAGTTGATAGACTCCTGGGGGAGAATTCTCTTCATCGCAATCCCGGCGGGACTGTCAAAAATCATCCTTCCGCTTTCAATGGGAATAATAACCCGTTTTGTTTCAGAATTCGGAATCAGCGCGGTAGCCGGGTTTGGAGTCGCCTGCCGACTGGAGGCGCTGGTTATGATGCTCCTGATGGCTCTGTCAAGTGTATTGATTCCATTCACCGGTCAGAATATCGGTGCCGGGCGGAAAGACAGAATACTCAAGGCTCTGAAGCTGAGCTATTCATTTTCCCTGGCCTGGAGCGCCTTTATGTTCATTCTGTTTCTTTATACCGGAGTATTCTTCGCGGGACTATTTAATCGTGACCCCAAAGTTATTTCCACGGTTGTCCTGTATCTGAATATCGTTGCCGTGAGCCTTGGTTTCCAGGGGATTATGCTCATTTCATCGGCGGTACTGAATGGCAGCAACAAACCCATTCCCGCGGTTGCGCTCTCTATCTGCAGAATGCTGGTGTTTTACATTCCCCTGGCCATTGTCGGTTCAAGTCTCCTTGGCCTTAAGGGGATTTTCCTGGCGGGGAGCATAGCAAATTTTGGAGCGGGACTGCTTTCGCTTTACTTTATTTATAGATATATTGTATGTAAGCGTGAAAATGAGTGAACTAATAATTAATAATCGGAGCCTGCGGCTTATAGTAAATCCCGAACAGGGTATGAGCGTAATGGCTTTCTTCGCGAGGCGGGGTGATGACTGGCTCGCTATAATGCCGGATACGCGGGATGGATCCTCTGATCTGGCGAGCGCGAGCTTCCTGATGATGCCGTATTCTAATCGGGTGGAGGACGGCCGTTTCGTCTTCGAGGGAAAAAAATACCAGCTTGCCCATGCCGAGAAGCACGCCATCCATGGTGATCTCCGCTTCCGGAGTTGGAGAACGATAGAAGTGACTCCAGACCGCGTCCGGTGCGGATTTGATTCCAGGCTTTTTCAAGACATAAACTGGCCCTGGCCCTTTACCGCGGAGGTCGAATATAAACTGGAGGGAGATATCCTCTCCTCGTGCCTCCTTCTCCGGAACCGGGGTGCTTCAGCCATGCCGGCCGGTCTCGGCTGGCATCCCTACTTCAATAGGAAGATCACCCGCGAAGGGGAACCGGTGATACTCCGAATGAAGGTTGGGGTCGCCTATCCCGATGCCAATAATAACCGGATACCCTCGGGACCGCCCCGGACTCTGACACCGGAAGAGGATTTTTCGGAGAGCCGATCGCTCGATCCCGATTACCCCCTCGACACCTGTTTCCAGGGATACGACGGGAACGGCTCGATCGCCTGGCCGGAGAGCGGCGTAAAGGTCAGCTATAACTGCTCCCCCATCTGTACCCACCTGGTAATTTATAATCCTCCCGGAAAACCTTACTTCGCCATCGAGCCGGTGACCAACGCCAATAACGGGGTCAACATCTACTCCCGGGGTGAACCGGGGAGCGGGATAGTTGTCCTGAAACCGGGGGAAACCCTCGGGGCCGAATTCAATCTCCGGGTGGAAACTAAGTGAATCAGTTCGAAGTGTCCAGTCCTGATTTAAAGTTGTCACTTTTCTGGTTGCACCACCCCGACCTCGGCCCCTTTTTTGTCCACTAATTACACTAATTCACACTAATTGCTTCCCTCGTAGCGAAGCGGAGACATCGAACATTTATGTGAGATGCCTTGCCTCACCCCCTTTTAAGAACTACTAATTTCGCGAATTACGCGAATTTGAAATGCCGTTAAACAGCCTGCCCGCCAGAGTGTTTGTGCTCGTATCCCGATTATTTCGGGGCATCCCGAACTTGATTCGGGGCTTTAGCGCCGGCTGGTTGGAGGTTGAGCAGCCTGCTGTCCTTGGTCATTGGATATTCCTTGTTGGATATTGGATATTCGGAACTCTTCCTGCTTCACCCTCCTCCATCTACTACAAGGCTCACCCGATCCCACATCCCATCCCACATCCCGTTGACGAAGAGTGAAGATAGTGATAATATATTATTGAGGAACTAACTAATCTCTTGATAATCAGGCAAGTAACTACTCAGGGAGGATGGGCACTATGAAAAAAGATGGGGCGGAATCAATTGTTCGCGGCCTGCTGGAAGAGGCTGGTCTGACCCTCAACGGGGATCAGCCATTCGATATCCAGGTGCACGACGAACGGTTTTACCGGAGGGTCCTGGGGGAAGGAGCTCTGGGGCTGGGGGAATCTTACATGGATGAGTGGTGGGACTGCCGGGCAATCGACCAATTCATCGATAAGATCCTCCGCGCCCGGACTCAGTCCCGGTTGAAGGGAAACTGGCAACTTGCCTGGCATGCTCTAAAGGCAAAAATTTTTAACCTGCAGTCGCCGTCCCGGAGCTACCGGGTTGGTGAAGAGCATTACGATATCGGCAACGATCTTTTTCGGGCAATGCTTGACACCCGGATGAACTATTCCTGTGGTTACTGGAAGAATGCCGTTAGCCTGGATGAGGCCCAGGAGGCTAAGCTTGATCTGATCTGCCGGAAATTAAACCTCCAGCCGGGGATGACCATCCTTGAATTCGGTTGCGGTTGGGGTGCGTTCGCGAGATACGCGGCGGAGAGATACGGGGTGGAAGTCCGGGGTGTTACCGTCTCGCGGGAACAGGTTGATCTAGGCAGGAAGGTCTGCGAAGGCCTTCCGGTTGAGATTGATCTGATGGATTATCGAAAGGTCACGGGACGATATGACCGGGTTATATCGATCGGATTTTTTGAGCATGTTGGACGGAGGAACTATCCAAGCTATATGAAGAAGCTGGCTGAATCCCTGAAAGATGATGGGATCGCTTTCACCCACACCATCGGCGACAACATCAGCACTGCTTCCTGTAACCCCTGGATAACGAAATACATCTTCCCGGGTGGGATGTTCCCCTCGATTGCCCAGATAGGGAGATCGATAGAGGGGATATTGGTGATGGAGGACTGGCATAATTTCGGTGAAGACTACGACCGGACCCTGATGGCCTGGCACGCCAATTTCGAATCGGCCTGGCCCCGCCTGAAAGAGAAATACGATCAGCGTTTTTACCGGATGTGGCGTTTTTACCTTCTCAGCAGTGCCGCCGCGTTTCGTTCCCGGACCATCCAGCTCTGGCAGATCGTAATGACCAGACCGGGAATAACCCAGCCGGACTGCCGGATCATCTAAATCCCCAAAAGAGCAAAGGGCAGACTTGACCCCAATTCCTCTGCGGTTTTCCAAGCTGCCGCAGGCGGATATCCTACATCTCCTACAAGGCGAAGCCGACCTGTCCGCCATAGTGCTTGCATCCCGAATTTGATTCGGGGCTTTAGCGAAGGAGGATCCTACATTTCACTATTTATCAACATTTTCCTCCGCCATGGGATCAGAATACATAATATGGCCATAGAGATTGCTCCAACCGGTACTGGTTTTATCCTGAGCCAGGTAAATGGTATAGAGGTATACCCCGGTTGCGTCCCTGGCTCCCGCGTTGGCATTTATCTCTCGGAAGGTTTTTTTCTCCCACTGGGTCCTGGAGGTGTCTCTCCATCCTTCCACGGTCTTCTCTTCCCAGCCATCCTTATAGATCGTAACCCTCAGGACTTTTGAACCGGGCTTTTCATTGGCAATGATCGCCCGGGCTTTCTTCAGCAGGTCTTTTTTATCTCCGCCGCTGTAAATATCCGGAGAGAGGAAGGTGCGCTCAGCCCTTATCTTACGATATTCCTTATCCTGGGCGTTCAGAGCGGCATAGCTTCGGTTAATCTTTGCGGCCTCCGGACTTCCGGAACCCAGAGCGGAATTCACATTTTTCACCAGATTATCTATAGCATTCATCCGGTTTTTATCTATCAGGGGCGGCTTAACCGAGGGATCATTCTTCCACCCATTCTTTTTTTCCAGGTATGCCATGGCCTCGGAAATATGTTTTTCAGCTTCACCGAATACAGTTCCTACTCTATCCGCGAACTGCTTCTGGAAATCCACCAGTCGTTGCGGTCCATCTTTCTCCGCCAGGGTTTCAAGCTTCCAGGTTTTTCCATGAGGGAATTCAGCGGCCTGATAAGATTCATAGAAAGACTTGAACGCTTCATAGCGCTTTTGAGCATCGACAAACTTTTCCGGCTCTGACGTTCCGGGAACATAGACCAGTAGATTGGGATCATGGCCCTCATTCCCCGGATATGACAGATAAGCCTGGAATTTAGGTATCCATTCCGCCGATTGTTTCTTCTTCGCGGCTTCATCCGCCTCGGCATCGGCATTGCTTTTCTCCGCCGCCGCCAGGGCCGAGTTAGTATCTTTTTCCAGCCTATCAAAGCGCTCTCTTGCCGCCGCGTAATCCGGATGGCTGGTATCGAACTGATCCCCGTATTTTTTATCAATATCATCAAAGAGGCTCTGGACGCCGCCCAGTATGTATTGAGCCTGTTTTGCTGAAGACTCGGTTCCCTTGGAGAGGTAGCGCTTCACTTGATCCATCTCCCGCTTGATATCTCTTATCCGTTTGGAGACCCCTCCCGGTAACTTATCCCCGGAGGAGTCTCCGGGCTCTGTCAGGGCAGTCGATGCTGATGGAGATGATCTTTTAGCCTGGGCTCCTCCAAGCTTCTTATCGACCTGTTTTTTGATTCTGGCGTATTTATTTTCCAGGCTTTTAAGTTGGCGGTGGGAAGGATCAGCGACCTTTAACGCATCAAGTGTAGACTGCGCTTCTTCCAGCAGTGTTACCGCTAGGTCTATCTTCCGGTTGTGCATATTTCGTTCAGCATTACGGATCATCTTGTTCGCGGTTCTGGCCAGATCATCCGCGCTCTCTGCCGATGCGTCTGCCGGGAGTGATAAAGAGATTAGACCCGCGAAGAGCAGGCCCAGCATTATCGGAACCGACCAACTATGCCGGGCTAAAGATACATTAGATTTCATGAGACCCTCCTTTCGATTAAATAATAACTGAGGTGACCCTGATTCTTAGGCAGGAAGAGAAAACAGGGGATAATTTTCACTGGAATGGACGTTTTCATCATTTGCTGAAAATATCATAATTACTGAAAAAATTGAAATAAAACTCGATTCCCGGTAAGATTTCATCTTTCAGCTCCTGTGCGAAGATGATACGTTATTGACTTCGCAAACCTTACGACTAAAATCTCCGACGACAAAAATCGGGTCTGCGGGAATGGGGAGAGGGACAGAAGAATGAAAATGTGGCTCATTATCGCGTTTATTGGTTTGGGCTTGCTTTATTTATTGAGCCCCATAGATATTCTGCCTGATTTCCTCGGCGGACCCGGGATAATCGACGATATATTATTGGTCCTCATCCTTATCTATCTCTTCCGAAAGATAATGAGGCCGGAGAGAATAAAAAACAGAGTATTCCGGGAATTCACCAAAAATTTTTTTCGAAATGCCTATTCCGACAGTTCAGACTCCAGATATAAACGGGATGAACAGAGAGACCCGAAAGGTAGATCAACTGATCAATCCGCGAAGGGACCAAAGGTTGACACTCAAGACCCTTATACGGTTTTAGGAATTCAACCCGGCGCTTCACGGGAAGAGATAAGGAATGCGTACCGTAATCTATCTAAAAAATACCACCCCGACAGGGTAAACTATCTCGGTCCCGAGTTCAGGGATCTGGCCCACGAAAAGTTTATTGATATAAAAAAGGCGTACGAGGCATTAATTACGAAGGTTTAAAAAACCCAGGGATGGGTATCCCTGCTCCTCCCTGCTCATCCACTCCCTATTCCCCATTTTCCATTTCTCCTTTTCTCTTTAGCTGGCTTTGTGTACAATCTCTCTTTTAAAGATATGCTTTATGCTGAGCGCGGGTATCTGAGGGGGAATATCTGGGCTACCCGAAGCGAAATAAAAGGGGGTTATCACGAATTTAGGAATTGGCTTTACTTCTGCCGGTTGTTTTATCGGGATGATCAGTGCTCCCGCCTTTAGCTTACTTTTAGGGATAGCCATTGGAATCATTCTACTGATTCGTCTTTGTGTCAGTATGAGTAGGAAGATGAACGACGAGCATAGGAAGATAGAAAAGGAGACCGGGCGACCGTGGTGGGATCAAAAAGAGGAAGATATGAAATGCCCCCGGTGCGGAAGCAATGGTCTTGATGAGCTATCCAGGATAGTCAATAAGCATAGCGGCATCAGCATCACGAAAGGCATCGCGGGCGGTCTGCTCTTCGGCAAGCTCGGGGCAATCGGCGGGGCTCTTCTGGGTAGTGATAAACCGGAATATGAAAAATACTACCGATGCCGGGATTGCGGCCATGAGTGGAAGTGAGCTTTCTTTAGATCTTTGGCCCTTGTGGATTCGCCATAGCAATAGACTGTACCCCAGACACTTATGTAATATTACCCCTGTTTTTTCCGGTCTTAGGGTGCCGATTTTGACCAGGAAATGGGGGTTTAAGGCTGTTCTTATCCCCTGATTTAGACTATTTTTCATGTTCCGGTTTTGAAGCAGCCGGTGATTTTTGTGATGGGAATCGGGGTCGGACCTGCCTAAGTGACTTAATAATGAAGGGTTATAGAAAATTACCCCCCTGATTTTAAGCTTAGAGGTGCAGTTTTACCCCAAAAATTGCGGCTCTAAGGTGTCAGCGGTTACTTAAAAGGGGCCACTAAAGAACGTACCGGCTGGATAAAACCGGCTATTTGGGAGGCTAAAATGGAAACGCTGGAGACAATCCCCCTTGACGCGA
>Ga0222678_1000672_pt1 | contig 14307 bp, 9 predicted proteins | sample AntAcemetagen937_FD_179801 | JGI IMG/M metagenome (GOLD analysis project Ga0222678, IMG submission 179801) | Saline water microbial communities from Ace Lake, Antarctica - #937 | ecosystem: Environmental > Aquatic > Non-marine Saline and Alkaline > Saline | place: Antarctica: Ace Lake | collected... | reverse complement strand
GACAACCAGGATGTTGGCTTTACGGTAACGCCTGGCAATGATTATGATGTCTATATACTCTATGACGAGAGCCTGGGATTCCAGAGCTTCGGCATTGGAAAAGGTGCCGTTTTTAACCTTAAAGCAGGGACTTACTATCTCGCGTTCAATCCGGATATGAATACAATGGGAGAAAAGGTGCTGACCAGCGGTATCGTTGATTAGTGGGTTAAAACTCGCGCATTTCAGAACACGATTCTGCCTCGCGCCCAGATGGTATGGCCATTTTGCCCTTGACACACAAGGAGCTTTTCTCTACGATTATTCACTTAAGAAACAATACCTTATAACTTGCGCCATCAGCGGCAGGGTCGAGGTCCTCGATCCGTTAGCAAAGGACTACTTTAAAAACCTCAGGGCAATACCGGATAAAGTTCGCAGCGGGGAGGCTACAGAGCGATGAACCTACTATTCAGATTCCATCCTTTCATCAAGATGACCGTCCTCTCCATGTGTCTTCTCTTGTTCGGTGCATGTTCGGACAGTTCGAGCAGTTCGAGCGAGCCGTTCCAGCTACAGCCGGCAGGCGATTATACCCAAATGACCTGGACCGAAGCCTTCGACGCTTTACATGCTCAATTTTCGGCAGCGTACGCGTTTACTGAGTGGAAGGAAATAGATTGGGAAGCCATGAAGACCGTGACGAGACCAAAAATCGTCCAGGCCGAAGCCGATGGTGACGAGATCGCATTCGCCACAGCACTTAGGGAATACATCTTCTTCCTGCCAGACGGCCATGTATCGATGTCGGGTGGGGAAATCGTCGATCTGCTCACCACGAAAAATCAATGCAGCTTCGGTCTGGCTATCACGGGACTCGATGACGGGAGGGTCGTAGCATATGTCGTGACCGACGGTGGCCCTGCGGCAGAAGCCGGAATAGAGGTGGGTGACGAGATAGTTTCGTGGAACGGCCTCTCCCTAGCAGAGGCCCTGACGGCTCAATCGATATTATGGATATATTCACTCAATCCGCCGGCTACGAATGAGCACAAATTGCTCAAGCAATATCAGATGCTCGTAATCAGACCAGAGGGCTCGCAGTCGACGGTGACATTCAGAAAGGATGGCGGTGGAGGCGATCAGACTGTAACGCTGACGGCGACAAACGATGGCGGGGAAATCCTTAAGAAGAGCTCCCTGTGGAAAAAAGTGGATATTTACAATCTGGTCCACTACAGTCTGCTGCCATCTGGATACGGATATCTCTTTCTCGGAGCACTCATGGATGTTGTGGCGTATCAGGAGGGTCGTGATCCCCTCACTCCCATCTACGATAAGTTCAAGGAGGCGATACAGTTCTTCACGAATCAGCACGTGCCGGGAATCATTCTCGATCTTCGCGCAAACATGGGAGGATCCGACTTCCTGGCGGCCGATCTCTCGGGCTTCTTCTATCAAGCGCCTGTTTTCTACGAATACCAGAACTTCTACAACGATATCACTGGTACTTTCGAGAACATTCTCCTCAACGACGAAAACGAGATCATAGGCAGGAATGTAGCCCTGAATATTTCTCCCCAGACGCCGCACTACGAAGGACCGGTGATTGTGATAGTCAATTCCCTTACGATAAGTTCTGGGGAGGGCGTTGCGATGGCGATCCAAAATCTCCCCCAGGGGCAAATTATGGGTTTCTGGGGAACCAACGGTTCGTTTGGGATGACGGGTGGGGAAGCTACCATGCCGGGGGACTATAAGATACAATTTCCCTATGGACAGTCACTCAATTCCAATAGAACGGTTCAGCTCGATAGCCGCAACGGAGTAGGTGGTGTGCACCCCGACATAGACGTCCCGAAGACTTTGGAAAACATGGTAGCCTATTCGAATGGCGAGGACGTCGAGCTCGACTACGCTGTTCAGACCCTTCAGGGCCTGTAGGAAGTCTCCCTAAAAGCTAATGTCAGAAGTACGTGCATTAAACGCAACCTGGAAGTAGCCGAATTTCGGTGAAGAATTGGTTTTGCAGTCATCTGTTTGTCGGTCTTTTAGAATTCCTGGAGTATATAGAGACTTGAATCCGAGGTCCTTCCAAAATTCAAACATTATTGTTGGCTTTTCATATAAAACCAAGATAGGCGATAGCAGGGCTATCCTTGAAGTTCTCAGAGTCAACATTGAAAGAACGTCCCAGTTCACCTCTGTGGAATGAGGCTACCTATTATGCGGCGCTCAGGGCAAGGAGCGTGGACGGGATCAGCAGTTACTCCAATATTGAGAAGGTGGCTATAAAGTGACAGGACGGCATTCGAGTTTACTGAGAATCACCTGAACGCCCGCGTTTTATTGAAACAGCGGATTCAGATCCACCCCAACCCAGTCCTGGTAGTCAGGCACCTTCACCCATATCTTGAGTTGTGATGGGACCACAACAACCTGGTATGTCGTATCATGAACGGTTGCACCGCCTTGGCTCTTGGGGATATCAAATATCTCCATCATGACCTCGGCGTCAATGGTGCCTTTGTAGGATTCAGCAAGAGCAAGCAGGTTGTTGCGTCTTTCTTCGGAATCCTTCGTATCGTCGCCTGGACTGTCCCAGGAGGGATCCACATAGTGGTTCGTCTCTACCGTCAGACCGTCTTGATCAGATTGACGTACCACACAGCGGCTGGGGCTGACCTCATATGAGAAAGCCGACTTAGTGTCAGCGGCCGTTCCGTTGATGGAATTTGGCGGCAAATAGCCCAGCAACGCCGATTCCAGTTCACTGAGACTGTCTGAATCCAAAAGAAACATAAGATGATTGATAAAGAGAGGTATCCTGGTCATTGACATATCTGACGGTTCAATGAAAGGGGCCTGGTAGGTTACATTTGCAAGTCCCGCATCACTGATGGCGTTCATGACTTTGGCCTGACCCGCATTGCAGACTGAAGCGACCGAGTGGCTTCCGTCATCGGGGTTGTAGATCACGACCACAAGGCTCTCGTTAAACTCCTTGAAAAATTCGGGCATATCTTCGTTTTTTCCCAAGACAACAGATCCATCAAGCGTATAACTCCCCCACGCGGCAAGACCCGAACAACCGAAAAGCTGCGACACCACAAACAGTTCCGTATACTGATCAATGAGTATGAGCTGATCAATGGATAAACCGGAAGTCTCACTCATCCCGTTGAAGATCTCTTTTGCCCTCTCCGGGTAATTTTTGTAGTTCCCTCTGGCGAAACCTTCTGCGTCCTCACGAGACCAGTTACCGCCCCACGGAGGGTGATCGTTTATCGCTGTTTCGTAGTAACTTTCTATCTGAGATCTTAAGAGATACCCGTATTGGCGACCCATTTCCTTGTAGTCCCCATTGAGTTGGGCCACATGGATCTTCTCCGCCTTATACAGGAAGCCTCCCTCAAACGCCAAAACTGCCTTCTGAGTTGAAGCTGTCTCGCTGGAACAGCCGAGAGTGATGACAAGTAAGAATAACAGGATCGCGGTTGTCAAGGATATGGTCCTATTCATTATTCCCTCAAGTACAAGCCCCATCTTGGTTTTTTGGGATCGACTATATGAAAACCATGTTCTGAGTGTCAACCCCGATGAATTCGTAAAAAGTCAGAAATCACTTGTTTTTGCCATTCCCGCGAAAGCATAGGCCTCTAAATGCTACCATTCATTATGTTAGCATCGCAAACCCTTTGAAAATAGTCAACAATTGGTTTTGCAGTCATCTGTTTGTTGATCCTTTGAAATTCCATGAGCATATGGGCATTATTGCATGAGCCAGATTTGATATCCAAGAAAAATGTGGCCAGTTTGAGAGGCAAAACAGGGGCATTCCGATGATCCCACTGCAACTCAAAACCCTGTGATATCCTCAATTCGGATAGATCGACCGAACCTGAGATATCTGATTCCGTATATGAACTAACGATGAAGTTCAGAGATCTGCTATTTATTCCAACCAAGAAAAATGTGTGATATCCTGATTCAGACGGGCGCAACGAGGGTTGAGATATCTCATGGCGCTCACCATTTTCTGAATAGGATGAAACCTGTTGTCGTCTTTATATACCTCAATCGGCTAACAGGTGGGTATATGAGCTCAATACCTGAAAGGGGGCTTTTTGCTCCGATACCTCGAAAATAGGACGTCTGAATCTACGCGATGTCCATTTGTAAATACAAAGTACGTTATTTAATTAACCTCTTAAACCTTCCCGCAAGGCGGGATGGTCCCAGTCCCGCTGGAGCAGCGATACGGGTAAGTGCGAGAAGTTTTTTCACCGCCCGTCCCACCGGCGGGACTCAAGACGCTAAGGCCCCCAGTTCCATCTTCCGGAGCTACGGGGCACCGCATGGCGGCATCTTCGACAGCCGCAAAGGTGGTTTTCGTTGGGTTTGTCCAGATCCTGGAGGAAAGATTCAAGACTATATCGTCTGGCTAATGGGATGAGGACCTGCTGGTTTCCAATATTTCACGGACAAGAGGATTTTCAGTGGTAAAATCTTGAGATCGATATTTTTTCTGCCAGTTTGAGAAGGTTGTGTGTTGTTTTTCGTAGAGATCTAACCAGATTGAACTTTAGACTTGACATGGCTCCAAAAATACCGTACATTTTTGGAGCCATGTTTAATAGAGAGATAAATCCCGACAAATCCAAAAGTTATTTTCTCTTTGGGCCACGCCAGACCGGGAAGAGTACCTTTGTCAAATCTTTGATCACCGGCAAAGACCTTTACATCGACCTGCTGCCCCAAAGGAATTTCTTGAACTACGCCAAGAACCCCGGGAGGGTACGTGAGGAGATCCTGGCTCACCTGAGGCGATATGACAACCCATTGTGCATAATTGATGAAATTCAAAAAATCCCCGCTCTTTTAGATGAGGTTCATGAACTGATTGAATCCAAAGGAATTCGGTTTATCTTGACAGGTTCCAGTGCCCGAAAATTGCGCAGAGGAGGGGCGAATCTTTTAGCTGGCAGGGCATATACCTACTACCTGTTTCCTTTGACCTTTACGGAAATCGGTGATCGATTTGATCTTGATAAGGCCCTTGCAATCGGCACTCTTCCTGTATTGTGGGGTTCCCGTAAAGAAGACCCCTACGAGTTTTTGAGATCTTATACCGAAACCTATCTAAGAGAAGAAGTTGCGGCAGAGGGGTTGGTCCGCAACATCGGACCTTTTGCGCAATTCCTTGATATTGCTGCGGCAAATGACGGAGAAACCGTCAATTTCAATAATATTGCAAGGGAATGCGCAGTATCAGTAAAAACAATCCAACAATATTACCAGATTCTCGAAGATACTTTTTTGGCTCTTAGACTTCCTGCCTGGACTAGGAGTGAACGAAGGAGGCTGGTTTCACACCCACGCTACTATTTTTTTGATACCGGAGTAACCAATTCGCTTGCCCATACTTTGACGGACCAACTGAACCCCAAGATTTTCGGGCGGCGTTTTGAGCAGTTCGTGATCTGCCAGCTTATGACTTTCATTCATTATAAAAGATTGGATTGTCAGCTTTATTACTGGCGAACTAACCACGGGGCTGAAGTGGATGTGCTCCTATGTATAGGAAACCGCATGATCTGTGCTCTGGAAATTAAATCATCTCAAAACATTGCCAGGGAAAGACTTACGGGATTGAAGAGTTTTATGGAAGATAATCCAGGTGTCCCGGCGTATGTTTTGGGACACAGGCAGAACAGACGACAGTTGCAAGATGATATTACCGTTATGAACTGGGATGACTTTATCCTCGACGAAATGGGATTATGTGGGTGACGGGGCATTGGCTACTTTGTTGCCTTTTGGATGATCCAAATACGCAAGAGGCTGTTGGTTAAGCCCCTCGAGGGAATGCATATGGAGTTCTCTGCTAAAAACAGTAAACTATTGCCCACGCCGGAAATCATGCGCATCTTACTTTACTCATGAGCAAAGTCGTGTTATGGTGATTTTATCATGAAGAAAATATATGAGCGGTACATAAAAAAATCTATTGAGGAAGACCTGAAGTCAACCATGGTTTTTATAGGCGGACCAAGGCAGACAGGCAAGACCACATTTGCATTGAATTTTCTGCCTGAACCCAGTGAAAAACACCCCGCCTACCTGAACTGGGATGATCTTGGCGTAAGATCGTCATTGCTTAAGGGAGAACTGCCTGCAAACCAGGAATGCATTATATTAGACGAAATACACAAATTCGCAAGATGGCGGAATCTGGTTAAAGGATTTTACGACACAAACAGGTCTGAAATATCATTTATTATTACAGGATCGGCAAGGCTCGATTATTACAGCAAGGGCGGTGATTCCTTGCACGGCAGATACCATTATTACCGGCTTCATCCTTTTTCTCCACGAGAACTCAACCCGATCCCCACAAGAGATGATACTCAGATATTATTAAAATTCGGAGGATTTCCCGAACCATGCCTGAGAGGCGAAGAAAAATTCTGGAGGAGATGGCAAAGGGAGAGACTCCAGCGGGTAATATACGAAGATATCAGAGATCTTGAGAATGTCAAAGAGATAAGTCTGCTTGAACTGCTTGCAGATGAACTTCCGGGAAGGGTCTCATCTCCTCTTTCGGTGAAGAATTTAAAAGAGCTTCTGGATGTTGCCCATGAAACCGTGGAACGGTGGCTTAAGATATTTGAAAGAATGTATTACTGTTTTCGTATTTCACCATACGGCCCGCCAAAAACAAGAGCGGTTAAAAAGGAAAGAAAATTGTATTTATGGGACTGGTCCATTGTTCCTGATCATGGCGCGAGATTTGAAAATTTTATTGCGTCACAACTTTTAAAATATTGTCATTTTATTGAAGATACAGAAGGTTTTCGCATGGAGCTTCGTTTTCTGCGGGATACGGACAAGCGGGAAATAGATTTTGTTGTGTTGAAAGAAGGGGTGCCACTCTTTGCGGTGGAATGTAAGGCAGGAGATAAAAATATAAACCCGGCCATCTACTATTTTATGGAAAGAACGCCGATCCCGAAATTTTATCAGGTGCATGGAGGTGATCGGGATTATGAAAAAAACAACGTAAGGGTTATTCCTGTTCACAGATTCTGTCAGGAACTTGATTTGCCGTAAGGCAAGGCAGCGCCTGGGAACGAGGAGTTAACGAGGGGGAGATATCTGCCAATTTGCCTCATTTATAGAAAAACATGGGCAGGACGGGTCCTTTATGGTCAGGCGTCTCTGCTGCCATTGGTGGTTATTGTGACCGCATATGAACTAGATCCCGAAGAATGGATTGATGGAAAGAGAAGAAGGTATCTGCGCCATGAAGTGTGCCTTTTGTCAAGAACGTAAACCTGATTCACACGACCCGGTTCGCTCCCCATATAAGCCTTTCATCCCCTCATACTCCATTTCATCGCATTCCGATTGAGCCTTATCCTTTTTGTGATTATGCTTTTGAAAAACCCTAAAGGAGGAGTCCGATCATGGAAAGGATAAACCGGAAAAGAAAAGGTCTCACGCAAAGGCGCAAAGACGCAAAGGGCAACATCTTTGTTTGGTTCCGGTTTTGCCAGATTAGGCACTTTAGCTCATTTCCCCGCTACAAACGGGATAAATAGGCATTTTTCCGGTTTACCCGGGTTAGGGAGGTTAGAATCATGACAGTCAAAATCGTAATTTTTTCAATGTTAGCTCTTCTGATCTTTTTCAAATTCAGAAAGGAGCTTGGGTTATTTAGCAGCCATGGTTTTTATATGTTTTTCGCATTTGAGGCTCTCTTGGCGCTTATCTTCTTGAATATCAGTTTCTTGTTCCACAGTGGTTTTCCGTGGTATCAGATGTTAGCATGGATACTTATGGCTGCCTCTCTCTTGTTTGCGCTGAGTGGTTTTTACGGCCTGAAGAAATATGGAAAGCCCATAGATGATTGGGAGGATACCACCCATTTGATAACCCAGGGGATTTTTCGTTATATCCGCCATCCGCTCTATTCGAGCTTGATTCTACTGAATCTTGGCATTTTTCTAAAGAATGTCTCATTACTATCGACAATCGCATGTCTCATATCCACGGGCTTTTTAGTGGCAGCGTCCAAGGTGGAAGAAAAAGAAAATCATGCAAAATTTGGTAGCGCCTACGAAGAGTATATGGTGAAAACAAAGCATTATTTCCCTTTCATTTTCTAACCTTTCACTATATTATCTATCTTTTCCTTTCTCACTGTAAGCCGCAGCTATATGCATCTATTCAGGCAAATGTGAGAGAAGGGCATAATTGAACTCACAGAAAAAAAGAGGAATTGTATTAACCACGCCGGACCAAACGGTATGAAAGGAGGCTACACCATGTTGCAGGATATACTTTTGACCGATGAAGAAAAGGGGATAAAAGAGGAAGTCAGGGAGTTTGTAAAAAATGAGGTGTCTTCCGATCTGCTTAAAAAGATGGATCGTGATGAAATAACCTATCCGAAAGAGTTTGTGGAGGCGTTGGGGAAACGCAATTTATTGGGGCTGCGGTTTTCAAAAGAGTACGGTGGCAGGGGGCTTGACTGGACCGGAGAAATAGCGGCCTTAGAGGAGATAGGCGTCCTCGGCATGGCCTTAGGTTGCGCCTTTTCCATGCCCTCCATTGTGGGGGAGGCCCTTCACACCTTTGGATCAGAGGGATTGAAAGATAGATTCCTAAGGCCCATGCTGAAAGGGGAGCTTGTTTCGGCAGAGGCGCTGACCGAGCCGAGGGGCGGGTCTGATTTTTTCGGGGCCACCACGATAGCGAAACTCGAGGGAGATTATTTCATAGTAAAGGGCCAGAAGCGATTTGTGGTGGCGGCAAGCGGCGCTGATTTTTTTGTGGTGTACTGTAAGACCAACCCGGAAGGGAAACCTCACAAACGGATCAGTCTCATCCTTATCGAGGCGGATCGGGAAGGTGTGGAGGCAAAGCACCTCTACAACCTGCTTGGAACAAGGGGGGGAGGCACAGGCCGACTTATTTTCAGAGATGTGAAGGTCCCTACTTCCAATCTCATAGGGGAACTGAATCAGGGGGCGCAGATCTTCAACACCATGATGGTGCCTGAGCGGCTGACCTCGGCGGGTGGAGCATTGGGTCTTGCTCGGGCAGCCCTTGAGGTTGCAACGCGTTACAGCAACAGGCGTTACGCCTTTGGCAGGAAGATCCGTGACTATCAGGCCATAAGTTTCAAGGTCGCGGATAATATTACCATGTTAGATGCGGCGCGGGCCCTCACACATTCGGCGGGAAGGGCGGCTGACCTCCGTCTTCCATCGGCGCGCCGTCTGGTGAGTGAGGCGAAAAAGTTCGCCACTGATATGTGCTGGGATGTCTGCAACCAGGCCATGCGAATCGTGGGCGGTATAGGCTATACAAACGTGTTCCCCATCGAAAAGATGGTGCGGGATGCGAGGCTCTCACAGATCTGGACCGGCACCAATGAGATCATGAGCCTCCTGATCCAGCATGAGTATTACAAAGAGTTGCTCAATGACCCCAATCCCCCGCGGATGTGTGAGGAGGACGCCGAGGAGGCCCACTTGGAAGATGAAAAGGTCTACGATGATGACGAGATGTGGACAAAGGGGTGGTAGCGCAGAGCGCGTGGCACATAGAGCATGGAGCTAATGGTCTGTTTTTTTTCTTTTTCTCAAAGTAAATCTGATGGCTCCCTCCAATAACCAGAATATGGAGAGAATAATATTAAAGGAAAATAGATAAACATAGGCGGCGCTCAGCTTTAATCCAGAATCAGTTATCCATGCATAAGGCGACCCTGTGAGGTCCACCAGTCTTTCGGGTGTGAACAGACTGTACTGCAGCCAGATAAGAAAGAAAAAAAGAGGTAAAAAATAAGAAATCCCCATCTCGAAAAACTTGTCAAGCACTATTTTCTCATAGATCGCATCGGCAGACCGGCTGATTCCCTTTCTGATTACCTTCTCTAAATTTTTATCGTCTACATTTTTTGTGTGTTTAAGGGTTGATAGCTTTTCCTTAAACTGTTCATGGAGGACCTTTTCACGCTTGGCCCGGAATGTCCTGGCGAGAATTCTGGAGAGAAGGGCGCCAAAGACAGAAACAATTATGATCTGGGTGCAGGGAGTATATGAGCTTATTGGGGAGACAAGGAGACTGAGGAAAAGATCAATGCCGTGCAAAAGAGGTTCAAAAAAAATGTTGTATATTACATCAAAGATGTCATCAAACAGTTCATATATCCGTTCCATCTTAAAACCAAAGGGCTCTTAATGTGTACGCCAAGACGAAAATTAAGAGGCGGCAGCAAGAGAACCCTTGAGCCGCCTCTTATGGAAGTTGGCCAATTTCCCGTATGGGTACTCGTTATCTTAAGAAGGGAATTGCCCCAGTGTATTTTAAGAATACGATAAACAGTATTACGGCTAATGCCCTCTTTAAGAAGATTTCAGGGAGCTTTTTCTGGATCTTTGGCCCGACCTTTCCGCCGATGATGGCGCCGGCTGCAATCAGGGCAGCCATAATCCAGTCGGGTTGATAACCGTTAATCATGTATCTTGAAATACCGCCAATGGAGGTGCCAAATGTGCCACACAGTGAAATAGGCACGGCTAAATACATTGGATAGCCCATAATCGTAGTCATAAAGGGCACTAACATAAATCCACCACCTACGCCAAAAGCGGATGCGATGCAACCAATGATAATGCCACCAAAGAATAGGGCTATGGGATTTGCCTTGAAGGCTTCACCCCAGAAAGTGAAGTTGATTTTTGTAGCGCTCCATCCCTTCGAAAGGACCACCTTTCCAACCTCAGCCGCTCTTCCTTCTTCTTTGGCTCGTTTTAATTCAGCATCGAATTTTTGCACGATCGCCTTGATCGCCTGTTTCTTTTCTATGGACCTTTTTGTCGACTCATACCATAGCTTAATGAAGAGGATAAGACAAAAGAACCCCAAGTAGAATTTATAAGCCTTCATAGGAAGATATTTGGCAGAATATGTTGGTCCAACCCAAAATGCTCCAAGTAAGATGCCGCCTACAAAGAACAATGCCACCGGCCATGCCAGCCTCCCCTCTTTGAAATAGGTCCAAACACCGGTAATGGGTGAGCAGAGTGTCAGAAAAAGATTCGTCGGCTTGACTGCGTTGGCAGCGTTTACGCCAACCATCCCGTTTGTCCCGATTATGGTGATTTGAAAAGCCGCTGTAAAGAGTCCGCCCGCGGCCCCGACAATTACGAACATGCACCCGATCAGGAAGGCGCCGATGAGAACAATCAGAGGGTTCATATAAGTTGCCCCTGTTTTAAAATAAAACCCCCGCTTCTGAACGTTAATTTTTCCAAGATCTTGGCCGTTTACATAAAGGCTGAGTAATGTGTTAGGCGGGATCTGTTTGCTAAGTTTGAACGATACCGAGTAATCTCCTGATTTTTTGTTCAAAGTGAGATTGACTCCTTCATTCCAGTTCTTTCCGGTATCTCCTCCCATGATCATTCTGGCGTTTCCTCCGCCTATGGGTCTTTCTTTCGAGATGGTGTTGATCCCGAATTTCTTTTCATGGGTATAAATGAGAAAATTCCACTGTTTTTCCGTGCTAATGGGCCCGAGTTTTTGCCTTACGTCTTCAGGTATCTTCCCCCATTTTTTTGTCTTGTTTACCTCCATGTCCCATTTAAAAGGAGGAAACCATCTCCCTTTACTTACGACTTTTGGCGTGGCCAGATTTCCCGGGGAGTTGGTTATAACATAATAGACAGGTGGAATGGCGGTATCACCAAACAGTTTGGATAGCTGTGCCTTTTCCCTGGATCCGATAGAATCGCCGGGTTTAAAGATTTTCTCCGAGCAAATGACCACGTAGAGGTTTTGACCAGGCTCGATCTTGCCCGATATTTCGACCTTGCCACCTGCCTTTGGATCTTTGTTCGCGATATTGGCGGTTGCAGCCATACCCGGTCCGGCCAAAAGCATAAGTGCGGTAAAAAAAAGCAAAAAGAACTGAGAGAATTTTTTCAACATTTTTTCCTCCTCTTAATGTTTCACTGGATGTTAAAATGTTGGCTCATGGAGCTACAAGAGGTAGTTTCCCTTAATTTAGAGCAAGCCTAAAATATTAATTATCAAAGATATGGCCTCATTGCAAGAGTCAATATCCGTTTAATTATCTTGCGGTTTTGGTTAGTGGTCTGGTATGCTGCAGTGGCTCAAGGCGTAAGGCACAAGGCTCAAGAGCCTGAGTGTTGCGGGTTGCGAGTTGCGAGTTACGGGTTACGAGTTGCGGGCCTTTTGATTGATGATTGTCGATTGATGATTGTTGATTGAAGGGCCAAGGGCGCCAAGTTACAGGTTACGGGTTGCAGGTTCCGAGTTCATCCAGTATCCAGTATCCAGTATCCAACATCCAGTATCCAACATCCAGATAATATGGGAGACAATGAATGATAGGAATATCCAAACTTTACTGTGGCACTGTGGAACCGTCCGACGCCCTCCGCTACGGTAGACAATCAAAAGACTTGCCTTCTCATCTTCTCCAGTTTTCCGAAGATAAGAAACCTGTGGTGGTCTGGAACGTCACAAGGGCATGTAATCTTAAGTGTGTCCATTGTTATGCACGGGCTGTTGACCGCACATATGAAAAGGAGTTGAACCATGAGCAGGGCCTGAGCCTGATTGATGATATGGCAGCCTTTGGTGCTCCTGTGGTTCTCTTTTCAGGGGGAGAACCCCTTATGCGGCCTGATCTCGTAGAGCTTGCAAATTATGCGGTCAGCAAGGGGATGCGGGCCGTTATTTCAACAAACGGGACCTTGATCAGCAAAGATAAGGCCAAAGAGTTGAAGGAGGTTGGTCTTTCTTATGTGGGTGTCAGTTTAGATGGAATGGAGGAGGTAAATGACCGCTTCCGGGGCAAAAAAGGCGCTTTTAAAGATGCCCTGGCAGGGATTATTAATTGCCAGGAGGTTGGGCTGAAGGTCGGTTTGAGGTTTACCATAAACCGGATGAACACGGCAGAGGTCCCGCTTATTTTCGACCTGCTCGAAGAATACCAGATTCCGAGGGCCTGCTTCTACCATCTGGTTTATGCGGGACGGGGTTCAGATCTGGTGGATGAGGACCTCAACCATGAGCAGACCCGGGAAGTGGTCGATCTGATAATTGACCGGACCAAGGATCTGCACGATCGCGGCATGGCAAAGGAGGTCTTAACCGTGGATAACCATGCCGATGGACCCTATGTCTATCTTCGGATGTTAGGGGAGAACAATCCGAGGGCGGAAGAGGTCTTGAGCCTCCTTAAGATGAACGAAGGAAACAGCTCGGGTAGGGGGATAGGCTGTGTTAGCTGGGATGGCTCTGTTTATGCCGACCAATTCTGGCGGCATTGCAGCTTTGGCAATGTCCTTGAAAGACCTTTCAGCGAGATATGGTCTGATCTCTCCAATCCCTTGATGAAAAAGCTAAAGGAGAAAAAGAGGTATGTGAAGGGGCGTTGCGCGAGATGTCGCTGGTTAGATGTATGCGCGGGCAATTTCAGAGTAAGGGCAGAAGCGGTTACAGGGGATGTCTGGGCGCCGGACCCTGCCTGTTATCTGACCGATGAAGAAATTCTGGATTGAATATTGACGATTGACGATTGAATATTGACAAACTCGTGAAAAGTCAGAAATGACCCCTTTTTGTCATTCCCGCGAAAGCGGGAATCCAGGAAAATCAATCACTTCTGGACTCCCGCGTTCGCGGGAGTGACAACCTTGGAGACTTTTTACGAGACCATCAATATTGAAAAGTTGAAAAATTTCGACCTGTGCGCATAATCGTTAGTTGTAGTAGCTCGTAATATAAGAATCTTAGACATGATCAACAAGATGCGACAAATTGATCCTGAAGATCCTGTACATCCTGTCAAAAAGAAAAAATGTTATAATAATAATTTATTATGAAAATTCAGATGGGAGAAAATGAATCATGATCGTAAGACCCAGAAGGCTTAGAAGGACCAGCACGATAAGGGATATGGTCAGGGAAACCACCCTTTCTGTAAAGGATTTTATTGCCCCCCTTTTTGTGAAACATGGCAAGGGTGTTAAGGACCTGATCACCTCGATGCCGGGCCAGTACCAGTTTTCTGTGGATACAATTGTCAAAGAGGCCGGTGAGTTGTGGTCTCTCGGCATCCCCTCCGTTATCGTTTTTGGTCTTCCGGACGAAAAAGATGCTACCGGAAGCAGGTCATGGGCCGAAGATGGAATAGTACAGAAGGCAATCGCGGCCATCAAGGAGAGCCTGCCGGAAATGGTGGTTATGACTGATGTGTGTCTGTGCGAATACACAGATCAC
>Ga0222678_1000669_pt1 | contig 14324 bp, 10 predicted proteins | sample AntAcemetagen937_FD_179801 | JGI IMG/M metagenome (GOLD analysis project Ga0222678, IMG submission 179801) | Saline water microbial communities from Ace Lake, Antarctica - #937 | ecosystem: Environmental > Aquatic > Non-marine Saline and Alkaline > Saline | place: Antarctica: Ace Lake... | reverse complement strand
ATTGGTTGAGGCGGTCCCAGATTCAGTATTGCTCTGGATGAGCAAAAAGGAAACGATAAAGTTTACTCGGAAGATGGCATTCATATTATCGCAGACAAAAATTTAATAGAACAGTTTAAAGGTTTTAAAATTGATTACTCTAGTTTTTTCCTTATGAAAGGATTTTCAATTTACCCTTATACCGGTTCTGCTTCCAGCTGTTAAAAGACAGTGTAATAAAAAACCTATTATGGGATGAACTCATAATAGGTTTTTTATTTTTAAGTATTTTAAAAAATCTACAGTTTTAACTTTTAATCAACACTTAACTCATGACGAATAGATATACAAAATTATACAAAAATTGACTCATGAGCTTAAATTGTTTATTATTAAACTGAATTAGAGTAGAAAAAATGAAGTAAACCAAGCGGTTTTTCTTCCCGGAGATATTGAAAGAGCAAACTATATCGGGACAAACTTTTTCCGGGATTCTGAGAAAAGTGTAGAAAATGAATCCTCCGCCCTTTTTATTATTGGTTACCTTCGGAAAGTCAAAGTGGGAAGCATACTTACTACAGTAGCTAATCACCTGACTCGGGAAGTTATTATTGATGAAGAAAAAATAAATCCCATATTTCACCAGATGACTGATATTTGCCTGGAAGCTTTTACAAAAAAGGCGACTACCTTCTTTTAGTGAAGGTTGCCGCCCGAATTTAGTTACTTTTATTCTATTCCCAGGGACCGACGATACCATCCACTGCCCAGTCTATAGTAGTTAGTTCAAACACCGACAGGCGTAAACCCTCCGGAACTTTCAGGTTTCCGTCACGGTCATATATAGGCCCGTTAAACGGATCAAAGACCATCGACGGATCAGACATCTGCTCTAACCGTTTCATAACCAGATCGTAAACGCTAATCATGCCCAGAACGGGGTCATTAACCTTTTTCTCTTTTAATTCATCCTCATATACAGGGTTTATCAACATACCCGGCTTAGCTCCCATCTCCACTGCTTTTTCCTTCAAAAGCCACCAATAATCAACATCTCCAGAGTTGTGTGCAGTGTATGCACCAGCATAGACTTTGGACAGGAAATCAAGATAAACTGCTTCCCAATGCGCGATCTGTCCGGAAACGATATGTTCAGGGCTGAAATCATACATCGGGGAGTAATGACCAAAGGACGGTAAGCCTTTTTCTCCGGCAACCTGCACAATTGTCGGCGAGTCCTCGGTAAATGCAAACACATCACATCCATCGGCAATCAATGCCTCAGCAGCCTCTTTAGCCGCAGTGGGGCTGAACCACTCGTATATCCAGCGTACATGTACTTCAGCCTTGGGTTTGACCTCTTGCACACCAACGGCAAACGCATCCATGTGGCGTTTTACCTCAGGGATTGGGAAAGCGCCTATATAAGCGGTTTTATTTGTTTTTGTGAGTGCTCCGGCAATCAACCCATTCAGATAGTAAATCTGGTAGAAATCGGCCATATAGGTCATCATATTAGGATTACGTTTGAACCCGGAGCAGTGACCAAAGATCTTATCCGGGTATTTCTGTGCTGAAATCAGCGTACCATCCATAAAGCCAAAGCTGGTAGTTAATACGACATCACAACCTTCTTGCATGATCAGCTTGTCAATGTAAAGCCCCTCGCTCCCCTCGGCGACACTCTCTACATAGACTGTTTCCAGCCAGGGGAAGGTATCCTCACAGATTCTCCGCGCCTCATCATGTGCATAACTCCAACCCAGATCACCGATAGGCCCTACATAAATAAACCCTACCTTAAGCGGCGTACCCGGAACATACTCTTTAGCCATCGTCACCAAAGCAAGACTTAAGATGACTGCCAAAAATAATACAGTTACTAATAAAATTTTGTTTCGTTGAGTAAACATTTTAAAACCTCCTTTATTGTATTATTGACTGTTCAAACAGCCTTTTTATTTTTACAACTTTCACTGCTTATTTTACCATATATTCAGCATAGTGCAGTTCTAGACTATCCAGAATACTTAATAATATAAATTTAGGATTAAATATCGCACCTCCTTCCATTTTTAGCAGCTTTCAACCGCTATTATAAATTTATCAAATAACTAAGAAAAAAGCAAACATCTTATAGAAAGTATTGGTTGAACTCACTCCTCACCTCTGGTGTAAGGCAAGCTTAGCGCAGCCGGTGCCCCCATTCGCTTCTGCAATGTTCCGCGGGACACAAATATCAGTACCAGAATTGCAAATGCATAAGGCATTGCTTTAAGCAGCTCCGGTGACACCCACGGCTGCAAGCGGTAGGACAGGTGATAGAGAGCCGCAAATAAATAGGCTCCCAACATACCGTTGGCCGGATTCCAGAAGGCAAAGATGGTCAATGCAATAACAATCCACCCTGTTCCCGCAGTCATTCCCTCGGTCCATGCAGGCCGATAGGCAACCGAGAGATATCCTCCGGCCACACCGGCAAGGACCCCGCCAATAAAAACACAGACGTAACGAACCCGGTCAACATTAATCCCCAATGAATCGGCGGTGGCAGGACTCTCTCCTACAGAGCGGATTGTAATTCCGATTCGCGTACGATAGAGTATATACCACAACAAGGGGACGAGGAGGATCGCCAGATATACAATCAAGTTCTGCCCCTCGAAAAGGATCGGTCCCAAGAAGGGAATTTCGGAGAGACCGGAAATAGTAATTTTAGGGATTGCTGCAGGAAGCGGTTTACCCTCCCAACCCCGTCCAAACATACCTGATAAACCGAGGCCGAGCATGGTGAGGGAGAGCCCGGAGACAACCTGATTCGCCTTTAATGTCACACTGGTAAAAGCGTGAATCAGGGAGAATAAACCACCGACAACTGCTGCCACCAGGATTCCCAGCCACGGATTTCCAGTGATATAAGCAGTAGTGAAGGCAGAATAGGCTCCCATAATCATCATCCCCTCAACGCCAAGGTTTAGCACACCGGAACGCTCTGCGTAGATCTCACCAAGTGTTCCTAAAAGGAGCGGAGTCCCGTAGGCAAGAGAGCGACTTAGTGTTGTAATTATCCATGTTTCCCAACCCATAACTACCTCCTTAAAAAAAAGGATATTTTGTAACGAAGAAAAATCTCACTTCCGATAAGGAAAAATAATATTAATCCGTTAAATACATTGATCAATTGGAACGGCAGCCCAAGTGATACTTTAATTACATCCCCTCCTGCCATGATAACCCCGAATAAAAGCGAAGTTACTATCACGGCCAGGGGATTGCGTCGCGCCAGCCAGGCAACGATGATTGCGGTATACCCATATCCCATGGAGATGTGAGTCGGTCCTAATAGCCGCAGATGAATCCCCGCGATTTCGCCTACTCCGGCCAATCCCGCAAAACCTCCGGAAATAAGCATGACGAGCAGGGTCGTCTTAAATCGGCTGATACCGGCAAACCTTGCTGCATCGGGATTTTCCCCGATAACCCGGATTTCAAACCCGCTCCTGGTGCGGTTAACCAATATATACATCACAACAGCAAGAACAAGTCCCAAAACTAAAGTCGGCCAGTGGATGCGGGTACCATATAATGTTGGCAACCATGCAGCACGCGGGAAAGTATCTGTATAGGCGAATCCACGCGCAGTAGGTCCTTTCCATGGACCGTGGATTAACCACTCTACAAAGTATATGGCAATATAGTTCATCATCAAAGTCGTTATGACATCATTTAACCCCAACATCACTTTTAAGATGGCAGGAATAAGTCCCCATGCTGCTCCACCCAAGAACCCGCCAATGAACATCGCAGGAAGAAGTAACGGACCCGGTAACCCGCTAAAGAGAGCGACTCCGGCTGCGGCAACTGCCCCCATGAGGAGCTGCCCTTCGGCACCGATGTTCCAAAAGAGAGCACGGAAGGCAATAGTCAATCCCACCCCGCAAAGTAATAGAGGAATCGCTCGACGTACTGTCTCGGCCAACCCAAATTTGTTTCCAAGTGCTCCCTTCAATATCAGCTGATAGGCATGGATGGGGGAAACTCCGTAAATCCGGAAGAATATCCCTGCTACCACGAGTGCTGCAAAAATAGCAAAAAGAGACACGAAGAACACCAAGCTCCCGGATACAATCGCTCTTTTTTCAACCTTGAAACCTAAGCGGCTCTTCATAATTGTTCTCCCTTGTGCCGTGTGCCAGCCATCATTAACCCAATCTCTTCTATATCAGCACTCTCTGCATCGAGGATTCCCATTACTTCACCTTTAAATATGACCAAAATTCGATCAGACATCGTCATAATCTCCTCTAAATCCTCTGAGATAAGTAAAGTCGCCGCGCCTCGTTCCCGTTGTATCAGGAGTACCTGTCTTACCTGCTCGGTAGCGCCGATATCTAGACCATATGTAGGGTGAACAGCTACAATCAGGTTAGGGTTTTCGGAAAGTTCGCGTGCCAGTACCACCTTTTGTATATTTCCTCCGGAGAGGAGTTTGGCAGGTGTTTCGCAGCTCGGGGCGGCTATCTGGTAATCCGACATTGCGCGATGTGCGTTTTCTTCAATTTCCTTGTTATCGAGAAACTCCCTGTGAGAAAAAGGATGGTGACGATATTTTTTCAGAATTAGATTTTCGCGAATACTCAGAGCGGGGACAATCCCCATCCTGATTCTCTCTGCCGGGATGTGAGCAACTTTAAGGTCATACATCTTTCGTGCGGAACAATTAGTAACTTCTTTCTTCCCTAATAATATCCGTCCCTTTGTCGACTTACGCAATCCGGTAAGTACCTCGGCAAGTTCGTATTGCCCATTTCCTGATACCCCGGCTACACCAAGAATTTCTCCACCGAAGAGATCGAATGACACCCCACGAAGTGCCGGGAGCTTACGGTCGCTCAGCGCATACAGGCCATTCACTTCAAGTAGTTTTTCTCTTCGCTTTAATGGGCTTTTCTCCAGCTGGAATACGACCTCGCGGCCGACCATTAACCTGGCCAAACCAGGTTTGTCCGTCTCAGCGGTAGAAAGAGTCGATACGGCTTTCCCTTTTCGCAGTACTGTCACCCGATTACTCACTTGTATCACTTCATCAAGTTTGTGTGTAATAAAAATAATAGTCAACCCGTCATCTACCAGGGTACGCAAAGTGGTAAATAATTGACTGACCTCTTGAGGAGTAAGAACGCTCGTTGGCTCATCCATAATCAGTATATCGACCTCACGGTACAACGCCTTTAAGATTTCCACTCGCTGCTGTTGACCCACCGACAGTTGCCAAATCTTTGCCTGTGGATCAATCGATAAGCCATACTCCCCGGCAATCGCCGAGATCTTTTGGCGTGTTTTATGAAAATTCATAAATGGTCCGGTTCCCTCGTCTAGACCAAGAACGATATTCTCCTCCACAGATAATGTAGGAACGAGTCGGAAGTGTTGGTGGACCATACCGATATGGTTATTGAGTGCAGCCCGCGGAGAAGTCATCTGGACCGATTGACCATTTAAGATAATTTCCCCTTCATCGGGTCGATAGAGGCCATAGAGGATACGCATTAGGGTTGTTTTACCCGCACCGTTCTCTCCGAGGAGGCAGTGAATCTCACCACGATGAACTTTAAGATCGATACCATCGTTGGCAACTACACCGGGAAAACGCTTGACGATTCCGCGTAATTCAATTGCATAACCTTCTGAATTGTCCAAAGCTACTCCTTTATACCTGCTTGTAACAGGGCTATATTTGTATTATCTATTACATCACTGGTTGTTCTTGCAGGATGTTTCGGCTCTACAAAACCTTATAACGTTGAATACAGTAAATTAGTCTATTTCTGGTCATGCTCTTCGAATATTTTTATGTTTTTCTTCCCGAATTTTGTTCCTTATTTATATTGTCATTGTTATAAATATAACAAACGCTCGGGGAAAAAGCAATAGTTTCAGTACCCTGTTTAATTACTCTTTTCGCCCTTTTACCTGCAAAATAATTTATTTTAAAAAATGAACTTTAGGTACATATCGTTTTTCATGTTAACAATATTTGAAATATCAGAGAAACACATCTTGTAATTAATAGGATTTTATCAATGACCTTAATAATGGAATCATTTTTCTGGTTTCATCTTCTCCAAGTTTGATTAATTTTAATCGTTCTTCTTTGTCTATATCAAACCCGAAAGGGCCTCTATATTCTGGTTTTATCATCAAATCGGCTTTACTGGAAGATGCTTCATTCAATGCTTCCAACATAATATATATAGACCTGTAAATAATGGATATAACATTACTTTAGATTTCTATTCCTTTCCTCTTTTTAAGACCCATACTCTTACTTTTTTCCTTCCCCAATCCATTGCCTTTTTTTCATCTCCCAGGTCAAAACATACATCGATTCTTTTACCTTTAATAGCACTTCCGCAATCATTAGCAAGGCCAATTCCATAACCTTCAATGTACAATACATCTCCATAGAAGAACATGCCGTATTCGGGATCGATAGCCACACTTTTGTAGCCGGCCTTATAATGCGTTGAAGTAAAACCATCAGCATAAGGGTAACAGCATCTTTCATGAGGAGTATAAGCAGTTGCTATTATCGAAAATTCAGGATAAGGTAAATTCTTCTCTTTTTTCCCGCTTATTGCCTCTTCTATTTCTTTGGCTTTTAATGTCATTTTTTTCCAGTCAATACTATTAAAACCATAGGGGTCATTTTCATTTTCAGAGTTAGCGTATTTTTCTGTAATAGTATAGCCGGCAACCTTATCTTGACTGGAAATTTGATTTTGCGAAGTAAATCTAATAATATTGCCATTTATATCCTTTATAACATAAAATTTACATTTTGCCGGGGAAGCTATCAAAAAGTAAAATATATTTACGAAAATCATTAAAACAATAATAATATTTAATTTTTTAATTTCTTTAATACCTCTTTTAAAAACTTGTTGGTTCAATCCAGAACCCTCTATGACTTATTCTACTACTAAACACCGGAAAATCCTTTTTTATAGATAAAAAATATAAATCTTAATTAATTTTATGAAGATATATGGTTAGTATGCCAAAAAAATAAGGCCTGCTTTATTATATGTAAAGCAGGCCTTTTAAAGGAGGTATAATTATGAAAAAGATTGTTGTATTGTTTGTTAATTTAGTAAAAAAATCTTTTTACAATTCAAACCAAAGAAATTATAGCACTTTTTTAAAAAATGTCAAGCTTTTTCTCAATATTTTTTTATTTTTTTTATTATGTATTTTTAAGACTTCCCTTGGTTTTGTTTTGAAAAAATAATCGAAATGCCTTCAGCTGGTTTTTTTTAATAAATAATATAAAATATTATCTCTTATTTTAATTATGATTAAGAATGGTAACTTAAAAACGCTTCCAGAATTTTTTTGCCTGTTCTTTTGTTTTTGAAGCTATCTTTTCATAATCCAGAATTTTTATCTTTCGATTTTCCATGAGTATTTTTCCCCGCACTATGGTTGTATCTACCATATCTCCGCTGATTCCAAATAGAATATGAGAATAGATATTTTTACTTGTGATAGGTGATGGCGGATAATAATCTACAACAATGATATCAGCCGCAGCACCGGCCTTTAAGGTTCCAAGCATCTGCCCAAAATATCTTTGGGCAATATCACGATTATTGGAAAAAGCAATTTTAAATATTTCGCTCCAACCTGCCTGAGGATCATGCAATGTATGTTTTTGAAGAAGATTGGCAATTTTAATCGATTCAAACATATCTGAAGTATATCCGTCTGTTCCTAATCCCACAATGATTTCTTTATCCAATGCGGTTTTTACCGCTGCAACCCCTACCGCATTGCCCATGTTGGATTCAGGATTATGAATAAGATAAGTGTTGTTCTTTTTTAGCAAATCCAATTCTTCTTCCTGAAGGTGGACTCCATGAATGGCTAAAGTACCCGGTCGCAGTATCCTAAAACGTTCAAGGCGTTCAGCTACACCTTTATATCCACGAGTTCTACTATCATATACATCAGCTTTACCTTCAGCAACGTGAATATGAAAAGGGGTTTCCAGCTCATCAGCTAAATTTGCTGCCCGGGTAAGTGTATCGTTATTGAGGGTAAAGGATGCATGAAGGCCTATCATTCCCCTTAAATTATTTTTATTTTCTTTCTGTATCTTTTTTATAAACCGTTCATTTTCTTTCAATCCGGCCAAACCTTTTTCATGTCCATCTCGATCACTTACTTCATAAGCTAAATTTGCCCTTATTCCTGATTGCTCGACTGCTTCAGCAATAATATCCAAACTACCTTCAATCAGATTACTGCTTGCATGATGATCAAAAATGGTGGTAACTCCTTTTTTTATACAATCCATTAATGGATATATGGCACTATAATAGATATCTTTTTCGTTTAATCCTTTATCCAACCTCCACCAGATTTTTTCTAATATTTCTGTAAAATTTTTAGGTGGCTGATCGGTTTTTATATCCATTCCCCGGGCAAAAGTACTGTAGAGATGCATGTGTGCGTTGATCATTCCCGGCATAATGATTTTCCCATGAACGTCTTTATAGTCAGCTTGAGGATACTTCAATCGTAATCCATTTGTGTCTCCGATTTCTATAATTTCTTTTTCTTCAATGACTACCCCACCATGATAGATAACTCTCGAATCTTTATCAAAGGTTATTACTGTTCCATTTCCAAATAAAAACATTTTTTTTACTCCTTTTTACTGATTCACTTAATAAACTAAAAAGTTGCTTATCTGTCTATACAACAGAAAATAAGTATCATTTGATCTTTTTTCTAGAATAAAAAGCTTTGGATTAAATAATCATTAACCCTAGCATAGTCAGCCAATTATATCATGCATTATTATGATAATATGTAATATGACTGGTGTCAATTTTTTAAAACATGACTTTTAAATAACTATACAATTTAATGAATTATTCTAAAAGGAGATATCTCACCTTTTTCATAGTGACATTATTACTGATTAATTTTAAGGTGACAATATCACAGATTAATTACATATATAAAAAAATATTATTGACCGGACTTGAAAAGTTATGTTATAATTCTAAAAATTGAAATAATGATTAAAAGCAATTTGTGAGAGAAGTAGCAGATCATCAAATTCTACAGAGAGTCGTGGCAGCTGAGAAACGACAAAAGAATTTAAAATCTGCAAAGTGGACTCACAAGCTTCAAGCTGAAAGGATTTAATTATCCAAGTATGCATTGACGGCCCTTTCCACCGTGAGCAGGAAAAGTGTATCGGTATATATCTAGTACCCGTATGCTCGTTAAGTTAGGATTTTATATAATTAAAAACCTATTAGAGTGGCACCACGGAAGTGACCTTTCGTCTCTTGGAGATGAAAGGTTTTTTTGTTTTTTAAAGATAAAAATATATGCCTGTATATTTTATTGAGTGGAGTTTGATAATGAAGATTTGGTAAAATTTGATCATCAAACCCAATCAGGGTGGCACCGCGGGAAAACTCTCCGCCCCTAATACCGTAAATTAGGAACGAAGAGTTTTTTTATTAACTCCTAATAAGTACAGTCCATGCATTTTATCAAATACTATAAATATTTTAAATCATTTAATAAAGAAAACACAGTAAGGGATTTTTCATTAAGTAAAATTAGCGTCACAAGAAGGTGAATATATTAATATAAAATAAGTAAGAAAAATATAAACATGAAAAATAGGAGGTTTAAAAAATGAATTTGTTTAAGAAAGTTTTTTTATTAATTTTAATATCTACTTTTCTTTTTGGTATTCAAAACGTATGGGCAGAAGACACAACTCGTTTATCCATCTCAACCGGCGCAATGGGCGGAGGATTCTATCCAATAGGCGGTGGAATTGCTGCTTATATTTCAAAAAATGTAAAAGATATTGAGGTTACAGCAGCAACTTCCGGGGGTGTTGATGAAAATATAAATCGCTTGGATAGTGGAGAGGCAGATATTGGCCTAGTAAGTACCGGCGATTCTTATAAAGCTTTTATGGGCCTACCACCATATGACCATAAATTTAATAAAATGCGCGGAATGGGAATTTTATTCGCAAATTGGGGACAACCCTATTCCCTTAAGAAAAGTGGAATTAAGACTTATCTAGATTTAAAAAACAAAAATGTTTGCGTAGGTTCACCAGGTGGTTCAATGCATCGATTATTTTACGATTGGGTTAAAATACATGGTTTGGATCCGGAAAAAGATTTTAAGAAAATAGTTTTTTTACCTGGAAGCGCTGCTATGGAAGCTTTAAAAATGGGACAAATAGATGTCGTGATGGAAATTGCAGCTATTCCAACATCATCCATTACAGAGCTTTCTTTGACGAACGATATTCAAATCATTCAGTTTGCACCTGGATATCGGGAAAAATTAATCGAAGCAAGCCCGGAATATCTACCAATGACTATTCCAGCAGGCACTTATAAGAATATAGTTGAAGATGTTGAAACTGTAGGCATGGGAGCAATGTGGGCTTGTAGTATGGACCTTCCTGACGAACTTGTATACAATATGGTAAAAGCTATCTACAGTACGGAAGGCTTGGAATATCTAGCAACAGTTCATCCAGCAGCAAAGGGCATTTCTCTTGAAAATGCTGCCAAATGGAACCCTATTCCTCTCCATCCGGGAGCAGAAAAATTTTTCAAAGAAGTAGGTTTGATAGATTAAATTCTGTCTTTACAAAGGAAGCTCAAAAACCTTAGTTGTTCAAGAGCTTCCTTTGTAAACTTGTAGTATTATCGCAATAAACAATGAACTATAATCACTTAACTTGTCTGGTATTTTAGGAGAATAATCATGATAGATAAAAGGAGTCTAAATGGATACAAATCCAATACGAATAATTCTGATGGCGTTCAAGATAACTTAAAAGTAATAGAAAGAAAGTTTCAGAGAAATGGGCAACATTTTGTTAATGCAGGATTAGCTCTTATCTCAATTTTGGTCATGTATTGGACTATTAATCCAACTTTCGATATCATCATTAAAAGATCCTTGTATTTAATGATGATATTTGTCATGTGTGCTATCATATTTCCTTTTAATAAAAAATCCTCTCTGGTGAAGATATCAGTGGCTGATATCATTATTATTATATTATCTATTTCTGGTTCCATCTATACCATGTATAATCCCTATGCAAGATTTATGAGATTAAGCTTATTAACTCCTTATGATATTGTTTTCGGCATTATCATGATTATTATTGGTTTAGATATTGGAAGGCGTGTTATTGGTTGGACTTTAACAATTACCGCTTCAGTCATTATTCTTTATACTCTTTTCGGAAACTTTATACCCGGACAGTTCGGGCATTCCGGGTTCTATATTAAAACAATTATCAGTCAGGTTTATTGTGGATTAGAAGGTTATTACGGTATAGCAACAAGGGTTATGATTATTTACGTTATACCATTTATTTTACTTGGAGCTTTCCTGGAAAAAACCGGAGCCGGTGAATTTTTCATCAAATTATCCTTTTCTTTAACTAAAAATACTGTTGGTGGACCTGCAAAGGCTGCTGTTCTAGGAAGTGCATTGTTGGGTTCTATTTCGGGAAGTGCAATTGCCAATGTTTCATCTACTGGTGTTTTTACCATACCAATGATGAAGAGAATTGGATATAAACCTCATGTAGCTGGAGCCATTGAAGCAGCCGCTTCTACAGGTGGACAAATAATGCCTCCTATTATGGGAGCTGTCGCCTTTATAATGGTAGAATTCACCCAAATTCCCTATTTAACAATTATCTCTGTGGCAACAATACCAATTGTTTTATATTATATTACTCTTTTTGCTTTTATTCATTTCGAAGCAAAAAAATATAATATTTCCGTTGATAAAACCATGACAGTAGAGCCGGCCATAGAAATTCTTAAAACGGGATGGCAGTTTTTTTTCTCAATTATCATTATTGTTATTATAATGGTACTTGGGTTTGCCCCTAATTTTGCAGCTTTATGTGGAATCCTTGCATTAGTTATTGTTCAAATAATAAAAAGCCGTAAGATTGATTTTAAACTTATTTATCAAGCATTGATCTTGGGAGGAAAATATTCTCTTAATATTGGCAGTATTGTCGCCTGTATCGGAATAATTCTATCCCTTGTGGGACTAACCGGTCTTGGACTTAAATTATCTTGGTTTCTCTCTGAACTTACCAATGAATCGGCCTTCTTGGCTATTTTAATCGTTGGTGCCATTTCTACAATTTTGGGAATGGGTTTGCCCAGTAGCGCTGCTTATATCATTGTTGCTATTACAGCCGGACCAACTCTTATCAAAATGGGTTTTCCTATCCTTATTGCTCATATGATAATGATCTGGTTTAGTATTAATTCAGAGATTACCCCTCCGGTAGGACTTGCCTCCATTGTAGCTGCGGGAATAGCAGGAGCAAACCCGGTAAAAACCATGTTAACAGCATTTAAATTTTCTAAAGGTTTATACATTCTTCCTTTTATGTTTTATTTTAGACCGGCAATATTACTTCAAGGTTCTTTATTTTCAATTATAGAAACAATTGCTTCTATTTTATTTGGGCTGATCACATTTGCATCATTCTGGGAAAATTTCCTGTACAAAAAATTAAAATTAGTTGAACGATTCTTTTTATTAGTTGCAACATTTTTCCTTTTTTCCCCAAGCATTTTTGGAAATGGTATCGGATTTATTCTGTTTGTTGGTGTCATTTTTAGCCAAAAATCAACTCTTTCAACAGCACTAAATCATTAAAATATTAGATTAGTAAACTATTATACTTTTACATTATTTATATTCATTGAAAAAAGTAGGAGAATATTCTCATGGAAAAGAAAAATACCATATGCCATTTATGTTCTGCTTGTTGCCCGGTAATCATTTATTTAAAAAACAACAAAATTATTCGGGTAGAAAGAAAATCCAATAACAAGACTATAGAAAATTATTCTTGTCCAAAAATAAAGGCAGCTACTCAAATTATTTACTCCCCTGACCGTTTAAAAAAACCAATGATAAAGAAAAAAAGAAATGGAAAATCCTTTTGGCAAGAAGTATCCTGGGAAACAGCATTGAATAATATTTCAAAGAAGTTAAATCTTTTAAAAAATGAATATGGTCCTGAATCCATATGCTGGTTGAGAGGTCAGGCATCCGATTGGGGAGCTGTCTGGCACTACACCAACAGATTAATGAATGTCTTCGGCTCCCCTAATACTATCGGAAACGGTTCAGTTTGCCATGCCGCACGAAATGCAAATCATGTTTTCACTTATGGCGCAATGACCAGCCCTGATTATATAAATTCTAATTGCATCATTGTTTGGGGAAGAAATGACCGAGATTCCAAACCTTCTCTATATGAAGAAATTGTACATTCAAAAGAAAAAGGAACTAAAATTATTGTCATAGACCCCGTAAAAACTAAATTAGCTTCAATGGCTGATATTTGGTTACAAATAAAACCGGGTTATGATGGCAGGCTTGCAATGTCTATGATTCATGTCATTATTTCAGAAAATCTTTACGATCAAGATTTTGTAAGGGATTGGACTATTGGATTTGATAAGTTAAAAGATATCGCAAGTCATTATGTTCCCGAAAAAATTGCAAATGCAATGTGGTTAAACCCAGAAGAAATAAGAAAATCTGCCCGCTTATATGCTAAAATTAAACCTGCATGCATCGGAGATGGTAATGGAATTGATATGCATTTAAATGTATCCCAAACATCTAGAGCCATTTCTATTTTAAGAGCATTGACGGGAAACATCGACAAAAAAGGAGGAGATCTTATTCCCCAACCCATACCTTTTAAAGATATTCAACTTAAAGAATACTCTCCTAAAAATACAAAACCAATCACTTCAGAATACTCATTATTTGATCAATTCGATAAAAATCTTGGAATTCATACCATGGGAGTGATTACAGATACAATACTTAGTGAAAAACCTTATCCGTTAAAAGGGATGATAATTCAAGGTGCAAATCCAGCAGTTACCATGGCAAACTCTACAAGATTTCTTGAAGCGCTGGCTAAACTTGAATTGGTTGTGGTTATTGATTTATTTATGACCCAAACGGCAAAACTGGCCGATATTGTTTTACCTACGACCACTTCTTTTGAACAAACAAGATTAAATTTAGGATCAATGTATAGTAATAAAGTTGTGCTTCAAGATAAAACAATAAATTGGTTTGAAAATTGTTGGCCGGATTGGAAAATTATATTTGAACTGGCTAAATACTTAGGTTATAAAAAAGAATTTCTCTGGAATAGCGTTGAGGAAGCCATAGATGAACAGCTAAGTCCTACTGCAATCACTACTGAGATG
>Ga0222678_1000655_pt1 | contig 14502 bp, 24 predicted proteins | sample AntAcemetagen937_FD_179801 | JGI IMG/M metagenome (GOLD analysis project Ga0222678, IMG submission 179801) | Saline water microbial communities from Ace Lake, Antarctica - #937 | ecosystem: Environmental > Aquatic > Non-marine Saline and Alkaline > Saline | place: Antarctica: Ace Lake... | reverse complement strand
AGTATAAAAACTTTTCGGCTCGTTTTTTTTAATCTTAGATCTATCTTTAGTTATGCGGGTTTTATTTTGTTATTGTCCCCCCTTTTGCTCACCGGTTACGTATATTATTGACTTCTTATTGTTAACAGTATACACTTCTGCACTATGAAACTTATAAAAATCGGTCTCTTACTCGCAATTGTTCTTGGCATTACTTTTATTGTCCTTTCTGTGTTTCTCCACAAAAAATACCATGGTGAAAAAGCAAAAAGAATAGAGCTCGTTGAGCAGATACAAATTATAGAAGATAAAGCAAAGGGTCTCGAAGGTGAACGTGACTCAATTAAAAAAGAACTGACCGATGTTATTGCCGTTAAAAAAGAAGTTGAAGGTGAAAGAGACGCGGCAAAAGAAGAGGCACGGCAGTTATCCTCACTCCTTGAAATGGAAAAGAGAGAAAAGGAAGTACTGAAAAAGAAACTACAGGAAAAACAACAGGCGGCATTAGCGCTTATGAAACAGTTGCGGTTGGCTCGCGAAAGCAGTTCTTCCGGTAGCGGTTTAAAAGACACTGTTACTGAACTCAAAGGACAAAAAAGAGAATTATTGTCAAAACTGAGGCAAACTGAAGAGGAACGTGACGAATTAAACGACCAGTTGCAGGAACTTGCGAAAAAGGATCAGCCGCCGGTTAATCTCGATGATATCTTTGTTCGTTCAGAGCTGAAGTTTAGCGGCAATATACTTGTGGTAAACCCGAAATATAATTTTGTTATCATTAATCTCGGTGAACAAGATAAGATCCCTGTCGGCGAGATACTCATTGTACATAGAGGAAAACAGCTTGTTGGAAAGGTCAGGGTAGATCGTGTGTATGAGAAAATGGCTGCATGCCAGATTCTACCGGAATGGCTTCAGAAAAATGAATATCCCGAAGAAGATGATAGCGTAAAGAAATTTTAGTTACTTCGTACTCATATATAGTACGTCGAGGACTTTGAGGAAGCTTAAATCAGCAGTTTCAGGTAGATATATCTTTGCAATAGACTTTTTTGAAAAATGCGGGTTACCCCCTACTTGTATACCAATAGTTGTAGCGTATAGTGGAGTTATAATGAAAAGAATTATTGTAGTTACCCTTATGATATTTTCTCTAGGAATGGTTTTACTGTCTGGATGTGGTCACACACCCGAAGGAGGCTCTCCGCTTCCATGGGCACGGCCAGAACCATGGGAAGGTCAATTTAAAGGCGCGCCAGGAATGGCTATTTAGTATTCCGGTATAAACGAAGAAGACGATTCATGAAAAAATGCATAGCATTTATTCTTATACTTTTTTCCTCCCTGATTATATCAGCTTGTGCTTCGCACGATCTCTATAGTGATACCGCAACCGGTGTATGGGTTGAGTGCATGGGGAGTAATGACACACTTTCGTCATCAAGCAAGATAATAGCTATGCTAGATGATGTCAAAACAAACGGCATGAATACCATCTATGTGCAGGTGTTTCGGCATGACAAGGCATGGTTTAAAACAAACAGTTACGATAACCGCCCGTATAAAAACTTCTATAAAAAAGAAAAAAAAGATCTTTTGAAGTTTGTTATATCTGAGGCACATAAACGTGATATAAAAGTGCATGCGTGGATAAACATTTTTCGTATTGGCCGCAATAAAAAATCTCCGATTATTAAGAAGTATGGACCGAGCGTTGTCACACGTGATAACAAGGGCCGGTCAATGCTTGAGTATCCGAATTTGCAGTTGCCCGGTAAAGATAATACATACTATGAAGCTGACGGGACAGGATACTGGCTTGATCCGGGTGATCTTCGAGTACAAAAATATATGCTGGGTGTAGTAAAAGAAATAGTCGCGCGATATAAGTCTATAGATGGCGTGCAGCTTGATTTTATCAGGTTGCCCTATACGGTACCTTTTTCTCCCGGAAGTAGATTTCCTAAAGGGATTTCGTACGGATACGGAAAAGAGAGCTGTAAACGGTTTCAGAAGAAATATGGTATGAATCCGCTTAAGCCTGATATGGTCACCAATAACATGCAAAAATGGGATGACTGGCGTCGTGAACAGATAACAGATTTTGTAAAAAAAGCGTTCAAGATAGTTAAGAAAAAAAATAAACGCATAGAACTTTCTACAGCAGTAGTGTGTTATGCCGATAGGGCGTACCTCAGTGCATTTCAGGATTGGCGTAGATGGCTTAATGAAAACATTGTTGATAACGCGTGCCTGATGAATTATTCGATAGATCCGCTGTTGTATCGATATGTGACGATCGCAGGTAAAGCGTTTGAAAATGATGAGAGTAAGATATATACCGGCATAGGCGCGTACCTTCTTAAAGCACGCATGAATATCTATGAGCAGGAACTTAAAGACACCGTTTCACTTGATGTTGACGGGATCATACTTTTTTCATATGATTCGATGCTTAAGAAAAAAGAGCAGTTTACTATTTTTAAAGAAGTGTGCGGTAAAAACTAAGATTGAGTTTGTATGGGTGAAGCAGTTATTCCTGCCAAAGTAAAACTTATTGCGGGTCTTCTCAGTATAGATCAAGGGCATCTCACATCGATAAAGAATGCACTTATAGATTCCTATGGTGAAATAGATTGTGAGAGCGAAATTATTCCCTTTCGTTGTACTAACTATTACAATGATGAAATGGGTGATAACATTCTTCGTCAGTATATTGCTTTTGGGCGATTGGTTTGTCCCGGGGATATTGCTGATATTAAGATCCACTCAAACGTATTAGAAGACCAGTACACAAAGGATGGCAGAAGACAGGTCAATATTGATCCCGGATTAATAGATCAGGCAAAAATGATTCTAGCAACAACGAAAGATGCTACGTATCGTGTGTACATTGCCCGCGGAATATATGCACAGCCAACACTTTATTATGAAGATAAGACATGTCACGGGTATAGCTGGACGTACTCGGATTATAAAAGTGAAAAAGCGATTCACTTTTTTAACAAAGCGCGAAATATATATAGGAAATTGGTGAAGGAAGGAAAGTTATAGGGTGGATATGCACGAAAAAAAAGCAGAAAACACTACTAGAAAAGATAATGCAAAATGGTATTATAGCAGAGCATTTGTATTGGTTATGCTTTTTTTTGTTTTGGGAATATTTGCGTTACCGCTTCTGTGGTATAGTCCGCGGTTTAGTAGATTCTCCAAGGCGGTGTTGACAATCGTTATCGTGTTTCTTACGCTGGGAGCGGTATGGGCTATCCGAGCTGAGGTTATGTTAATTCAAGAACTTATTCAACAATGGAACGGGTGATAAAATGGCTGAGATAAAACCTTTTAGAGGGATGTATTACAATAGAGATAAAGTTGACATTAAAGATGTGGTAACGCAACCGTACGATAAAATAAAACCAACACTTCAGGACGAATATTATGCGAGAAGTCCATATAATTTTGTGCAACTCATTTTAAATAAGATCGCATCATCTGATACTGAAGACAATAATCGGTATACCCGGGCGCGAGAACTGTTCAAAAAATGGCAAGATGAAGAGGTGTTGAAACAAGATGATGCGCCTACCATATACATCTATGAACAGACATATACGACGCCCCTCGGTGAGAAGAAAATGCGCCGTGGATTTATCTCTTTGCTTAGGTTAGCTGAGCTGGGAAAAGGTGGTGTGTATCCTCATGAACAGACACTCTCAAAGCCAAAAGCTGATCGATTCGAGCTTATTAAGAAATGTAATACTAATTTTGAACAGATATTCATGCTCTATAATGATAAAGACGTGGCTATTAAAAATGTACTCGATATAGCGCCTACAACGATAATGTTTGATTTCTGCGATGAATATGGTGTTGGCCATGTATTAAAACGTGTTGATGACAGTGCTTCTGCTAATGCGGTATGTGATGGTATGAGCGATAAGAAGATATTTATTGCAGATGGGCACCATCGATACGAGGTTGCGCTCAATTATCGGGATTACCTTATAAAGGAACAGGGTATAGGGAGTGATCACGATGCGTGTTTTCGGGTAGCGTACTTTGTTTCTATGGAATCAGACGGTCTCACCGTTCTTCCGACGCACCGTATGGTGAAGAACATGGATGGATTTACTATTGATAATTTTATAGCTACATCGGGTGAGTATTTTGAGATTGTAAAAATAGATGATGCTGGATCAGAAGATGCGTCGTTAAAGAACATGCTCGATGCAATGTCTGCAGGGCAACGTGAAGGGAAAAATTGTTTTGGTGTTGCCGGTAAGGGTGTAAAATACCTACTTACCTTAAAAGAAGAAATAGATGTAAAACAGCTTATCGGTAAAGATATGAGCGATGTTGTCTCAGGCCTTGATGTAACAATTCTTCACCGGTTTATTATTGAGAAAATCTTAGGGATCAGCCAGGAAAAGGTTGCCGGGGAAGATAATCTTTCGTATGTAAGAGACCCTATTGATGGTGTTCAGGGGGTTAATGAGGGCCTGTATCAAGTAACATTTTTTCTCAACCCGACAAAAGTTGACGAAGTAAGAGCGGTTGCCCAATCTGGAGAGAAGATGCCGCAAAAATCTACAGATTTCTATCCAAAGGTTTCTTCCGGTCTTGTTATGTATACATTTTAATGAGAATATAGTACAGTAACTATTTGAGAAGTGATGTTTACAGTATAAACAATAGATACTATAAGGAGTGCGTATGGGTGCTCATGAGAGAAGAAGGCGATACTTAATTGATAAGAAATTACAGTTAAGGTATGTCTGCATGATTCTTCTTACTGTTGTTGTGGTAAATGTTATTGTTGGTGTTGGTATGTACTTTTCTGTTTGGACAGTGCTTAAAAAAGAATATTCACAGATTGTTATCGGGCAAAAGATTGTTACCGCGCAGAGAATTAAGGCATATGAAGATGTTCGTTCTGGTGATGCAACGATCAATAGCCAGGATATTGATAAAGAGGCGGATCTTTTAAGTGATCATTTGCTTAAGCAGCTTAAAGATAGTTTTATGAGAACACAGGTTAAGATCATCCCTGTTATTATACTGCTTCTGATAATTATTTTTTTGGAGGGGGTATTTCTCTCAAATCGTATAGCGGGTCCGATATATCATGTCAATAAATCACTCAAGGAAATAAAAAAAGGTGATCTGAGAACGCGTACCTATTTTAGAAAACATGATGAGTTCAAGGATTTGTATCAGGATCTGAACTATGTTATAGGAGATTTTGAGGAGAGTATTACAAAGATGAAGGAAGTTATTGCGTCACTTGAAAGCGGTGGTATCAATCTTAAGGCACGGGTTATTCAGGTCAGTGATACAAAAGCCAAAGAAATCACTCCTCTCTGTGACGATTTAATTGCAAAGGCACAGGAAGCGAGTGTGTTTCTTGCCAAGTACAAGGTAAAAGCGGAAACCCCGGAAGGTGCTGAGTCACAAAATTCGTAAATGGAGCGAAATGCGGTGGTTTTCGAAAGTCATAGTACCCCTTTTTGGAGAGTGGAAAGTTTGAGCTTTTGGCTCTCATCCATAAAAAAGAAAAAAAGTACTATTTTTCTCTTGCAAAAAATATTTATTCTGGCATTATATTTTCTTCTTGACATAATTTCGCCTTCTGGTAATATGTTCGAACGCAAAAATTTACCCGTATATTTTATGTGCAGGTGAAGTATCTTTATTTGAAGTTAAGATAGAGGTGATAGTTGTATAAATACTTTTCTCAGCCGAATTTGCCGACATAGCTCAGTCGGTAGAGCACTTCCTTGGTAAGGAAGAGGTCATGGGTTCAATTCCCATTGTCGGCTAAGAATTAATCATAAGATGTATAAAAACAAAGACGCTTTTAAAAAAAAGAAAAAAGAGAGTAAGGAAATAAAGGGGGAGAGAAATGGCAAAGGAAAAATTTGAAAGGTCAAAGCCGCACGTAAATATTGGAACGATCGGGCACGTGGATCATGGTAAGACAACACTCACTGCAGCGATAATCGGAACATTGGCAAAGCAAGGATTAGCGGATTTGAAGAAGTTTGATGATATTGATAATGCCCCTGAAGAAAAGGAAAGAGGAGTAACGATCAATGTGCACCATGCAGAGTATCAAACAGTGCCCCGGCACTACGCGCACGTTGATTGCCCCGGTCACGCTGACTATGTAAAGAACATGATCACGGGAGCAGCACAGATGGACGGAGCGATATTGGTTGTGAGTGCAGCAGACGGACCAATGCCGCAAACAAGAGAACATATACTACTGGCACGACAGGTTGGAGTGCCGAAGATAGTAGTATTTTTAAATAAAGTGGATATGGTAGACGATCCGGAGTTATTGGAGCTGGTAGAATTAGAAGTAAGAGAACTGTTAAGCAACTATGAGTTTCCTGGAGATGAGATTCCTATTGTAAGAGGAAGTGCGTTAAAGGCGTATGAAGGAGATGCAGGGGAATTAGGGGAACAGTCGATAATGAAACTGATGGAAGCGGTAGACACCTATATACCGACACCTGAAAGAGATAAAGACAAACCATTCTTAATGCCGATAGAAGACGTATTTTCGATAACGGGAAGAGGAACAGTAGGAACAGGCCGTATCGAAAGAGGAGGCGTAAAGATAGGTGATGACGTAGAGATAGTAGGAATCAAGCCTGAGACATCGAAGACAGTGGTAACAGGAATAGAGATGTTCCGTAAGCTGCTGGATTCAGGAGAAGCGGGAGATAACGTCGGAGTATTGTTAAGAGGAATTGAAAAGGACGGGATCGAAAGAGGACAAGTACTCGCAAAACCTGGATCAATCACACCGCATAAGAAGGCAAAGGGTGAGATGTACGTGTTGACAAAAGAAGAAGGTGGGAGACATACACCATTTTTTAATGGATATCGCCCGCAGTTTTTCTTTAGAACAACAGACGTAACCGGAATAGTGCATTTACCTGAAGGCGTAGAGATGATCATGCCGGGAGATAATGTAGCGATCGAGTTGGAGTTGATTGTGCCGGTAGCGATGGAAAAAGGTTTGAGATTTGCGATACGAGAAGGCGGACGAACAATCGGCGCCGGTAGAATCTCTGATATTGTTGAATAAAAAGAAACAGTTAAAAGTTCTTGGTGTTTTCGCAAAAGGGATGAAAATACCAGGAGGTGATAAACAAAGGAGTCACTGTGGTGGAAGGACAAAAAATAAGAATACGGTTAAAGGCATATGATCACCGACTTTTGGATCAGTCTGCAGAGTCTATTGTTGAAACGGCAAAGAGAACTGGTTCGCGAGTAGTGGGGCCAGTACCTCTTCCTACACGAACGGAACGCTTTACAGTTTTGCGTTCACCTCACGTTGATAAAAAATCACGTGAACAGTTTGAAATAAGGACATACAAGAGGTTTTTGGATATCGTTAATCCAACAGCTAAAACGGTAGATGAATTAAAAAAGCTTAATCTTCCGTCTGGCGTTGATATTAAGATAAAAGTATAAATAAGCTATAAGCTGTAAGTGGTAAGCAATATAAATAAACGTTTATGTTTACCGTTTGAGTGACAGGCAAAATATATTAAGAGAAGAGGTCAGTTATGTCAACGTTGGAAGTATTAGATAAAAATGGAAAATCAGTAAGTACAATTGATGTTGCGCAGGAAATTGCTGAGTATAAAGCAAATGAAAAGATTGTTCGCGACTGTGTAGAAGCATATTTAGCAAATCAGCGTTCTGGTACGGCATGTACAAAAACACGCTCTGAGGTAAGTTTTTCTGGTGAAAAACCGTGGAGACAAAAAGGAACCGGACGTGCACGTATTGGAGATAAGAGTTCACCGGTGTGGAGGAAAGGCGCAGTAGCGTTTGGCCCTCGTCCGAGAAGTTTTACTATTACTTTACCTCAAAAAGTAAAAAAGAGTGCTTTAAAGCATGTGATAGCAGAAAGATTAAACAATAACGCAATTATTGTTCTTGAATCGTTAGAGATGGAAAATATTAAAACAAAAGATTTTATCGCATTGCTAGAAAAGATTAATGCCGGTAGTAGCGTGTTATTAGTGCTCGATAAGAAAAATGTGAATGTTGAAAAATCAGCAAGAAACTTAAAAGAAGTAAAAGTGATAAAATCTGAAGAAATAAACACTTATTATATATTAGCGCATAAAAAAATTGTAACAACAAAAGAAGCTTTTGAAAAAGTTCTCAAGAGATTTAGCAAATAATATATGTAAGTGCACCGTGAGTGGAAGGGGGGAATCGTGAGAGATCCAAACATAGTTATAAAAACGACGTTAGTAACAGAAAAAGGGACAGAATTAACAGAAAAGCATAATAAATATTTGTTCGAAGTCGATCGCAGATCAAACAAAATCGAAATTAGAAATGCTGTCCAAAAGTTATTTAATGTTAAAGTTGAAGCAGTAAATATTATTAATCAGCGCGGAAAGATGAAAAGAGTTCGTCGTGTTGCTGGAATGACTTCAGCAATAAAGAAAGCTATTGTCACTTTAAAAAAAGGTGACAAGATCGAAATAAAATAATAATAGTGCTGAAAATATCTAGAGAGAGTAAGGAAGGTAAAGAATGGGTATAAAAAAATATAAACCAACGACATCTACACGAAGATTTGCAACAGTGTCAGATTTTGCAGAAATCACAAAGAACAAGCCTGAGAAACGGTTATTGAAGAAGACATCAAAAACTGGTGGGCGAAACAGTATGGGGCGTATTACGTCACGCCATATTGGTGGTGGACACAAGAGAAAATATAGGATGATCGATTTTAAGCGTAATAAATTAGGTATTCCTGCACGTGTTGCATCCATTGAATATGATCCAAATCGGTCTGCACGGATAGCGCTTTTGGTATACAAAGACGGTGAGAAACGTTATATAATAGCTCCTGTTGGTTTGAAGGTAGATGATATCCTCGTTTCAGGAATAAAGCAAGAGATCGCAGTCGGAAACACCATGCCACTAGAAGAAATACCTATTGGTATGCCTATACACAATATTGAGCTAAAAAAAGGCCGTGGTGCGCAACTTGTACGTAGCGCAGGAGCACGTGCTGAAGTTATGGCAAAAGAAGGAAAGAATGCGCATGTCAAACTTCCTTCTGGTGAAGTTCGGTTAGTGCCGATTGTTTGTACTGCAACAATAGGGCAAGTAGGGAATATCGAACATGAATCGATATCGCTAGGCAAAGCTGGACGCAAAAAATGGTTAGGGAGACGCCCTCATGTAAGAGGTGTCGCAATGAATCCTGTAGATCATCCAATGGGTGGTGGTGAAGGACGTTCATCCGGCGGTAGACATCCGTGTTCTCCATGGGGTAAGCTGGCAAAAGGTGCTAAGACAAGAAGCAAAAGAAAATCAACAAAATACATCGTAAAGCCGAGAAAAGGAAAAAAGAAAAAATAGTTCTTGCATCTGCGAGTGTTTATTATATAATAGCCGCTCTTTTTTTCGTGTAAATATGAGTAACTGTAACAGGAGGAACAATGGGGAGATCAGTAAAAAAAGGACCATTCATCGATGAGAAATTGATGAAAAAGATTGAGAAATTAAATCGGTCCGCACATAAATCGCCTGTAAAAACATGGTCAAGACGAAGTATGATTGTTCCTGAATTTGTAGGACATACATTCATGGTTCATAATGGAAGAAAGTTTCTTCCGGTTTTTGTTTCTGAAAATATGGTAGGACATAAGTTAGGTGAATTTTCTCCAACACGTACATTTCGAAGACATAGTTCTGGTGCTGATAAAACAGCAGCTAATAAATAACGCAAATGTGCCTTGTGGTAAGATCTCCTTATTAAAAATACTGAATGGAGAATAATTGTAATGGAAGTTAGAGCAATTACAAAATATGTAAGAGTATCAACTCGCAGAGCGAGGAATGTAGTAGATTTGATTCGTGGAGCTCGTGTTAATGCTGCGATCAATACGCTTAATTTCACAAATTCAAAAGCAGCGAAGATTGTTGGGAAGACATTAAAAAGCGCTGTCGCAAACGCTAAGGTTAAAGAAGTTGAGGATCTTGACAGTCTTATTGTGAAAGAAGTGTATGTTGACGGCGGTCCTATAATAAAGCGATTTATCCCCAGAGCAATGGGGCGAGCGACGCCGATACAAAAGAAAACAAGTCATATCACTATTGTGCTTTCTGACGGTGTCAAAGACGAAGTGAGTGCGGTGCACACTAAACAAAAAGCTGTTCAGCCGCATACTGGTACGGGAAAAACTAACAACAAGAAAAAACCAGGGCATACAAAAGCACAAGAGAAACTACAAAAGCTAGATAAGAAAATAAAATCTAAAGCACAACATAAAGTAGTCAGATCCAAAGATCAAAAAGCGATTGGACAGCACGAAAAAAAGGGTATGACAAATAAATAAAAGGAATTGTTGAGGAGGTATTGTGGGACAAAAGGTCAATCCGATAGGCATACGAGTAACGGTATATAAAAATTGGGCATCACGATGGTTTTGTGATAAGAAAGATTATCCGGCTGCTATTCATGAAGATCTTAAGATAAGAAAGTTTATCAAAAAGAGACTTCTTTCAGCAGGTATTTCTCGTATATTAATTGAAAGAACAGCTGATAAGATTCGTATCACCCTGCACTCTTCTCGCCCGGGAGTGGTTATTGGAAGAAAAGGTGCTGAGATTGACAGAATTAAAGAAGATTTATATCTCATGACAAAAAAAGAAGTTGTTATAGATATTGAAGAAATAAAAAGGGCCGAACTTGACGCGCAATTAGTTTCCGAGAACATAGCGCTTCAAATAGCAAAAAGAGTTTCGTATAAGCGTGCAATGAAAAAGTCGATTAAAGCTGCAATGGACGCAGGCGCTGTGGGTATTAAGATCAGATGTGCCGGAAGACTAAACGGTGCTGAAATAGCGCGTGTGGATGGGGCAAAAGACGGGAAGATACCATTACATACTTTGCGGGCAGATATTGATTATGGTTTTGCAGAATCTCATACTACCTACGGTCTCATTGGAGTAAAAGTATGGGTTTGCAAAGGTGAGAAATCACCGCTTAAAAAGAAAAGAGAGCAAGCACTCGAGCAAGATAATTCTGAGAACGCTGCTGCTGAAGAAAAGAAAATATAAAGGAGATGTACGATGCCGTTGCTTCCCAAGAGGGTTAAGTATAGAAAGTCACAACGCGGAAAGCTTAAAGGTAATGCAACAAACGGTACCACGATCAGTTTTGGAGAATATGGTCTTCAGATACTTGAGCGGGGATGGATATCAAACATACAAATAGAAGCTGCACGTGTTGCTATTACTCGACATATGAAACGTAAGGGAAAATTATGGTTGCGTATGTTTCCCGATAAGTCAATTACGAAAAAACCGGCTGAGACACGCATGGGTAAAGGTAAAGGTGCTCCTGAAGGATGGGTGATACCAATAAAACCCGGTAAAGTGTTATTTGAAATAGGTGGTGTTCCGGAAGTCATTGCAAAAGAGTCATTGCGCCTCGGTGCATTTAAATTGAGTCTAAAAGCAAAATTAGTAATACGGCAAGGAATGTAATAGCCGTAAGCATTTGCGTTAACAACAACACGATTTGACATAATCACATAAGGGGAGTCACATGAAAGCAAAAGAGCTGAGGGAGCTTTCTGAAAAAGAAATAGATGTAAAGGTAAGAGAATTAAGAAGCTCTTTATTGCAGAAAAGATTGCAAAGTAAAACAGGTCAAATGGAACAACCAAGTCAAATAAGATTACTCAGGCATGATATTGCGCGTATTTTGACTGTGGCAAATGAGAAAAAATCTGGCAAGAATAAAGAATAAGGAAACAAGAAATGGTCCAAGACAAGAGTAGTAAGAGTAACGTAAAAGAAAAACTGGGAATAGTTGTTTCAGACAACATGGATAAAACGGTAGTGGTGAAATCTGAAAGAACATATCGCCATCCATTGTATAAAAAAGTGATTAGAAGCAGCAGGAAATACCATGCGCACGATGAAGGCAATGTTTCTAAAAAAGGTGATACGGTAAGAATAGTCGAGAGCCGTCCTTTAAGTAAATTAAAAAGATGGAAATTAGTTGAAGTTGTGAAAAAGGCAAGTGCTTAGAAATTGTGATGCAGAAAATTAGGAAAGGTGAAGTACTATGATACAAATGCAATCGAGACTCAACGTAGCCGATAATACGGGAGCTAAAAAGGTAATGTGTATAAAAGTATTAGGCGGAACACGAAGACGATACGCTTCCATCGGTGATGTTATTGTTGTATCTATAAAAGAAGCTGATCCGGATTCTATTATAAAAAAGGGTGAAATAGCCAAAGGCGTTATTGTTCGAACAAAAAATGCTATCAAGAGAAATGATGGCTCTAGTTTGCGGTTTGACAAAAATGCAATTGTGATAATTGACGATCAACTTAATCCAAAAGGAACTCGTATTTTTGGTCCCGTAGCACGTGAGCTTCGTGAAAGAAATTTTATGAAAATAATATCATTGGCACCTGAAGTTATTTAATGAATGAAACAAGGTAGGGTAAAGAGTAAAGGTAGTGATCATGATAAAAACAAAGATAAAGAAAGACGATACAGTAGTTGCCATTAAAGGTAAAGACAATGGGAAGACCGGAAGAGTTCTCCATGTCTTTTATAAAACAGGTAAAGTGCTCGTTGAGGGAATTAATTTTGTAAAAAAGACATCGCGTCCAAACAGAAATAATCCTCAAGGGGGAATTATTAACGTTGAGCGGCCTCTTCCTCTTTCTAATGTAATGTTTTACTGCGGGAAATGTAAAACCGGCGTGAGGGTATCTATTCGCGCTTTAGGAAGTGAAGGAAAAGAACGATTCTGTAAAAAGTGTGAAGAAACAATTTAAGTAAGGATGTTAAAGCCATGGCACGTTTGCATAAAAAATATAAAGAAGAAATAGCATTAAAAATGAAGGAAAAGTTTGAGTACAAAACCGTCTATCAAGTTCCGAGACTTGATAAGATAGTTATTAACATGGGTGTGGGAAAGGCTGCTAGCGAGCCGCAAGCTATAGAGGAAGCGGCAAGAGATCTATCGATTATTACCGGCCAGAAACCACAAATGCAAAAATCAAAGAAAAGCATATCGAATTTTAGATTGCGCAAAGGCAACATTATCGGCTGCAGAGTAACGTTGCGCAATAAAAGAATGTATGAATTTTTTGATAGATTGGTGAGTATTGCGATTCCTCGCATTAGGGACTTTAGAGGGTTAACAAGGAAATCATTTGATGGAAGTGGTAACTATACGATGGGGCTGCCGGATCAAATGATATTTCCTGAAATTGATTTTGATAAAGTTAAGAGAACTCAAGGGATGGATATTACGTTTGTAACAACAGGAAAAACAGATGAAGAGGCAAGTGAGCTTTTAGAATTGCTTGGAATGCCTTTTAAGGGTAAGGAGTAATTATGGCGAAAAGATGTCTTATAGTTAAGAGTTCGCGTACACCAAAGTATAAAGTACAGAAGTATAATAGATGTTTGCGCTGCGGACGGCCACGTGCATTTATAAGAAGATTTAAAATGTGCAGGATATGTTTACGTCAGCTCGCGTCTCAGGGTATGCTGCCTGGCGTAATTAAAGCGAGTTGGTAATATAGAGGGGGATATAACGATGACAATGACTGACCCGATTGCTGATATGATAGTTAGAATCAAAAATGCGCTTCAAGTACGGTATGATAAAGTTGATGTGCCGTATTCCAATATTAAACTTGAAGTAATAAAGAAACTTAAAGAAGCAGGATATATTGAAAACTATTATAAGACTGAAGATGGAATCAAAAGTTTTATATGTGTTGAATTGAAATATACTCGTGAAGGGAAACCTGTTATTAAAAATATAAAGAGAGCGAGTAAGCCAGGACTAAGATTATACACAAAAAAAGAAGAGATAACTAAGGTGCTTGGGGGGCTTGGTACTGTCATACTGACGACTTCCAAGGGCATATTAACGGGTACTGAAGCACAAAAACAAAATGTTGGCGGCGAAGTAATTTGTGAGGTTAAATAATGTCTAGAATAGGTAAAATTCCAGTTGATGTTCCTCAGGGTGTTGAGGTAAAGGTAGAAGGCCACGTAGTTAAGATAAGTGGCCCAAAAGGAAAACTAGAGCGTACATTTCATAATAATGTTTCTGTAAAACTAGAAGACAGCAAGATTGAAGTTTCCCGCGCGAGCGATATTCCAACAGATAAAGCGCTCCACGGATTAACGCGAAGCCTTATCTATAATATGGTGTTTGGCGTTACGCAAGGATTTAAGAAAACGCTTGAGATTGTCGGAGTAGGATATAGAGCAAAGGTTGACAAGAACATACTTGAATTAAGTCTTGGATTTTCGCATCCGGTAAAATATACCATCCCCGAAGGCGTTAAAATTGACGTTGAAAAGAATGTTAAGCTAGATGTATACGGCATTGATAAAGAGCTTGTCGGTGAAGTTGCAAGTGAGATTAGAAGATTTTTACCGCCAGAACCATATAAAGGTAAAGGTATTCGCTATTCAGATGAACAT
>Ga0222678_1000608_pt1 | contig 15136 bp, 13 predicted proteins | sample AntAcemetagen937_FD_179801 | JGI IMG/M metagenome (GOLD analysis project Ga0222678, IMG submission 179801) | Saline water microbial communities from Ace Lake, Antarctica - #937 | ecosystem: Environmental > Aquatic > Non-marine Saline and Alkaline > Saline | place: Antarctica: Ace Lake... | reverse complement strand
TCGCCACACTCCAGCCCGGAGACACCATTCTGGGAATGAATCTTTCTCATGGTGGACATTTGACACATGGAAGCCCGGTCAACTTTTCGGGGAGGCTTTACAATGTCGTTTCCTATGGTGTAGACAATGAAACAGAAACCATAGATTTCAACGAAGTCGAAGATCAGGCTAAAAAACATCATCCCAAAGTTATTGTCGTTGGCGCAAGCGCTTACCCAAGGACTATCGACTTTAAGGCATTCAGGGAGATAGCCGATAAAACCGGAGCGATTATCATGGCGGATATCGCTCACATAGCGGGTCTCGTCGCCACGGATTTGCACCCATCTCCTGTTCCGGTTTGTGAATTTGTCACATCGACAACCCACAAGACACTGCGCGGTCCGAGGGGCGGGCTGATTATGTGCAAGGAAGAATTTGCCAAGATATTGAACAGTCGCGTTTTCCCGGGAAGCCAGGGTGGCCCCTTGATGCATATCATAGCAGCCAAGGCGGTGGCATTCAAAGAGGCCCTTGAACCGGGGTTCAGAGATTACCAGCTTCAGATTGTGAAAAACGCCAAAGCCCTGGCAGGGGCCATGATAGACGAAGGACTTCGCCTTGTCTCCGGAGGCACCGATAATCATCTTATACTTATCGATCTTACCGGCAAGGACGTTACCGGAAAAGACGCTGAAGCCGCACTCGACAGGGCAGGGATAACCACAAACAAAAACGGCATACCATTTGACACAAAAGGTCCCATGGTTACCAGTGGCATAAGGGTTGGAACACCAGCTCTGACGACGAGGGGGATGAAAGAAGATGAAATGAGGAAAATAGCACACCTTATGACCTACATTATTGATGATGTTAATAATGAATATCATATAAAGGAAGTCAGAGAAGAAGTCGGTTTCCTGTGTGAAAGATTTCCCCTTTACAAAAACAGGATAGAAGCACACATTTGACATTACGATGAGTGGCTGAATAAGGAAATGCAGAGTATGAAACCCGAAACACAGACCGAGCGTCCTTCCTGGGACCAATATTTTATGGACATCGTTGAACTTGTGTCAAGGCGTTCCACATGTCTGAGGCGCAAGGTTGGTGCCGTTCTTGTAAGAGACAAGCGAATGCTGGCAACAGGCTACAACGGACCTCCTACCGGGATAAGACACTGTGCGGAGGTTGGTTGCCTGAGAGATAAGCTGGGTATCCCGTCAGGTGAGCGGCATGAACTGTGTCGAGGCCTTCACGCCGAGCAGAACGCTATCATTCAGGCCGCTCTTCATGGTGTAAGTACAAAGGACTCGACGATTTACTGCACTAACCACCCATGTATAATATGTTCCAAGATGATCATAAATTCCGGGATAATCTCTGTCATCTATAAAGATGACTACAATGATGATCTTGCCGAAGAGATGCTGAACGAGGCGGGCATAAAGGTGAAGAAACTATGAATTGTCCCTTCTGCTCCAATACAGAAAACAAGGTTATTGATTCACGGGTAAGCAGAGACGGCAGCGCGATACGAAGAAGGAGAGAATGCCTGAAGTGCAAGAAGCGATTCACCACCTACGAATATGTCGAGGATGTCCTTCCTGTAGTGGTGAAGAAGGATAGCAGGAGAGAATCTTTCGACAGGGGCAAGATCTTCTCAGGGATAAAAAAGGCGTGTGAAAAACGCCCGATCAGTATGGAAATTATAGAAGAAGCAGTTGACAGGATTGAGCAGGAATGTCAGGAATCGACATTGAAGGAGATACCCACTCACGTGATAGGTGAGAAGATCATGGAAGAGCTTCATGCTTTGGATGGGGTAGCCTATGTTAGATTTGCGTCTGTGTACAGAGAGTTCAGGGACGTGAATGAATTTATAGATGAGCTGAAGGGATTTCTCAAAAAGGACAGGTAATGTTTACCGGTATTATTGAGAGCGTGGGGATTGTAAAGAGGACAGCCAGAAGAGGAGAGGATGTCCTGCTTAGTATAAGTACATCAATGGGGTTGAATGATGTGGCTGTAGGCGACAGCGTGGCGGTGAGCGGCGCCTGTCTCACCATTGTTGAAGTCGCGGATGGCAGTTTTTCCGCGGATGTCTCGGCGGAGACCCTGGCAAAGACAACCTTGCGGGCATTGAAGATCGGAGACAGGGTCAACCTGGAGAAGGCCCTTAAATTAAATTCTTTTCTTGGCGGGCATTTTGTGCTGGGGCATGTAGATTGTGTCGGAGATATCCGCGAAAGAAGAGAGAGATCAAATTCTATTATATTAGGGGTGGAAATAGGGGAAGAGCAGGGCAGGTATATTGTTCAGAAGGGTTCTGTTACTGTGGACGGTATCAGCCTTACGGTCAATAAATATGAAAAAAATAGATTTTATGTTAATATTATCCCTCACACTGCCCGGGAGACAACGCTCAGGTTAAAGAAGACAGGCGACCAGGTCAATGTGGAGACAGACATTCTGGGAAAATATGTGGAGAAGTTTATTCATCCCGACAGGGGTATTGATGCAGGGTTCCTGTCAGAACATGGGTTTTTGAAGTAACTCTGTAATAACGATAATAAATAACTATATAAAATAAAAGGAACAGAAATGGTTAGTACAATAAATGAAGCCATCGAAGACATAAAAAACGGCAAGATGGTTATACTGGTTGATGATGAAGACAGAGAAAATGAAGGTGATTTATGCATGGCCGCACAGCACGTCACGTCGAAGGCTATCAACTTCATGGCAAGATATGGCAGGGGTTTAATCTGTCTTTCTATGGCAGATGAACTTGCAGACAGATTGGACCTCCCCCTGATGACCACCAACAACAAATCTCAATTCGGTACTGCTTTTACAATCTCCATCGAGGCAAGGAAGGGAGTTACTACCGGGATCTCCGCGAAGGACAGGGCGACAACTATACTGGCAGCCGTTGCCGATGAAGCAAAGGCTGAAGATCTGGTAAGACCGGGACATATCTTCCCGATACGGGCAAAAAAAGGGGGAGTACTTGTCAGGACTGGACAGACCGAGGGTTCAGTTGATCTGGCCAGACTTGCGTATTTGAAACCGGCTGGCGTTATCTGCGAGATCATGAAAGAGGATGGCTCTATGGCAAGAATGCCCGACCTCGAGGTGTTCGCTGAAAAGCACGGCCTCAAAATTGTCACAGTCGCCGATCTTATAGATTTCAGGATGCAGCATGAGCGCCTTATAAAAAGAGTTGCCGAAGCCATGCTTCCCACCAAATACGGTGGAGAATTCAGGATCATCGTCTATGAAAATGATGTGGACGAAATGAAGCATATTGCTCTCGTTAAGGGTGAGATACAATCCGAAGATGAAGTACTTGTCAGGGTGCATTCCGAATGCGTAACTGGAGACCTTTTCGGATCATTGCGTTGTGACTGTGGTGACCAGCTTCACAAAGCCATGGAGATGGTGGAAAAAGAAGGAAAAGGTGTCATAGTGTATATGCACCAGGAAGGCAGGGGAATCGGGCTCGCGAACAAGATAAAGGCCTATCACCTGCAGGACCATGGAAGGGATACCGTCGAGGCGAATCTTGAGCTGGGATTCAAAAACGATCTCAGAGATTACGGAATAGGGGCGCAGATCCTTGTTGATCTGGGAGTCAGAAAGATGCGTTTGATGACGAATAATCCCAAGAAGATTGTGGGGGTTGAGGGGTATGGTGTAATTGTAGTAGAGAGGGTTCCCATCGAGATCAAGCCGAATGAGAACAATGTTCGCTATTTGAGAACGAAGAAGGATAAGATGGGGCATTTACTGGAAATATAACAATGACGATTGCGCAGAGGATCAGATTCACCAAATCTGTCATTTAATCCATACAAAGAAACCTTCTGTTTCCGTCAGTTGTGTAATGAAGATTTCTCGCGTTAGTTTGAGATGACAGGTTGTCGAGATTTTTTACGAAGCCGTCAGAAATGAATGGAGAGCCTGTTATGCCGAAAATCATAGAGGGAAAGATCATTGCCAAAGGACTCAGGTTTGGCATAGTAGCCAGCCGGTTTAACGATTTCATCTGCGGGAAACTTATAGAGGGGGCGCTGGATGCCCTGACGAGATCGGGCGCGGATGAAAAAGACATCACCGTCGTGAGGGTTCCGGGCGCCTTTGAGATACCCCTTGCGGCAAAGAAGCTTGCAAAGAGCGGCAATGTTGATGCGGTTATATGCCTTGGGGCCGTGATAAGAGGCGCAACCCCGCATTTTGAATATGTGAGTTCAGAGGTGTCAAAAGGTATTGCGCTTGTGACATTGGAAACAGAGATACCGGTAGCTTTCGGTATTATTACTTCCGACACGCTGGAACAGGCGATAGAGCGGGCCGGTACAAAATCCGGCAACAAGGGGTGGGATGCCGCCATATCAGCCATCGAAATGGCCAACCTTTTGAAGCTGTTATAGTCAGTATCTGAATAAGAGGAATTAATGGGTTACAGAAGGAAGGCCAGAGAGATTGCCCTGCAGATTCTCTATCAGATTGATGCATCGAAGATTGATGCTGATGAAGCAATAGAACTTTTCCGGACTAACTTTGGAATACCGCAGGAGTCTGCTGAATTCGCCACGTGGTTGATAAAATGTACACTGGATCATATTATTGAGATTGATGGTCATATAAAGAATTGTTCCGAACACTGGTCGCTGGAACGAATGTCGTCGGTGGATAAGAATATTCTCAGGATAGCGGTCTGTGAATTCCTGTACTGCGATAATATTCCTCCGAAGGTGACGCTAAACGAAGCGATTGACATAGGGAAGAATTATGGTTCGGACAACTCGGGTTCCTTTATCAATGGCATCCTTGATGCCATGTACGAGAAGCTGCGGGGAAGAGATGAAAATTAATGTATTGTCAGAATCGCTGGATGTGACGGGATATGATGGCCTGGCCCTGGGATTTTTTTCTGATGAAAGGCCTCCAAGGGGCTACTGTGGCCTTGCGGACTGGCGGCTGAACGGTCTTATATCGAAACTGATCCTGGAAGGCAGAATCACCGGGGCCTTCATGGAACAGGTTCTTATCTACTCCAATCACCGCATACCTTTTTCAAAGATATTCCTTATGGGTCTTGGAGAATCAACTCAATTAACATATGAAAAATTATATACGGCTGGATTTACTTTCTCGAAGACGCTCAATGAGATAGAATGCGACGATTTGGCCTTTGATATTCCCGGTTCCGGCAGATGTAATCTGGAGATATCCAAGATGGCAGTGGCAATAGTCTCCGGTATGTTAGATTTCAGTGATCGGAAGCCGGGGGATATAACATCCGACATGATAGTATTTAGTGACAGAAATTCTTTTGATGAAATTGTCCTGGGGATGCACGAGTTTAAAGTAAGTGTAAAGAACAGGATGGCGATTGAGATAATAGATTAGGAATCAAGAATAAATAAGTTATACAGATTGCGCCGTAATTTTGTTTGTTTTCAAGGCGTGTTGAAGCACGCATAACGTGTTATGTAAGCTTTGACACAACACAGAAAACAAGCAAAAGGACAAGCAAGGTGTATGAGTTATTTCTTTTTGCTGACTTAGACTGTATAGGTGAGGATTTTGTTGAGATGAGAGTCATTGTCATAGGGGCAGGGGAAGTCGGTTATAATATTTCGGATATCCTCTCTAAAGAAGGAAACGATATAGTTGTTATCGACAAAGATGAAGAGCGCCTGAGGAATGTCTCCGAGAATCTGGATGTGCAGACCATAGTGGGCAGTGGAAGCAGCCCGCATGTGCTGAAAAAGGCGAAGCTGAGTAAGGCTGAAATGGTTGTTGCCGTTACCGACAGTGATGAGACCAATATAGTGGCATGCCTCCTCGCTTCCGCGCAATCCTCATCCCCGTTTAAGATAGCAAGGATAAGAAACCCTGACCTGAACAGAGAGTCCGCCCTCTTCGATAAGAATCATCTCGACATAGACCTGTGCATAAACCCGGAAAGAGAGGCGGTAAATGACGTCATCAACCTCATGGAATACTCCGGAGCTCTGGATGTAATAGATTTTGCCGGAGGCAGGGTCAAACTCATATCTTTCTATATAAATTCGGATTGTGACCTTGCGGGAAAGAGCCTGCAGCAGATCAGGGAGATACACGGGGGGGAGGGCATACTGGTTGCCTCCATCATGCGTGGAGATGAGCCCATCATACCCTCCGGAAAGACAGAAATTAGAGAAAACGACCACCTGTTTGTATTAGCCAGATCCGAGGATGTACGGGATGTGCTCAGATTCTTCGGCAAAACCGCAGAATCTTCAGAGCGGGTGTTTATCCTTGGTGGGGGCGATATAGCTCTCATGCTTGCGGAATTGTTAGAGAAAAAAGGTATTGACACAATAAAAATTATCGAAAAAAGACAGGACAGGTGCGAAATACTTGCTTCCAGGCTGGACAGGGCCATCTGTCTCCATGGAGACGGGACAAGCCAGGACCTGCTCAAGGAAGAAAATATACAGGATGCTGATTACTTCATTGCGGTTACAAATGATGAAGAGGCGAACATCCTGGGCGCTCTCCTGGCAAAGCAACTCGGAGCCAAAAAGGCCATATCGCTTGTCAATAAGGCCGACTATAACCATCTTGTTCCCATAATAGGCATAGATGGCGTTATGAACCCGAGGCGTGCAACTATCGGCAAGATACTGCACTTCATAAGGAAGGGTAAGGTTATCTCCGCGACGCCCCTCGGTGACGAAAAAGCGGAAGCCGTTGAGTTTATCGCTCTTGAAACATCCGATATAACGAACAAACCTCTGAAAGACATCAGATTCCCCAAGGGCACCATTATAGGGGCAATTACCAGAAATGATGAAGTGATAATTCCCGGAGGCGATTCCGTTATACTTCCGGAAGACCACGTTATACTGGTGACTCTCCGGTCTTCAATTTCACAGATCGAGAAGATCCTTACGGTCAAGCTGGATTATTTCGGATGAACGCAAGAAACATCCTATATATCCTGGGGACCCTTATTTTGTTTCTGGGACTTACCATGCTTTTCCCTTTGTTTTGTTCTCTTTACTACGGAGAGGGAGATTCCCGCGCATTTATCTACTCACTATTAGTAACCTCCTGCGCCGGCGCGCTGGTCTATTTTCTATTCAGGCCAGGCAACGGAAAGATAATCCTTACACATAAAGAAGGGTTCCTGATCGTTGCCACTGGATGGGTTCTCGTGGCAGCATTCGGGTCTCTTCCCTATATGATACAAGGGGTGCTGCCCCAGTTCGGCGATGCCTTCTTCGAATCCATATCAGGGTTCACCACTACAGGGGCCACTGTAATAACAAACATAGGAGATCTTCCCCATGGGATACTCCTCTGGCGCTCACTGACCCAGTGGCTGGGGGGGATGGGTATTATTATACTGTCCATCGCCATACTCCCCCTTCTCGGAGTGGGGGGGATGCAGCTATACAAGGCGGAACTGCCCAGCCCCGTGAAAGACAGGCTTACTCCCCGTGTGGTAGAGACGGCGCGTACACTGTGGATAGTCTATATCATCATTTCCATAGTTGAATTTATCATGCTGCTCACGGGCGGAATGGATGTATTCAACGCCATCTGTCATACCTTCACCACAATGGCCACAGGCGGATTTTCCACGAGTGACGCCAGCATCGCGCATTTTAACAGCGCATACATAGATGGAGTCATTACATTTTTCATGCTGGTCGCCGGAATAAATTTCACTCTTCACTACGCCCTTGTCACAGGGAATTTCAAGGCCATCCTTAGAAACAGTGAACTACGCCTGTATCTTGGTATTATTCTGACCGCCGTAATAATAATAACCATCAGCCTGAAACAAAACTCATTTTATGAAGCGGGGGAATACCTGCGGTATGCCTCATTCCAGGTGGTCTCCATACTTACGACTACAGGCTTTACCACAGCCAATTTCGATAACTGGCCATCCCTGTCAAAGGTCATTCTCCTGATACTGATGTTTATAGGCGGGTCGGCGGGGTCCACAGGCGGCGGCATAAAATGTCTCAGATTACTCCTTATCTTGAAGTACCTCTATAAAGAACTTTACAGGCTTGTCCATCCCCACGCGGTAACCGCGGTAAAACTTGGTAAAAGGACAGTGTACCCCGAAACCATGGCGAGTATATGGGGATTTTTCATGCTGTATCTTATGATGACGGTTGTTGCCACCATTATCATGGCTATGCTTGGTCTGGATATGATGACGGCATTTTCGTCCGTTGTCGCCACTATCGGGAATGTGGGCCCCGGATTCGGCGCCGTCAACCCCGCGGCAACCTACAGCGAAATACCATACCTTGGCAAGTGGGTCCTTTCATTCTGTATGCTTGCAGGGAGGCTTGAGATATACACAGTTATAATCCTGCTTATACCCGAATTCTGGAAGAGATAGAAAGGCTTCACCCGGAAATTTGTTTTATAGTTGTTTCAGGATAAGGCGTCCGCTTTCAAAGGATTACAAACCCGAAGTCGCACCCATCCATTTTGCCATTCTGCGGATCGACAACTCCATCCTTGTCGGTACTATCGGCGAGGAAATACATGAGAATCTACTTCCTGGTGACGTTAATGGATAACTTGTTTGCAGAGAAATCCGTGACATCAATCACATAATCATTCATTTCGGTTAATATTAATTCCTCAGATAAGGATTGAGTATTACCTTTCAAATCAATTTCAACAGCGGCACGGCCACCGGTAAATGATCTTTGATGTACTGCTTTTATTCCTCTAATACTGTTTAAAAGTACATGCTTGAATTTAATAAATTCTTTAAAATTCAAGCCGGTGATTATCATATTGACATTTGTCAGACTGGTAACATCACTGCTCCATTTGTTGAGGATCTGATCAATGAAATATGTGGAAAGTGCAGCCCCTGCTTTTCGGAGGGCTTTTTTTCCGGCAATAACCTCGGTTATATCAAGGTCAGCCCCCTGTTTGCCGGCAGCCACCAGGATTTCTGCTGTATCAGTTCTGATAGCCCTTGCATCAACTCTCGCGCGGCAAGTTATAAAACCCTTAACAACACTGCCGGCTGATTCGCTGAAAGCTTCGCCGATAATTACTATCTCTGCACCATGTTCTAATCCAATCTTAGCGGCAAGTTTGGAATTGCCATCGATTCCGGCCTTTATCTGTTCATTATATCGGATCTTTGCTACTTGCGATTGATCGACAACCTTAAATCCATTTTCCAGCAGGTTTTTAATAATCTCTGTTTCACTTGCGGGATTAGAAACTTTTCTTTGAATATGGTATTCGGGAATTACCACCATAATTCTTGGTTTATGCTTTCTCGACATCAGGAGTCCGATAGCCTGCAAATCATCCTCTATTTTTACTTTAGAGACATCGGCCTCTAATGCTACTCTGTATAGATTTTCATTCGAGGTTTCACTGAGAATTAAATATTTTTTGATATAACCCTGGGCACGGGCATATATAGAGTCACTGATAAGCATTGAATTTTCAACAATAGTTTCAGAATTAATCATTGTACCCACTGCTTGTTCAACCGCCCGGCGGAGCGCTTCTTCAATAGCGATATCCCTTGCGTGTCCCTCGGCTTTTCCAATTATATCCCCAACACCTTCGGCCTTTACTGTAATATAATCCTGGGAATGCGCAAGGATCGGAAAAAATACAATAAGTAATATCACAATGATTCTCAGTTGCTTATTCATAAGGATTACCCCCATCTTATCAAGAGATATCAACGAAACCGTTTATCTGAAAAGATAAGCCCATAGTGAAATATGGGCTTATCCACTGCTTCAATTTACTAATTCTCAGGATTAATAGCGCCCTGCTGTTCCAATTTCTTTCTCTCTGCCTGTAAACGTTTAACATTGCTTATTTCGGTAAAATATTTTTTTGATGGTTCAATCTTGATGGCCTCTTTAAAAGCTTCTATCGCATGCCTGTACTTAAAATTATATTCATACGCGAGACCCAGGTTGTACCATAAACCGGGCTCGGACGGGACTGCATCTTTCGCAGCTTTAAACTGTATCAGGGCATCTTTCCACAATCCCTGCTTTGCGAAAGTAACGCCAGCTTCTGATTCAGGTAAATCAGATTTTTCAAATGTTACTTGAACATAAACAGTATATGGCGCTATCATCTTCATAAATGTATCCATCATGCTATCTACCGCACTGGAAACAAGGCTGTCTTTATCGGGATTTTGAGGCCACTGATTGTCTTGCCAGTCCGAGGCACTATCACTTTTTGAAATAGATTTAACAGCCATTATCTGACCTGTTGTCAGGTCGATAACCTTCAGCGTGCTCTTTACATTAGCAGTTCCCTTAACGTTATATAACCGGTGCCACTTTCCCTGTTTGTCCTTCCAGGCCTTCCCTGTCCATCGCTTAAATTCGTAGTTCATCTGTGAATTTCCGGTTATTAAACATGCGGCACCTGTCAGTTTTCCCATTTCCGAGGCTGTGTCTGGATCGACGGCCCCGCTGAGATTTAATCGATGTTCGCTCATTATTCTATCAAGATTCTGTCTGTCAACTACGGTAAATTTGTCCGACTCAAATAACCTGCTTGTCAACAAATCACCTACTAATGGTCCAATATTGCCGCTGATATTACCTACAGCTATTTTATCAAGTCCACGCAAGTTGATTTCAGCCGGTTTTAAGACGGGAATACGTGCACTTGGTGCACAACCAGTGAAAAAAGCCATCACAAAAACAAAAAAAAGCACAACGTAGCAAAGATTTTTGTAGTTCATTTTTTACTCCTTTCCAAAGTGCAAATAGCGTTCAATTAACGTTTTCCTTATTAATCTGTTTTATTTACCAAATTTGCAAATCCTGGCTTTGCTGGCAGAAGGTAGCCGGGTTCTTGATTTTAATCAGGATTCAACTAAGCATAATTCTTGATGAAAAAGCAAGATTTTTTATAATAATCGTAAAACGTCTTGCAAATTGCGGGAACAGGTGCGCGTAGTCATGCTGACTGAAGCACTATGGGTAGTTGTTTAGAGAAAACTTGTACGGACTGGATCACGATGCCGAGGGCTTTATCAAGAAGCAGCATTGTCCAATAAGGGTTCGCGTCCGGGGGCCGTGATACCGCGGCGTTCCAGCAGAGATCCTTCGAGCCGGTACAATTCGACGAGGGCCTTTAGATGATTTGCGATTGCCTGAATTTCTGAAATCCGGCTTGACAAGAGATCACGCTGAGCCTGTGCGACAAGCAGTGTTGTAGACTTGCCTACGCGGAGCTTCTCCGTTTCAATGCGTGCCTTTTCCGTCTGGAAAACCCTCGTAGCCGCAGTGGCGGCAATCTGTTCCTTTGTTCGATTTACTTCGATGTAAGCTGAACGAACGTCCACCTGAACAAGCTGAACAAGATTCTTCATGGCCTCTTCGGCTTGCTTTCGTCCGAGAACGGATGCGTGGTGGATGGCCCGTGCATTGCGGTTTATTAACGGATATTCCAGCGAGACACCGGCCTGGATATCATAATAATCTCTGTCTATGTTGTTGATGGAATTTCTGAAGGAACCGGCATATCCGGTGTTTCCCATATATATGAAGAAATCCAGTTTGGGAAGAAGCCCGTTTCTTGTCTTGACTATTTCGAGATCACTCATCTGCATCTGCAACCGGGCCTGATTGAGATCCTGTCGCATGCGCAGGGCAACCCCAACATGTGATTCCACGTCATCAAGTCTCACGTCCGGCGCTTTTGGCTCATGAAGGAGAATAACTTTGCGTTGCCACAGGTTTTTATCGGGTGGATTGAGCAGCCTCAGAATCTGCAGGCGGGTCTTGTCCAGATTGCTGCGGGCATTTATCAGGCCCTCGCGTCGCAGCGCTATTTCCGCCTCGGCCGCGGCGAGTTCCGACTCGGCCAGGACACCGATCCCGATCATTGCCTCCGTTTCTTCTTTTTGCTGTTCTGCCAGCTTGAGCGAATCGAGAAAGATTTCTATCTGCCGCTGCGTGAGTGCGTAGTCCCAGTATGTTTCTTCTGCCTGCGCAACCAGGGCCTCGGCAAACCCGCGCAGTTCATAAGCCGACGCGCGCGTAACCAATCGCGCCTGACGGAGGCTGGCAAGATTATAATTCAGACCGACTCCCCTGAGGAGTGCCTGGGTAACGCTGAGTCCCACGCGTGATCCGTACAGATCGTCGGTATAGAGGTTTGACCATGACTGGTCTATTGACATGTCAATCTCGATATCCGTTCCAGTGGGGAGATATTCAGATACACCAAGCGAGGTGTTTATTTCATGACTCGGATTTGTCCGGCTCGACAGCGACGGCCTCATGCTTTTTTCACGTAACTGGTAATAGCCGCCCGTTAGGACTGGATCGAACGCAGACCGCTCCTCCTCCTCCGATGCGCGGAGGATGGCAGGATTGAACTTCTCTACCTTCAGGGCGCGGTTATTCTCCAGGGCCATCAGGATGGCACCCTGTACCGTTACGGCTATCGGCCCATCAGTCTGGATTGCGGGAGTCGCTTTGTCTTTTTCCGATGGAATGATCTCCTCGCCGGTAGCGGTTGAAAGTGGCGACGCGGTGCTTGGGCCGATATAGTCTTCATTAGAACCGCTGTTGACGGAGACACATGAAGTAAGGACTATGCAAACGACAAACGTGATAAAGATTGTTGCGAAGATTTGCGTTATTTCTTTTATAATCATTTTTTGAACCCCGCAATGAATCGCCCGGTGTTCTTTTTCCGGATCAGCCTTGTATCGAAAAAGAGATAGACCGTCGGGACAATCAGCAATGTAATCAAGGTGGAACTCAGCAGACCGCCGATAACCGCACGCGCCAGCGGCGCCTGAACTTCACCGCCTTCGCCGAACCCGATGGCCAGTGGAACCATGGCAAGGATAGTCGTCATGGCGGTCATCAGTATGGGACGCAGTCGCCTGCGCCCGGCCTCTTCAATGGCCTCCCGGAGGGGCATCCCGTCGCGGCTGCGGAGCATGTTGATGTGATCCACCAGGAGGATGGCATTGTTTACCACGATTCCTCCGAGCATGATACAACCGATGAACGATTGAACGTTAAAGGTGGTGTTGGTTATGAAGAGCATAAGAATGACTCCGATGGCGGCAAAGGGCACGGAGAACATGACCACTATGGGATAGCGAATGGATTCGTAGAGGGACGCCATAACCATGTACACGAGAAGCAGGGCAAGAATCAGGCTGAGCAGGAGCTCTCTGAATGCTTTTTGCTGATCTTCGTAGTCCCCGCCAAAGGCAATAGTGAAATTGCGCGGTATGGCAATTGATCCAAGTCGCGAACGGATATCGTTCAGTATAGAGCCCATATCGCGCCCGCTGATATTGACGGAAACCGTCACAATCCGTTCCTGGTCGTTCCGCTCAATGCGAACTGGCCCCGTTTTTTGCTGGATGCTGACTACATTTCGAAGCACGACAGGATCGCCGCCTGTACCGACCAGTGTCATATCCAGGACTTCGCTGATGTCCATCCTTTCTGCGTCCTTGATCTTGACACGGATATCGTATTCATCGCCTGCTTCGCGGTAGCTTCCTGCCCTGGTTCCGGACAGGACGGTCTGGAGCATGTTGGCTATCTGAGAAACCGTCAGATTCATATCAGCAGACTTCTGCCTGTCAACGAGGACAATCTCCTCAGGATTTCCCGATTCTCTGCTCACCTGGGCATCTGTTACCCCTTCGACATCTTCGACAATACTCAAGACCCGCCGCGCGAGAAAATCGGCCATTTCCAGATCGTAGCCACGTATCTCGATCTGGATCTTTTCCGTTCCACCGGAAAGCATCCGAAGGAGAAAAAGACCCTGACCGGCACGGGTGCGAATTGTCATGCCGGATATATTATTTAACTTTCGGCGAAGGTCGGCGGCGATCTGCTCACTTGACCGGGATCGTTCCGATTCGGAAACCAGGGCAATCCGCATTCGACCGGAATGGGACCCCTGGGATCTCCAGCTCGACCCCCCTATGCTCGTTACCACGTTTTCAGCTTCCGGGACATCGGACTTGACGATGGCTTCGATCAGTTTGAATTTTTCATCCATCAACTCCAGCCTTGTCCCTACTTCCATTTCAGCGTTGATCCGCACCTCCCCTTCATCGGTTGCCGGCATAAATTCCACGCCGACAAGAGGTATCAATGCCAGACTCCCCGCCAGCAAAAGCACAGCCCCGATTACTACGATTCCAATGTGATCGAGGGCGCGATGGAGCAGACGTTTGTACGCGTCTTCTACCGAGGCGAAGAAACTAACATTGATCTGATACAGGGACTCGATCAGGGGACTTTTTTGTTGTGACTTGTGGAGACGCATGAATCTTGACGACATGAGTGGCACAGCGGTCAGGGCAATCAGGAGGGCGCAGAGGAGCGCGAAGCTTACCACGAGGGCGAGTTGCTTGAACATTACGCCGGACATACCTTGTACAAAGACGAGGGGAAGAAATACCGCCAGTGTAGTCAGCGTGCTTGCCACTATGGCAGGAGTTACTTCACCCGTTCCCTCGATAGTCGCATTTTCAGCACCTTCGCCCGACTCCCTGTGCCGGTAGATATTCTCAAGAACAACGATGGCGTTATCAACGAGCAAGCCGATGCCGAGCGCCAGACCGCCGAGGGTTATGATATTCAGAGTGAGGCCCCCGAAGTACATTAGGGCAAACGTGGCGATGATGGAAATTGGTATAGTTGCTGCAATTATGAATGTGCTGACGATATCGCGGAGGAAAAAAAGGAGAACCAGTATCGCCAGAATGCCGCCGTATATTGCCATCGAGCCCACGTTAGTAATCGAGTTTTTGATATAATCGGATGTGTCGAGCATCGGTGTTATGTGAATCTGCGGAAAGTCCCGGTTTAACTTGCCTGCCTCTTTCAATACCCGGGCGGCTACCTCGACAGTATTCTTGCCGGACTGCTTTCTTACCCCAAGTCTGATGCCCGGTTTCCCGTTGACCGTGATTACGCGAGCAATCTTTTTCCTTGTGTCGTCGATGCGGGCGATATCCCGAAGTTTGATTGGTACCCCTTCCCGGATTGCAATCACTGTGTCCTTAAGCTGATCAAGACTCGTGTATGCTCCCAAGGTGCGTATGTTAATTTCCTTGTTTCCCCGGTCT
>Ga0222678_1000604_pt1 | contig 15246 bp, 17 predicted proteins | sample AntAcemetagen937_FD_179801 | JGI IMG/M metagenome (GOLD analysis project Ga0222678, IMG submission 179801) | Saline water microbial communities from Ace Lake, Antarctica - #937 | ecosystem: Environmental > Aquatic > Non-marine Saline and Alkaline > Saline | place: Antarctica: Ace Lake... | reverse complement strand
TGATGAGTAGATAAAATTCATGAATTTTATCTACATTATGGGTTGACGGAGGAGGAGATTGGGATAGTGGAGAATGGGTAAAAATTTAAAAAATTACAACATGACCCTATATCGGAACAAATACCGTGCAGAATCAAACAGGTGGCAATTTTGGGATTATTCTGAACCTGCATCATATTTTATTACAGTATGTGTACAGAATAAAAAAAATGTATTAGGCGAGATAGAAAACCATAAAATGGAATTGTCAGATGCAGGAATAATTGTATCGGATTATTTTGCAGAAATTCCAAAATATCACAAACGTATTATTTTAGATAAATGGATTGTCATGCCTAATCATTTTCATTGTATTATTAAATTGGGTGATTATGATTTTGACAATGGGGTTTCGGTTATTGGGAATGTAGATAAAATTCATGAATTTTATCTACGGTACAATCAAACAAAACCATCAGAAAATGATATAAAACAATACCGAAAATTACGCAGGAAAATGTTAATCCCAATGATTATGGGTAAATTTCAGATGCAAACGTCAAAACAAATAAATATTATCAATATTACACCCGGAAATAAAAATTGGCAAAACAATTACCACGACCATGTAATTAGAAATGACACAGAATATAAACATATTAAACAATACATTAAAAATAATTCTATGAATTGGAAAGATGATAAATTTTACAAATAACAATTGTTTAATCCAATCAATCCGGCTGGTGTTCGTTTGTAACGAGTGCCAAATACGCCGGCAATTCCAACGAGCAATAGACCACGCAGAAAACAAAATTGATAAGTAGATAAAATTCATGAATTTTATCTACATTATGGGTTGACGGAGGAGGAGATTGAGATAGTGGAGGGTTTGGAATGAATGAAATTTGTTATATTTGTTGGGAATAAATATTGGGAAATTTTAATTTTATGTAAACGAGTTAGCAGCAATTTATAAATGAGGAAGATTACAAATAGCAAGTCAATTTCCGAGAATCAAGATAATCTTGGATTTTTAATTAATGGTTTTCTATCTGAACTGAAAGTTGATTCTTTTAAAAATCAAAAAAAAATATTAGAGGTTTGTCATGTCGGAAAATTTTTAATGTTTTTTGAAAACAATCTCCAAATTGAAAAACTAAATGAAGAACCTGATTTTATTCTTACAGATAATCATACTCTAATCGCTTTAGAGCATCAGATTGTTGTTGATCAAGAATCAAAGGAAAAAGAAGGATTTTTTCATAATTTGTGTAAGCTTGCTGAGAAAAAATTAAGAAAAGACAAGGATTTACCGAATTTCTTAGCAAACATCTATATTCATCCATACTTTAAAGGGAAATTAAAAGATAAAAGAAAACTTATCGATGAAATCTGTTTATTGGTAAAACGCCATGTTCTAGGAAATGAACTATTAGAAAATAATATTATTTATCATATATCTTCAATGAAACATTCACAAATAAACCTTAGTCCAAATCTTGGTGCTTGGTGGCAAAAAGAAATCAATGAAGAAATAATCCAGAAAGCAGTGCTCAAAAAAGAAAAGAAGATTGATGCATATATTTCAAATACAGGATTACCTCAGTGGTTGCTCTTAGTTATTGGTGGAATTGGTGAAAGTTCATACAGGTTTGAAAATGATTTTGAACCTAAATTAGATACTAAATTTGAAAAAGTTTTCTTACTTGAAGACTTTTATAATAATTTATATGAATTAAAATAAAACTGCTGCTAATAGTCGGTTTAGTGCTTCTTAGAGAAATTATTTAATAGATTGCAACATTGGAAATATTAAGAAAAATAATACTTAAAACCAAGCTACTGGTCGTAGCTGCAAAACGTTACTACAATACAAATAAATAATCCACAAAAAATGATTTTAAAAACTAAATCAGTAGAAATTTCCGATGAACCTTTAGGTTGCCAGATAATATTTTCTGATACGGAATCTCAATTTGAAAATGAGGATGAAGAATATATTTTAATTCAAAAATTCTTTGATGATGATATAGACGAGATAGAAAATTATTGCTATATCGAATCGCATGAAGAAAATATAACCGGACATTACAACAAACTGGAAGCGATTTTAAAGAAAAATTATTTAGAGTTAAAATTGAAGAAAAGAATTGTAAAAATATATTTTGAGATTGAAGAAAAACAATTCAATGAATTGAAATCTGTTTTGAAAATAATTTTATACGATTTGGGAGAAATAGAATTGGATTGAAATAATCGGGATTCAGAATTTATGGCTCAATTATGAGAGAAAAAATTGTAAAAGAATGATTCATTAATTTTGAGGTCGCAATTTTCGTCCTCAAAAATTTTAGAAAAAAAATCATGAAAGAATAATTTTGAAAAATCATATATTTAACTAAGTGGTCACAATTTGTGACCACTTATTAAATTAACAATATGGAAAAAACTTTAGTAAAAGCTGATTACCAATCTTTAATATTTGAGTTTCGTGCTTATAAAGTAATGGTTGACGCTGATTTAGCAGCATTATATGAAACTGAAACAAAAGTATTAAAACAGCAAGTAAAAAGAAATATTGATAGATTTCCTGACGACTTTATGTTTCAACTTACCAGAGAAGAAAAGGAACAACTGGTAACAAATTGTGACCGCTTATCTAATTTAAAGCATTCAAGCGTAAATCCATTAGTATTTACCGAACAAGGAGTAGCAATGCTTTCGTCAGTATTACGTTCTAAAAAAGCAATTTCTATTAACATTGACATTATGAGGGCTTTTGCAAAATATAGAGCATTGTTAATTAAAAATCAAGACATAGGTTCTGAAATCAGAATTTTAGATGATAAAATTAATAAGGTATTCAAATTTCTACTTGACAAAATTGATGCTTTACATCAAAATCAAATTGAAGAAAAACCAAGAAAAAGAATGGGCTATAAAAACTTTGATAATGAATAATTAACGAAGAATTGCAATGCACAAAACTTGATAGCCAGCGTCAGCAATTCCAACGTGTAATAAACCACGCAGAAAACAAAATTGATGAGTAGATAAAATTCATGAATTTTATTTACTACAATGTTTTAACCGAAGAGCAAATTGATAAGGTTGTTAAAAGGATTGGGAAGTTTTATAGGTAGAATGTTTATTTCTCATAAAAATGCATTTCAATAATATACTCAAACACATTTTTGGGAAGAAAATATTTCATATCTTTTCCAGCTTTAATTCCATGGCGTATAAAACTTGAAGATATTTCAACCATTGGAGCATTAATGATTTTGATTTTTGGATGATCTTTGTATTTTCCAAGACCGGAATCAGGTCGTGGATAAACATAAAACTCATATTGATTTAGCAGCTGATCGTAGTTTTTCCATTTATGAAAACTGTGAAAAATATCAGTCCCGGAGATCAGTACAAATTTGTTTTCTGGATATTTATCAAAAAGATAAGTAAGTGTGTCGATAGTGTATGAAGGTTGCGGCATTTTAAATTCAATATCACAGGCTTTGAATTTTGGTTCATCTTCGATGGCAATTTTAACAAGTGCCAAGCGATGATGGTCGGCAAGTAAAGTGTTTTTCTTTTTTAGTGGATTATGTGGAGAAATAACAAACCAAATCTCTGAAAGATCAGAAAACTCAAGTATGTATTTTGCAATCATTAAGTGCCCGATGTGAATTGGATTAAACGATCCGAAAAATAATCCTGTTTTTTTTGTTATTGAACTCATGTTGGTTTATTTTTTCTTTTTCAAGTTTTTTATGTCTGCTTCAATTTCTTTCAGGCTTTGCTCTTTTTGTGATTGGTTTTGTTCTTCTTTCAGCTTTTTATATTCCTTTAAACGTTGTGTTGCCCAAATACGAAACTGTGTTCCTTGTTGTGATTTTACGCGATACCCTACTGAAATAATTACATCAAGGTTATAATAGTTTACATCTCTTTCTTGTGTTTTTCTATGTATAGCACCGTGTTGAGTGGTATGTCGGAATTTCCGACATACCAATTTTTCGTCTAATTCTCCCTCTGTAAAAATATTTGCTATATGTTCAGTAATTGTACTTCTGCTTTTGCCAAACAATAAAGCCATTTGATTTTGTGTTAACCAAACCGTTTCATCTTGTAACTGAACATCTATTTTGATGTTTCCTGATGAGTTTTGATATATAAGTATTTCTCCTTTTTTGTCCATAATGTAGGTTAATTAGTATTTTGGGCTTTACGGGACAAACAATATTTTCCCACCCGACATATTCGAAAGATATTGTCTCATACCTTTTATCACATTATCAAATTTATATGTTTTTTGAATTACGGTTTTCATTTCACCCTTAATAATCATTTGTTGTAGTTCTTCTGAAATTCTCTGAAATTCACCAATGTTTATTTTCGTTTCTATCCATTGGTTTAGATTAAAACCAGATATTATTTTGTTTTTAAATATAATATCCAAAACTCCAACTTTGCTGATTGGTTTTGCCGACAGTCCGCCATAAACAATAATTTCACTTTTTGGAGGCATGGAATTAAGTATTTTCCCGGAAAGGTCACCTCCTACTGCATCAAAAGCAGTTGTGGCATATAATAGATGGGCAGTTTCTTTTAGGTCTTTTTCAAAATCATCATCATTTGAATTTAAAACATATTTCTCACCAAGTTCGATTAATTCGTCAATCTGCTCTTTTTTTCTAACAATATTAATAACATTGATATTATTCGCTTTTGCAAGAACTTGAACAAATCGAGCTACCTGACCAGCGGCTGCATTAAGTATTATTGCAGGGCTGATATTTTTTCTTGCAGTTTCGTAAAGGCCGTATGCGGTAAAAGGATTTATTGCAAAGCAGGCAACTTGTTCAATTTCCATTTTCTCGTCGACGGGAATACAATTATTAGTCTTTGTAACAAAATATTCTGCCCATATTCCGTGAGAATCTTCTTGGGTGAAACAACTGACTTTTTTCTTAAATAATTTTTTTGCTTTAGCTGAATCGCCTGTAGAAACTACTGTTCCGGCTCCTTCAAAACCCGGAACCGAAGGTAAAGTTTTAACAATATTATATCCACCTTGCAAAAAAGCTATGTCGGATGGATTGCAAGGAGTAGCCTCAATTTTTATAAGTACTTCGTCTTTTTGGGGAATTGGAATAGGAATTTCTTCAACTTTTAAGCTTAACATTGCCCTCAAAACATTTTGGTTATATGCAGGTAATATTACTGCTTTCATAGTTTTATTGTTGGGTTGTTTCGTTGTTGGATTGTGCATAATTACACTGTTACACTGTTACACTGTTACATTGTTGAATTTAGAAACTCAATAATACTTTTTTTAGTTTCCCCAACCGCAACCTTCAAATTATCATTAACAATTATTTTATCATATTTTTCGGCAAACGAAAGTTCATGATTTGCTTTATTAATTCGTTTTTTCAGACTTTCTTCCGACTCTGTTGCTCTTCCTTTCAGTCGTTCTTCAAGAACTTCTTGAGAAGGTGGTTTGATAAAAATTGCAAAAGATTTTTCTTTGTAATACTTTTTAATATTCAGTCCGCCTACAACATCAACATCAAAAATTACAAAATTTCTTTTGCTCCAGATCCTTGTGATTTCAGATTTTAAAGTTCCGTAAAACTGATTGTGATAAACTTCTTCCCATTCCAGAAATTCATCATTCTTTATTTTTGTTTTAAACTCATCAACAGAAAGGAAATAATAATCTCTTCCATGAGTTTCATTCTCTCTTTTCGGGCGACTGCAGGCAGAAACTGAAAATTCAAGTTTAAGATTTGAATTTAATAGTTGTTTAACTATTGTGGTTTTTCCTGCTCCTGAAGGAGCTGAGATTATTATTAATTTCTCGTTCATGCTAAAGAATGTTAAATAATTGTTCTTTTATCTTTTCCAGTTCATCTTTCATCTGGACAACAATTTTCTGAATATCTACATCATTTGCTTTCGAACCCAAAGTGTTTATTTCTCTTCCAATCTCCTGAGAAATAAAATTTAGTTTTTTCCCAACCGATCTTTCTTCTTCTATTGTTTCAAGGAAATATTCACAATGTTTTTTGAGCCTTACTTTTTCTTCTGTAACATCAATTTTTTCGAGATAATAAATTATTTCCTGCTCAAGTCGATTCTGGTCAATATTTTTGTCATTAGCAAAACCCACAAGATTTTTATTAATTCTTTCTCTGATTGTATTTATACGTTTTTCTTCGGATTGTGGAACTTCATCAAGCAGATCAAGAATGTTGTGAATTTGTTTTTTTATGATTTTTTCAAGCGAATTACCTTCTTGTTTTCTGAATTCGTTCAGCAAATTAATGCTTTCCAGAATAGCCTTTTTTATTTCTGTCCATTCATTTGGGTCAATTGAATTAATTTCCGGTTTCATAACATCCGGCAAATTCACGATAAGTGGCAAATAAGCGTTAAAATTTTTCTGATCGATTTCTTCAGCAACAGATAAAAGTTCTTTGTAATAAGTTTTCGCCAAATCTTTGTTAAAAGAATAATTTGATGATTCACTTGTTTTTTCCATAAAGATGCTGAGATCAATTTTTCCCCGTTCAAGTTCTGATGAAACCAAAGAACGGATAACCATTTCCTTTTCTTTGATAGCTCCCGGAATGCGGGTGTTTAAATCAAATTGTTTACTGTTTAGTGATTTTATTTCAAATGTTATCTTTTTGTCGGGAAGCTCCAAAACGGTTTTCCCAAAACCTGTCATCGATTTCATAATAATTGATTTTTATAAATAACAAAGATAAGCATCATTAGCTTAACAGAAAGGGAAGAGAATAATAACAAATTTAATATTTAAGATTTTATATTTGAAGTGTGCTGATATACAAAAGTTATTTTTATATTTGTAATGAAACAAATAATCTTATTATATTGGAAAAAATTCTTGAGCCATATCATCTTTTTCATGACCCAATCAGGTATTACTTTTCAATGCTTGAAGATATCAGGAACGCAAAAAAAAGCATTTACATAGAAACATACAGAATCGGAAATGATTCAATTGGGGTGAAATTTAAAGACTTGCTTACAAAAAAATGTAAAGAAGGTCTTGATATTAAAATTCTTATTGATTCGTGGGGTGCAGGTTCTGTTAATCATTCGTTTTTTTCTGAATTAATTAAGGAAGGAGGGAAGGTTCGTTTTTTTGAAAAGATAAAACTTAATTTAGATTTTTTTACCAGAGGGCATAAACGTAATCACCGAAAAATGATTGTTGTTGATAATGAGATTTTGTATATAGGTTCATCAAATATTACAGAATATAACATGAACTGGAGGGAGTTGGTGTTAAGGATGAAAGGTGATATTGCTTTTACTTTAAAAAAAATTATTAATCAGGATTATCGAATTTACAAAAAGTATGTTTTTGACAAGAGAAGATATTCAAGACCGATAAAATATGATAATTTTAAAATAATAAGAGAAGTTCCTTCAATTACTATACAACGGACAAAAAAGGAATATGAAGAGTTAATTAAAAATGCAAAAAAGCAAGTTATTATTGAAACCCCATATTTCCTTCCCGGATTTTTATTAAGAAAAGCATTGATGGACGCTGCAAAAAGAGGTGTTGATGTTAAAATAATTATCCCTAAACATTCGGATGTGAATTTGGTTGATGTGCTTAGAAATAATTATCTTGGAATAATTCATAAAAGTGGAGTTAAGATTTTGTATTATCTCCCTCATAATCTACATGCGAAATTATTAATGATTGACGAAGAAATATTCTCAATAGGTTCGTTAAATTTTGATTATCGCAGTTTTAGATATATGTACGAAATATCTTTAATCGGAGAAGAAAAAGAAATCATTAAACAGCTTAAAATTCATGTTGCCGGAACAATTAAAGAAAGCAAAAAATTTGATTATGAACACTGGAAACGCCGTCCTATGATTAGCAGATTCTTCGAATGGTTGCTCCTTCCGATAAGGCATTTACTATAATCTTGTTTCGAGGATTCAGGTTTTAAAAAATCGATTCTATCACGAATTTAATAATTTGCGTATTTCCATTATGATAACAGTTGAATAAAAATTTTATCCTTCCAAAATTCTTAATAAATCATCATTAATATAAAAGACTTCTACTCCGTCCTTTTTTGGTCTTAATATTTTATTTGTTACCAATTCATTTAAATATTTTGTCAAAGTTGTTCTTGAAGTTTTACCAAGAATATTTCCAATAATTTGAGGTTTTATATATGGCTGACTAAATATTGCTTCATTTAATTCTTTGTTATACCACTTAATTCTTTTTTGTGAATATTCAAGTGTGCTTTCCATTTGTTCAAGAATTTCATTGATCAAAGTATTTGTCAAAACTGATGTTTTTTCAACTGCTTCCAGCATAAATGTTATCCAGTTTTCCCATGAACTTCTTTGTGTTACTGCTCCAATTTTATAATAGTAATCTTCTTTATTTACAATAATAAATTTCGACAAATAAAGTGTTGGTTGTGATAATAGTCCTTTATTTATCAGATACAATAAATTTAGAATCCTTCCGGTTCTGCCATTGCCATCCTGAAATGGATGTATTGCCTCAAATTGATAATGAGCAATACACATTTTCAATAATGGATCAGATGGAAATTTCTCATCATCATTAAGGAACTCTATTAGGTTATCCATTAAATTTTCAATTACATCTTCTCCCCGTGGAGGAGTAAAAATAACTTCTCCTGGTCTGAAATCACTTTGACCTCTTTTTATTACAACTTTTGCTTGTGGTGGTCGGAAATCTGAATTACTTTCCTTAATTTGTTTAAATATATTTTTTATCAGATGAATGTCTATTGTTCTGTTTTGTTGTAAATAGTTATAACCAGCCCAAAGAGCTTCTCTGTATTTTAAAACTTCCTTGGTTGAGGCATTTATGTTATTTTCTTTTTTGGTTTGTGAAATAGCTTTATATAACTCATCTTCTGTAGTAAAGATATTCTCTATTTCCGTTGAAGTTTTTGCCTCCTGTAATGCAATTGTATTAACAAGCATAAAAGGATTAGGTAGTCTGTTAATATTCCCGTTTACTGTAGCAAGTGCTCTTGAGGCTGCCACCAATTTCTTAAGCACTTTTGGATTATTATCTAAGTCCTTATCTGGAGGAAGAAAAGGTAAACTATTATAAGGGATTTTTCTGTCAAATTTTTGTTTTTCCATATCTGTCCAATTATTTTGCTTTTCTGAACACATTGCAAATATATGTCCAATTTATGAAATAAACAAAACAATTCGTTCATTATTTTTGAATTTCTGGACAGATTGTAAATGTTGGTTTAGTATACTTTGGATAAAAAGAAATTATTAAACAGCTTAAAATTCATGTTGCCGGAACAATTAAAGAAAGCAAAGAATTTGATTATGAACACTGGAAACGCCGTCCTATGATTAGCAGATTTTTCGAATGGTTGCTCCTTCCGATAAGGCATTTACTTTAGTTTAATAGAGATTACAGTTTTATCAGCTTAACAATTTCAGTTAAATGCTTTTCATCAGTTTCATCAAAAGCTTCTGCATTAACTGAATCAATATCAAATACAGCGATTAAATTTTTCTGAGAATCAAAAACCGGTAATACAATTTCGGCTTTGGTTTCGGATGAACAGGCTATATGAAAGTCCAGTTTTTCAACATCTTTTACAATCTGAGTTTTTTTTTCGCTGGCACATTTACCGCAAATACCTCTGTCGAAACTTATTTTCAGACAGCCATGTCCTCCCTGGTATGGACCAACTTTAAGAGTGTTTCTGCCGACAACTCTATAAAAACCAACCCAATTTAAATAATCAAAAGCATGAAAAACTTCACACGAAATTGTGGACATAATTGAAATTATATCAGTTTCTCCTTCAATTAAAAGCTTGATCTTATTTATGAGTTCCAAGTATTTAGTTTCTTTTGCTTTCATTGATAATAATATAATTCTTTAATTAGAATAAGTTAGATAGAACTCACATTTGTTTTTAAATGTGCAAATAAATCTCAGAGAGAATCAATCTGATACTACTTGCTTTTTATCATTGTAAGAAGCATCTTAAATTTTTCAACTGCTTTTAATGCATGCGAAATATTAGCAGGCATGATAATAGTTTCACCTGCCTCCAATATATTAGAAACACCATTGATAATTATATCTGCCTTTCCGTCAACAATAAATACTACTGCATCAAAAGGTGCGGTATGTTCACTTAATCCTTCTCCTTTATCAAATGCAAATAAAGAAATATTGCCGGTTTCTTTTTTTAATATATGTTTACTAACTACTGCTTTCTCTGCATAATTAATGCTGTTATTAAAAGAAAACTTCTTCCCTTTTTCAAATTCATTGCTTTCCATGTGTGGTTTTTTTTAGGGTATTAAAATTTTTAAAACCTTAAGCTGTCTTAGTTTATAGATGTTTTTCTCCATCCAAAATCTAAATATGTTTGCTTCAAAAGTAATTAATGTTTTTAAATGTAAATATATTTTTGAAGCGATTGCTATTAACATGGATTATACTTTAATGTCAAATACAGAATTTGTCTTAGTTTTTCAAAAAGATGCTTATTCAATCACTCAATCTTTTCATATTGTAAAAACCGATTTTAAACCAATAAATAATATTTATTTTCAAACACAGATTTACATAAATGACATTTTAATATTATACCTTTGCATCGAAAAAAAATACTAACATTTAAAATATATAGAAATGACAGAAATGACTTCAAAAAAAGCTATTGAACTTGAAGATAAGTATGGTGCACATAATTACCATCCACTACCTGTAGTTCTTTCAAAAGGCGAAGGTGCTTTTGTTTGGGATGCAGAAGGTAAAAAATATTTTGATTTTCTCTCAGCTTACTCAGCAGTAAATCAAGGACACTGCCACCCCAAAATTATTGATGCTCTTGTTGAACAAGCAAAAATTCTAACTTTAACTTCACGTGCCTTTTATAGCAATATACTTGGTACTTACGAAAAATTTATTACTGAGTATTTTGGATACGACAAAATGTTACCAATGAATACCGGTGCCGAAGGCGATGAAACAGCTATTAAGCTTTGCAGAAAATGGGCTTATGAGAAAAAAGGTATTCCTGATAATCAAGCTAAAATTATTGTTTGCGAAAATAATTTCCATGGAAGAACTATTACAATAGTTTCTATGTCAACTGATCCTGTTGCAAGAAAAAACTTTGGTCCTTTTACTCCCGGCTTTATCACAATTCCTTACAACGATATTGATGCGCTGAAAACAGCTCTTGAAGATCCAAACGTAGCAGGATTTCTCGTTGAACCTATTCAGGGTGAAGCAGGCGTTTTTGTTCCTGATGAAGGATATATCAAAAAAGCTTATGATATGTGTAAAGCCAAAAATGTATTATTCATTGCAGATGAAGTACAGACAGGTATTGCACGTACAGGTAAATTATTAGCTTGCGATCACGAAGGAGTTCATCCTGATATGTTGATTCTTGGAAAAGCATTATCCGGTGGAGTTTATCCGGTATCTGCTGTACTGACTAATGACGATGTTATGCTTTGTATCAAACCAGGTGAACATGGTTCTACTTTTGGTGGAAACCCTGTTGCAGCTAAAGTTGCAATTGCTGCACTTAGCGTTGTTAAAGATGAAAAATTAGCTGAAAATGCCGAGCGTCTTGGAAAAATATTCCGTGAAGAAATGATGAAAATCGATTCAGATATGATCGAACTGGTTCGTGGAAAAGGTTTATTAAATGCAATTATCATAAGACCAAAAAATGGGAAAACAGCATGGGACGTTTGTTTAAAAATGATGGAAAATGGTTTGATTGCAAAACCAACTCACGATCATATTATTCGTTTTGCTCCTCCTTTAGTAATTACTGAAGAACAATTAATGGAAGCAATTGAACTGATTAAAAAATCAATTATATCTTTTGAATAATTGATATTATAATTTATATAAAAAAAGACAAGTTGATTTCAGCTTGTCTTTTTTTTGTAAATATTTTGCTTAACGGATAACAAATAACTGAAAAGCAAATTCAGCCACAGATTCACTAATTTTTACCTTTTCACCCACTTCCCGCTTTCAATAATTTTCTCATTGTCATGAATTCTGTAAAAATACATTCCTGATGGAATATTGCTTGTGTTTATTTGTTTTGTGAATGAATTTAAAGATTTATTGAAAATGATTTTCCCTGTAAAATCAATTAATTCAAAGGTTGAGTTTTTTAATTTGGTTTTTATAAACAGACTATTTTGACCGGGATTTGGATAAACAGTTGTAAAAATATTTTCTTGCAAAACAGGTTTTGTTAATGCAAAAACTTGATTTTCATAAGCACCCATATCAATTCTGAAACCACATATTCTCGGATTACCTTCAATATCATAATCAGGTAAAAACAAACCTGAAGTATCTGGAGTGCCTGTATTTATACAAGGGGATTCTACAAGCAAAGACCAATCGGCATCTGCTCCATTAAACGCTAATCCAGAACCAGCAGTTGGGTTAACAAACATTGGGAGACTATCAATATTACCTTCACCTTCGTAACCGTAATTTAAACAATTATAATCAACCTCTAATCCTACTCCATGACCCCAATAATAAATTTGTAATGTATCTTCCCAGTAAAAGTACCCATCATTATTCCAAACAATATTATTTTTCACTTTACAATGATTTGAATGTATTGTTAAACCTCCTGTATAAAAGAATGAATAGTTATTGCAAACTGTATTATTTAGGAAATTCCCATAAGTTGCTGTATGACCATTATAATAACCTATACCATAATTATTGCATATAATATTATTTTCAATTGTATTATAATAACAACTTTCATAAAGAATACTTAAACTATAATTATTGAATAACTTATTATTAATAATCTTTACATTTATTAAAGATAAGCTTGTACATACAGATATTGCAGCACCATATCCACCTGTGAAATCCAAATTTGACTGATAAGCTTTGTTATATTGAAATAAGTTATCACTAATAACAATTACATCATCGTTATTGGTTTGCGTTTCATCAGAAAAATCCTCGTATATTATTTCAATACCTCCTCCGGCAAGAAAGGTTCTATTATGTATAAAGTTGTTATCAGTAATAATAATTGATGTTTCACAACAATATAATCCGCCTCCTGCTTCTTTAGCCATATTTTTATTGAAAGTACAATTTGAAACTAAAATATTACTATAATTATTTATATAAATAGCACCACCTTTACTATCTTTATTTGCATTGCTTTTTGAAACAGATTTCCCATATTTAAAGCTGCAATATTTAAAAACTGATGTATCATTACTGTTTCTATTCCATAGATTTATTCCTTTCCAACCACCTGCAACTGTCGATGTGTCAGAAAATAAAGTTGTATCATTTATAGTAAAAAAAATTGAATCGGAAACACTTCCAATAGCTTTAATTGCTCCATTAATCTTAATTTCATAATGCCCCTGAAACTCTACAAAACATCCAGGTTCTATTACTAATAATTGATTTGAATCAATCATTATGTCATTATTAATTAATATAGTATCTGAATAATAAATTGTATCACTTTTGATGCAATCAACTTCCTGCATATCTTGTGCAGGAAGTTGAATATTTGTTATGAAAAAAATTATTGATATAAATTTATATATTTTCATAAGTCTGTATTGTTTATTTAAAAGGTGGTAATAAATATGGATGTCCGTATTTAGCATTATAATAATGCCGATATGGAGTTGTAGTTAAGTTACTTGTTTTTACATCAGCTATTTTAAAATAAAGATCCTCTGATGGCCGAAGTCCTTCTTTGATATTTGGTGTACTTGGATCATCAACAGTATTAAGAATCCAATAAGCTTCATTAAGATAATAATCCAAATGTTCATTTAATAAAATTGGATCTGTTGTGGAGATGTCATCAAAGAATATTCTATAATCACCATAAGGATTTGAAGAAGTAGGATAATCATAATGTGGTGCATATTCCCAACCTGTTACCAATCCCCAAACTGTTCCTGGAGCCCAAGTATATATTGGGTTATTAAGTCTTCTTTCCAGTTCAAATCCGGCATCAGATTCGCCTTCATAAGCTCCATCACTTCTACCTAACATATTACCATAATACCAATCATCAATATCCTCAAAATCTTCATAAATATATAATACATTAGGATTAAATCCATAAATCCCTTGTAAGGAAATAAATAAGTTTGTAGAATTTCTATCTGTTTCTTCAACATCTGTTAGAAAAACAAATTTGCTATTGTAATTAATCAAGCCTAATTGATATGATAGGGTGTCAACCATTTGATTGTAGATTGTTGAGATATCGTTCATATTCACAAAGCCATCATGGTTTACAGTAATTTGATAATTTGTGCTATCCATGTTAAAATATGTAAATAAAAAATCAGAATAAACTTCTGTTGAGTTTAGTAATGTTTCAATATACCAAACAACGCTATCTTGACTAATATAATCATCTGATTTCAATGGACTGTCAATTTTGTTTTTAAAATCAACAAGTCTATGCCAAATAGATATTTCTTCTGGAGTATAAACGCTTTCATAATTTTGTTTATCAATTTCAATATCTTTTTTACAAGAATGCATAATAATTAATATTGCAGTTATTGAAAAAATCAAATATAATAATTTTTGTTTCATTGTGTTAAAAATTTAGTTAATAAAATACTAAGAATTAATTTCCATTAATTTCTTCTCACGGATGGAGTAAATACCGTGCAGTCTTTGGCGTAAACTGAATTATTTTGTCGGTTGTATCTTTTTGCCGGAAAGTATATTTTTATTATCCTGCCACTCCAAAACACCGACTTAATTGAAGCAACTTCGGATTAATAAACTTATTTTTAACAATTAGAAAAATGTATTTTGTTGTGCAATAAATGAAATAATTTAAACTCTTTTCAAAAAAGTAATATTTAATTTTTTTTGAGAAATAATTAAAAACCAAGTTAAAAAATAATATAAAACAGCAAAGCGGAATATATACTTTCTGATTCCACGTAACTCTCTCTCTCTACATTTAGAAGAATTATCATTGTAAAGATTTGAAATATGCATAAATAATAGAAGTAGTTCTATATATTAATCCCTAAAAGGTAAAAAGGTGACCGCTTTTTTTGAATTATTTTGTAATTTATAATCAATCAAAATAAAAAAATGACTGGAAAGGATTGATATAAGTGTATGATAAAACAATATTAAAATCTCAAAAAAATAAA
>Ga0222678_1000585_pt1 | contig 15532 bp, 13 predicted proteins | sample AntAcemetagen937_FD_179801 | JGI IMG/M metagenome (GOLD analysis project Ga0222678, IMG submission 179801) | Saline water microbial communities from Ace Lake, Antarctica - #937 | ecosystem: Environmental > Aquatic > Non-marine Saline and Alkaline > Saline | place: Antarctica: Ace Lake... | reverse complement strand
AGATTTATGAATCCGGACTGATGCCAAAGGATATGAACAACAATTAGCAGACATCCTTGACTGAATCAGCAAATATCCCACAATTTTTCTTGACAAATCTGAGAACCAACGGCTAATCAATCTAAAGGAATGAACAATTCAAATATACTCATTACAAATAGGAGTGCACACATGAATCCTATCGCAGAAGAGCTTAATGAAATTATCATAGCGGGCAATGAACATATCTATGAAATGCTTTCTCATGTTGGGAAAAACCTCTTTTTCCCAAAAGGGATCCTTTCCCAGGGTGCCGAGGCAAAGGAAAAGGCCCATAAATTTAACGCTACCATCGGCATGGCAACTGAAAAAGGGCGAACCATGCACCTCCCCTCTGTAATGGCAATGCTGAATGCGATCCAGCCTGAGGAGGCGCTCACCTATGCCCCCTCCTTCGGCATAATGCCTCTCCGCCAAACCTGGCAGGATGAGATGTTCAGGAAAAACCCTTCATTGAAGGGTAAAGAGGTCAGTCTCCCCGTTGTATCCCATGCCATCACCCATGGCCTCAGCGTGGTTTCTGATATGTGGGTGGATCCGGACGATACGATTATCCTTCCTGACAAAATGTGGGGTAATTATAACCTCATATTCGCAGTCCGGAGGGGGGCCCGAATTGTACACTATCCCCTTTTCGACAACAGGGGAAAATTCAATCTACAAGAATTTGAGGCCTGTGTTAAGGCTGAGGCTAAATCAAGAAAAAAGATTATTCCCATACTTAACTTCCCTAATAATCCAACCGGTTATACTGTCACACCTGAAGATGCGGATGCAATCGTTGATATTCTGAAGAGCGCGGCCCGGGGTGGAACCAATGTCCTGGCGCTCACGGATGACGCCTATTTCGGGCTCTTCTTTGAGGGAGATGCACTAAAGGAATCGATCTTTACAAAACTGATCGGTATTGACCCAAGGCTCCTTGCCATCAAGTTAGATGGGGCTACCAAGGAAAATTTCGTGTGGGGTCTGCGGGTAGGCTTCATCACTTATGGCGCGTCACTGGGCGGCGAATCAAGACCGGTTTATGACTCTCTGGAAAAGAAAACCGCCGGCGCGGTCAGAGGCTCCATATCCAATGCCTCCCATCTGAGCCAGGAAATCGTCCTCAAGTCCTTGCAGTCGAAAGACTTCCTTGCAGAAAAAGACGATAAATTCCAGATTATGCAGGGGCGGGCAAGGGAGGTAAAAAGGGTACTTTCAAACCCACAATACCATGAGGCCTGGGAACCCTATCCTTTTAATTCAGGATATTTCATGTGTTTGAGGCTGAAGACGGTTGAAGCGGAACCTCTCAGGGTCCATCTCCTTGATAAATATGGGATCGGCCTCATCTCCTTAGGCAAAACAGATCTCCGGGTGGCATTTTCGTGCCTTGAAAAGGAAGACACAGAGGAGCTTTTCGATACCCTGCTTCAGGCTGTAAAGGACCTTGAGTCCTAAAGCCCCCCGCCTGCCTCGCGTTGCTCCTTTTGTCAACATAACCTGGAAAGGTATTTATGCCCGCCCCCCACGTCTATTAGATATGAAATAAAAAACGATCTACTTTTCAGATAATACTCATCCAATTCAACCTTTACCGGAATCGGCATGAATTCCGAAAAAGTCTTGACTAATCCGGAACAAAGGGTTAAACAGTCTCCATGGAACGATATCTGACAAATTATATTCTGGATGATTTAAAGAAAAAGATTGTCCTGTTAACCGGCCCGCGACAGTCCGGCAAAACAACCTTATCAAAAATGCTGAGCAACAATTTTGATTATCTCAACTTCGATAATCCGGAACACCGATTGGGACTTATCGAAAGATCGTGGGACAGATCAAAAGATCTTATTATATTCGACGAGCTTCACAAACTTAAAAACTGGAAATCATGGCTCAAAGGCATTTACGATACTGAAGGCGTCCAGCCCCGCATAATTGTCACAGGCAGTGCCAAATTAGATACATACAGGAAGGTCGGCGATTCTCTTGCCGGACGCTTCTTTCAGTTCCGACTGCATCCTCTTGACCTGAAGGAAATCAAGAGAATAAACAACCCTGATAATCTTCAAACTGTTCTGGAGCAGTTACTTGACACAGGTGGATTTCCCGAACCTTATTTGGAAGGAAGCACAACATTTTACAACAGGTGGAAACGGTCACATCTGGATATCATCCTGAAACAGGACATGATCGATCTTGAAAATGTCCGGGAGATCACATCTGTTGAAACCCTTATCCAGTTATTGCGCAAAAGGGTCGGCAGCCCTGTTTCATACACCTCTCTGGCGCAAGACCTCCAGTGTTCCGATAAAACAGTGAAAAAATGGCTGACAATACTTGAAAACATGTACATCATCTTCAGGATCGGACCATTTCACAGAAATATCGCCCGCTCCATTCTTAAAGCTCCCAAATATTATTTTTACGATACAGGACAGGTTATCGGAGATTCAGGTATAAAATTGGAAAACCTGACCGCCTGTGCTTTATTGAAAGAGATCCATTATATCGAGGACTGTTATGGAGAACAGGCACAGATCTATTATCTTAAGACGAAAGACAACAGAGAGATTGATTTTTTTGTCATCAGGGATGAAGAGCCCTTTTTGATGATAGAAGTGAAATGGGCAGACAATACCCCAAGCCGGAATTTTTCAATTTTCAGCAAGTACTTTCCCGGGATAAAAAAAATACAGATTGTCAAGAACCTTAACCGTGAAAAAACATATCCGGACGGAACAGAAATACGATCAGCACACAACTGGCTGGCCAACTTCTCCCTGGCCTGAACCTTCCATTTCAATCTTTCAGGTAAGCGAAGACTCCGATCTCCCGACCACCGACCCCTGACCCTTTCTATTTTATCCAGCCATACCAATCATCCTTTCCTTCTCTGCGCCTCTGGGGGATGAGTTTCTCATCATCATGTCAAGTTATTTACTTATTTGCGGACGTCCCCCATAAAAATAAGGCATTTTAGCCAGTCACGGTTGTTTTAGAAATTAAGCGTAGTTGCTTTGGGATCAGGGTGTCGGAGTTTCAAATCTCACTGCCCTTTTCAACTCTGAAAGACGATCCAATAACTGATTTCGATGGGCTTTCACAGCAACCTCTATAGCTAAATCTACACTCTTTGATTCCAGGCTTTTATTGCATCTTCCTCTGAATCAAAATCTGCAGTTTCAACATGAACGAAACAACCGTCATTCATACACCCAACATTCCAAACCATAACGTCTTTTAATTTGTATTTGTCGATCTCCGGGTCTTTGCCGCAAAATGGACATGATAATGGTTTCATCAGCGGTATACTCCATTCTCAATTCATAATCCATAGAAGCTGATATACTTATCAGCCAGACGATGTCTTTTCCTTTTGCTCAACTTCCGCTGCCATCAACACTCAATTTATTTAATCGTGCTCCAAACAACATCTTCTTTCCGACTTAATTTCTCTGCCTTCAGATACGACCACCATAGAATGTCAAAAATCCTTAGCTTTGTTAATCCTTTAATTCTTCCGTTGATATCGGCATAAAGACTATCAAGATTGTGTCTATTTTTGTCTTTTGTCAGATTATCATAATAAGCAACAAGGATTTGATCGGATTGTTTTCTTGTCCACTTTTCCGTATCATTATTGAGACACAATTCAGCATAAAAATCTTGGAGTAATCCGTCTATCATTGGAATTAGTTTTGGATAAAGCGTGTGTATAATCTTTGTCGCTTTTGATAATCCTATCCCATCAATGTCCATTAGCTTGTTAATAACATTTTTATTGAGATCCTTAATATGTTTATCCCTTGTCTTTTTACTAAGATCCAAAAACCTATCAAGATCATATTTGAAAATACGCAGATTTCCGGCATTATCAGTTACACCTAAACAGGCTGGAAATAGTTTACTTTTTATGCGTGCCCCTATTTTGTTAACATCCGGGACTTTTTTGTTTTCTAAGAAATCGAAATTGGAATAAAAGTCACTTTGGAAACAATAAGCTTCAATTAAAGCGATAGGTTCAGCAACTTCAAAGGATATTTCTGAGAATAAAAGGAATTTCATTTTCTACTGCCCTTACATTTTAGAAATTAAGAGATCAATGCAGTGTCTTATCCTTGACAACCCGTTCCCCCATGGGAATTCCATTCATAGCTTGTCCCATTGAGACTTATAGCCCAATCTAAATGGATTAAGGAAAAATATATTGAAATTGGGTAAATAGTCAAGAATATTTCAGGTGTTAGTCAATCCTCCTTTGTGATCAGACCTCTTGTATCATATGAGTTTGACAGATCCGGTCACAACAATACCCTTTTTTCAAATTATTTTGAAATTTTCATTATTTGGTTATTCTTGATCGGCAGACTCACTTGACAACATGATGAATTTAAAAGTATTTTCTCCCTGCACTTCAAAAAGGAGATAAACCATGAATTGTGTAATCTGCGGAATAGAAATATATTCCATTGAAGAATTGCTTGACCAAGGCTGGATTCCCTATTTCTACGAGGGTGAAATCGAATATGGCCCTGCCTGCTCTGAATGTTCAGGAACCCTTCTTCAAATGGCTGAAGATGGAGAGATGGAATTGAAAGAACGATACGAAGGAAAAATTCAATATAAAGAAGATTTTTTGTATGAAGCTTCGGAAGAAGAATGTCTTATCGGTATCGCCATAGAAAACAGCATCCAAAGCATCTTGAATTGAGGTTATTATTATGTCCCTGACCAAAGCCAATCTGATGAATTCCGTTTACGATAAGTCAGATTTCCAGAAACAACAATCCACAATCATCGTTGAATCCCTCGTGGAAATCATCAAACACACACTGGAGGCGGGCGAAGATGTCCTGATCAGTGGGTTTGGGAAATTCTGTGTCAAAGATAAAGATAAGCGGAGGGGAAGAAATCCTCACACCGGGAACGGCCTAATGCTGGATGCGAGGAGGGTTCTGACATTTAAGTGTTCAAGGGTTTTGAGGGAGAAGATGAATGGGAAAGGGTAGCGTCCTCAATGTCGGGCTATGGAGTCGATTAATAGGAAATTTCAAGCTGCTTTATTCCTTGATAAAAGACTATTGGAAAGGAGAATATCGAGATGTCTCTCCTTGGTCTATTTTGGTTTTTTTTGCAGGAATTATTTACGTTATCAGTCCTATTGACATCATCCCTGATTTTCTTCCATTGGTAGGTCAAATCGACGATGCTTTAATCTTAATCCTTTGCATGTATTTTTTGGAAAAAGACCTCCATAAATATAAAGAATGGAAAATCAAAAATAGAGATTAATTTCCATAAGGCCAAGCAGGCGGATTGAGGGGATTCAGAGGAATTAGAATCCCTTTGTGAAAAAGGCGTGTGAATCTGCTGGGTTTTGGTAGAGCTTAACAGAGGGTTTTAACGGCAAATTGGAGTGAAGAACAGGGCCTGCTTTTCAGGCGCCCAACAGGTTTGGACTACCAGATGTAACCCTCTGCCATTCTGAGGGCAGCGGCAATGCTGGGGTTATATAGGTAAACTTCACTTTTGGATTAACAGCCTGAAAAGGGTACGACCACATGATGTAGTGGCATTGGACAATGAGCAAAATAGCAGATTCAATTTTGCTCGGATGGCATAATGAGCTCATATGGCAATGTTTCCGCTGGTTGTGATATAGCAGTAAACACAGATTCATCAAGATCCAAAACCCGCTGGAAATATCTTGATTTGAATAACGTTAAGCTCACCAGCGCCTCCGCCTTACTCCGCTGGAACCGACTGAGTATCAGGCGTCTGGTGGAGCGTTGTGTTATGTCGTCAATGCTTATATACGCTACGAACCCAAAGCCGTATTAGGAAGCGTAGAGATGGACCTGTGTCTTCGGTCTAATGGAACGACCGCACAACATTGTATTTGGCTAATGGCTATACTGTCTCGCTTTGCGTCAGTGGCCCTAAATTTGAATAATGCGCTTTTTGCCCCTGAAAAGTTCGATATAGGGCATAAATAAGGGTGTTATTACTGTCTTTCTATAATAGTTCTAAATACTTGGCGTGGTTCCTATTCAGATTTGTATAGTTTTAGCCAGTTAGCGTGGGCGACCCCATCTCCGACAAGGATAACCCCGCCTACGTTATATTTTGGACTATTTTATAGCAATTTTATAAATCTTGTCCATATTTGAATCAGCGTTCCACAAGTAAGTTCCATCAAATGCAAGAGCAGTAGGACCTGGACCGGGGGATGCGAAAGTATCGATTATATTCCCAGAGGTGTCTAATTTATAAATCTTGTCCATATTTGAATCAGCGTTCCACAAGTAAGTTCCATCAAATGCAAGACCTTTAGGACCTGGTCCGGGGGATGCGAAAGTATCGATTATGTTCCCGAAAGTGTCTAATTTATAAATCTTGTCTACATTTGAATCTGCACTCCACAAGTAAGTTCCATCAAATGCAAAACCAGTAGGACCTGGCATAGGGGAAGCGAAAGTGTCGATTATATTCCCAGAGGTGTCTAATTTATAAATCTTGTCCATATTTGAATCAGCGTTCCACAAGTAAGTTCCATCAAATGCAAGACCAGTAGGACCTGGACCGGGGGATGCGAAAGTATCGATTATGTTCCCAGAGGTGTCTAATTTATAAATCTTGTCCATATTTGAATCAGCATTCCACAAGTAAGTTCCATCAAATGCAAGACCTCTAGGACCTGGCCCAGGGGAAGTGAAGGAAGAAACCACAGTGAAAGATCCACCAGTGTTGAGCGTCTCGTCGCTTCCATAACCTGTGCCCCCGCTGTGCGTGGCCGCCAGCCGATAATGGTAGGTCGTGTTGGAACTGAGCCCGCTGACTGACGCACTCGCCGACACATCGCTTGTACCTGACCCTGCGATTGTGCTGCTTGTCATTGAACCGTAACTGGTACTCGTACCGTACTCAAAGTAGTAGGTGGTACTCGACCCATTAGGATTTACCGTGCCATTCAACGTAGCAGAGCTGGAAGTAACTGATGTTGCTGAATCGGTCGTGACGGTGGGTGCTCCTGGGATAACTTCAGTATCAATTACCAGATTCTCTACAAGCAATACCCCATCTGTATCACCCGTAACCGTCATCGTCCCGGTTACTGCTGTATTAGTGTTTGATCCGGCCGCAAAGGAACGGGTCGTGAATGAAGTGTCCCACCCGCCCTCGAGTATCAGATTCCCATAAAGACTCAATGTCAGGTCCTCATCATAGCTTTCACTGGCTATTTTGATGGTCCCGCCTGAGCCTGCCTCATCAATGGCCTCCTGTATGGTTGAATAGCAGGGGCTGTTACCGCCGCACGATCCATAGGGCTCTACGTAAACAATAGTCGTCCTGAAGCTTCTGTCAGCGCCGTAGGAAGTCCCTTCAATATTGTTTGCCACAATCCGGTAGTGATAGGTGGTGTCCCGGTCCAGTCCGGATATGTCGCTATTCACAGGCACCTCGCTCGTCCCGGCCCCCGCGCTGCCGTCCAGAGTGGTCGACCCATATGCAGATGTCAAACCGTACTCAAAATAGTATGTGGTGCTTGCGGTATTCGGGTTGACCCTTCCGTTCAAAGTGGCTGAATTTAGCGTGACAGACGTGGCCCAGTTTGTAGTCACCGTGGGTGTCGTTATGCTCGCTGCCGGGGAAGCGGTCGCGGTCAGCAGGCAAATCGTGGTTAGCATCGCCAGGGTTATGCATAATGTCTTGATTTTCATGTTTTACTCCACCGGATGTTATTTGATGAAACCGCCCCGGTTATCCCTTTACCACACTCCCGCCTGGAGCCGGTTGTAATTCGTGGGACAAAGCACCCTAATTCTTCTTCTCTAATGTCGCTAATCTATTGGACAGTGCGGTAATGGTCCGCTGTTGCTCCTGAAGCACCTTTGTCAAGACAGCAACAACATCCATCGAACTCATCCCCTTCCTGTCCTTCGAGGCTACAAGTTCAGGCGCATCTTCAGCGATAAATCCTACATGCTTTTCCTGTGAGTCGGCTTTGTAGGCAAATTCAACCGGATCGAGTTGCTTTAAGGTATGAAAGGCTTTCTGTGTGGAAAGTTTCTTTATGTCCGTCTTGTATTCCCGGCTGGATGCGTTAGTCCAGACTCCTCCCGATGAAACATAGGCACCGCTTGCCATTTGTAGGGGGTGTGAAGGACTCGTGGTACCGATCCCGACGTAGCCAGCAGCTGGATTTAGAATTAAGTTTTTGTAAGCCACACCTTCTTGAAGTGCAAATATCTCGGCATATTCGTGAGTTGTACCCACATTCCACCCGAAATAGATATTTTTTTGATTGCTGGCTGCCTTGTCCGTGACAATAATTCCCCGGTTACCAGTATCCTGCCCAAGAACAAACGGCGCACTTCCCCATGCCGCAGCCCCATTTGAAAGCAGTCTGGCTGCGGATGAAACAGACCCATTGTCGGTCACCTTAAAGACTGTTTCTCCGCCCCCATCTTTTATTAACAGCTTGTCAGCACTCAGGGCAGAAATGGGGATAACGAGACAAACAAAAACCGACAGCAAAATGGCCAATAAATTCTCTCTTACTTTTTTCATGATACCTCCTCCTTTTGGTTGTAAATCCATCGATATTGGTTAATCGTTTAATGCGTTTAGTCGACCTGTTGCAGGACTACTTTATCGACTTCAACAGTTCCGCTCGTACCGTTAATGGTTAATGAGTTGAAGACTGTGTTGGATGACTGGGTTGTGAATATTGAGTCCCAACCGCCCTGAATGGTTAGTAATTTTAATTCGTTAAAGAAAAGTGATTCGTCGTAAGTACCCTGGGTTATCCTGATTTGGTCACATGTGCTTGCTGCGTCAATAGCTTCGTGGATTGAGTTTTAACACGGAGTTTTCTCCCCACAATCTCCACTGATACTTACGTATAAGGCAGATGCGTAGGAGGTTGTGAAACTCACATCGCTTCCATACCCTGTTCCCACAATGTTGGTTGCATACGCCCTCACGTGATAGGTAATTTCTAAACTCAATCCTGTTATTAAACTTGTGAAACTACCGATACCACTGCCGTTTGTGGTCTTGCTGTCACCGGTAGTTGGATTCGCAGAGGTACTCCAGCAAACTCCATTACACATCCTCCTTCTTATTGGTTTAAATTTCGCAATAGATTTATAGCGCCTGATTTATCTCTTCCAAAGAGCTTCCCACTGTATTTCCCCCTCTTGTTCTCACGGCTCCTGCGTGGGAACGAAAATGCCTTTGATTCTTTTCCCAGCTTAAAGGCTCAAATGCGGGAACGGATAAAAACTGCGCTGACCCTGCCTGTCGGCAGGGTCGAATTGTTAGCCATGAATTTCGTGATATTTATTTGACTTTGACGCAGTTGACTCGACGAACCATGTCGTCTGCATTGCAATCATATATGGTTCCATCTGGTGTTGTTGCTTTCCAATATACGTTCAATGCACCCCTTTTCACATCGGTAATTGTTATGTCGCTGGGTCTAAGGTTGCTAGCCATATTGCGCGCTGATTCTCGTTGTAAACTTTCAATATTACTTGCACAGCCAGCAAGAAACAAAAAAGCAATGGAACACAAACTTAATAATGTTTTCATTTCATCATCTCCTTTCTCGTTAAGATTTATTCTTTATCCGTGGCTAACATTTAGTATACACCTTTAGAAATAGTCAGTTGTTGCCTCCTGTCGATCTTTTCAGTCAAACCATTATGATCTTTGGGCCTGAACCGGTGAGTTATTGTATCACCAAATTCTCGACGATAACTTTGCCATCAGTAACTGTCAGGGAGTTTACTGTTGAAGTTGAGGAATTAGTTGAGAATGTTTCATCCCATCCTCCCCGAAGGATCACGGTTTTGGGAGTACTTGTGAGATGTTCGGAATAGATTCCTTCTTGTATATTAAGGGTTCCGCCAGAATTCGCAGCATCAATGGCGTCTTGCAACGTAGAATAATCGCATGAGTCGGATTTACCTACATTCAATGGGCCACCGCAGTCCTCTGCAAAGACGCAATCAGACAAACAATTATCAAATATCCGCCAGCATTGAGAGTTATTGCAATCAATTAAGGTGTCATGTTTATAGTAATCACAACATGCGTCATGGTTAAAACAATCTATAGTATACCTGTGCAAGTTAGCACAAGACAAGAGCTGGTTTAAACCATAAGTACAACCGTCTCCGCAACGGCCAAAACAGTCATCACCGCCTATTTTATACGACTTTGCAACCCAGTCATTCGGTGTGCCATAAGCATGGCTTGGTCCCGGAAAAACTGCGGGATATTTTTCCCACCTCTTTTCACAAAATGTTTCGACCGTATCATATCCAATATCCCTAACAACCAAATAATAGTTCCCACTTTTAATTTCGCTACTGGTAACCCCAATAGTATATGTACCTGAAGGGAGTGACCCGGAAATTTCAGAATTAGTACCCAAGACATCGTCTGTTTCAAAATCACCCCAATCAACGTGGCCGTTATCGTCTTCCGCCAACTTATGGCCTGTATCGCCCTTATATAGGGTGAGGAACGTATTGAAGTGAGCAGAAAACAATGATATCGTTACTTTGATTGGAGAGGAAGAGGAAATCTTAAATTCGTAGCGATCTTGAGATCTATAATCGGGAAGAAATCCATATTTTATGCCAGGAAAAGATATTGTTGTTATTGTGGAGGATACTGGGAGTGTCGTAGTGGTCGTTGAAGTGGTTGAGGTTGGCGTTGACGTGGTTGAGGTTGTTGATGTGGTTGTTGACGTTGTTGTGGTTGACGTTGTTGTGGTTGACGTTGTTGTTTCTTCAATTACAATATTTGCCCCTACCGAGCCCGCGGCCCCCTTGTTGTCAGTTACCGTAAGATAGACCTGGTGTGTCCCTTTCCCCAAAGAAGAACTGAAGTCCCTGGAAGTGCTGACTTGGATACCATTGATTTTCCACAGGTAGCTTGAGATGGAGCCATCAGGGTCAGAACTCCTTGAGCCGGAAAAACTTACTTGAGCTGTTCCCCCGGACGATACGGTTAGATTAAGGGTTTGATTTTCATAAGTGGTCTGTCCCCCGGATGTCATAGTGAACTTGGCCTCTGGGGATTGGTTGGATGTTTGCGCTATGAAATTTAATGTGAAAGTGATAACACCCTCCCCATTCAAGGTTTGAGAGCTTGAAGGCGTAATGCTTGAAAACGTCGAATTGCCTGGGCCACCGGAAACATATGCCAAGGTGTAATTTCCCTGGGGCCTGTCCTGAAAATCAGCTGAAACTGAATTCCCGCTAAAGTTTTGAGCGCCGGAAATAGAATAATTTACTGATCCGGACCATGAAGTCCCATCCAATTTGGCATTAACCTGAATAACACCTGTAGTTGGAGATGGAGAAACACCCGTTCCGCTGAGGTTAACGGAATTGATGTTCTGATCAGCATTACTATTGATTACTGCTGTCCCGGAGAATGAACCGGAACTGGTGGGGCAAAATTTGACGTTAACATTTACTGCCTGACTATTTGAAAGTGAAAAGCTGCTGTTTGACGTGACTCTGAATGGAGGATTCTGGCTTATTGATACAGTCCCCGATGCAGTACCTGTATCGACAACATGCTGAACTGCAAATTGAGCTGAACTACATGAACCAGTCTGAACATTTCCAAAATTTAACAAAGAGGGACCGATAGTTATCTGGGGAGAGGCGACACAGTTAGGCGCTGTTGCCGTTACTGTATTTGAGTCACGATAACCCGCTGAGTTTGATGCACGAATAAAGTAAGCATATGTTGTTCCAGAGCTAACAGAGGTATTCTTATAGGTTAAACTCGTGAACGCATTAGCATAAAAGACTCCGTTACGATAAACATTGTAGCTGGCAGCTCCTGAAGAAGACCCCCAAGAAAGGGATATTTGTGGATTGGTACTGTTACAAGATGTAGAAGGTTGGTTAAGGGTAAAGCTGGCTGGTATGGTAGCGCTATCACAGATGTCGCTCGGGATATTAACGGAAATGGTATTTGAGTTCTGAGATCCTGAACTATTGCGTGCTTTTATAAAATACGTATAGCTTCGGCCGGCTACGAGGTTTGCACTGTTATAAAATGTGTTGCCGGTATTACTGGAAGCATATAAAGAACCATTACGATAAACATCATAATAATTAGCATTTTTGCATGTAGTCCAATTGAGACGGACAGCAGGAGATGGGCCAGGAGAGCCTGTATCGCAAACAGGTGTTTCATGGCTCAGACTGAAAGTTCCCGGAAGAGCTGCTAAATAGTTCTGAACAGAAAATCCAGTCAAGCCATTATCCCACGCTATGCCCCACCAAGTATAATTGTCGTAGTAATATGACCCACTAATGATCTTACCGGTACCTCCAGCTGGAATTACCCCTATGACACTACACCAAAGAAAAGTGCAGTTTCTCACATTAAGATTTTCTGTAGCTTTAACCCTGTCCCCAACCTGGAACGCGGACGCAGAGGCAGTAAAGAAAAGTTGGAAAGAAACTAAAATCAAAGCCAAAGCTGCATAATAGGCGAATAACCTTTTCTGGCTTCTGGTATGCAGCGCCTTAAAAGAAACCTCATTTATAAGGTTTTTCTGAAGTATAGGACTCATGCACATCCCCCCTCGTCTGCAATTCCTGCACGTTAAATGGGTTATTTATCAACTCATGGGCTTGCCCCGGCCCTTTTCGATATGAGGCAACTTCAACTTTTACAACGTTGGGATTTCTTAAGTATTCCAAATACGGCGAATATAAATCCGGAAAATAAGCTCAAGAACCCCCAAAAAGCAAGGGGTTGAAAAGGCCATGGGTGTCAGGCCTACACAGTTGACAAGTTGAGATCTAAAATAATGTTATCAATCTTTTTTTTAAGTTTTTTATCGTCTTTGATTTGCAACGCAACTCGGCGGCTTGCCTGAGAAACCCCAGATACGCCAATTCCAAAGTGACATCCGATGTCTTTTAGTTTTTGCCCACTAAATTTATGGCACAAGTAGATCTGCGCTCTTTTTAATAATGCTGCATCTTCACTCAATACATTGGCGGCCTGTTTGATTATTTCCTCTATGTCTGGCATTTCATAAAATTGCTTTAAATCCGGAAGATCACGATCTGATTTCTTTCTATCCAAGTGTTTTTCTCTTATTTGGTTTATAAAACTGCGACCACCCAGTATCGTTGAAGCAAAAACATTTTTAAAAGGACTCTCATAATCCACATTGGCCATTGATTCCACAAACCTGCGGTATTGCTTCTTGGCAACAGAAGTCTTTCTGCTAAACAGACCCAGGATGAAATCAGTACAAAGCCATTTTGACGATTTGTTCACATTTATATAATCCCGATAACTTGACCACTTGTATTGCTCAGGTTTTTCTACCATCCCAGCCTTGACAGGATTTAAATGGATATAGCGGGAAAGTTCCTGAGCATACTCATCAATATCTACCAGCAGTGCCTTGTATCGGCCTTGAAACAAATGACCGGATCTTTTTCGTTTTACATTAAAATAATTCGTATAAGCGCCATTGATGTGATGCATGATTTGAGACAGGTTTCCGGCGGGTGTTTGCAGCAAAATATGGTAATGGTTGCCCATAAGGCTGTAAGTATGAATGATTGCTTTATAACGCTCGCTGGCTGACCCCAAATAACCGAGAAAACGTTCTCGATCTCTATTACTTTTAAATATATTTTGCCGCTCGTTTCCCCTTGCAGTTATGTGATAAAAAGCATCGGGATACTCAATTCGTAACGGTCTGGCCATTGCTGCTCCTATGATTTTCAACAATTTAGCTAATCCCTACACATCATAGAAACATATCTGTCAACTGTGTAGGCCTGACACCCATGTCTTTTTTAAGGTTACTGCCCATATTGCGCGCTGATTCTCGTTGCAAACTTTCAATGTTACTTGCACAGCCAGCAAGAAACAAAAAAGCAATGGAACACAAAATTAATAATGTTTTCATTTCATCATCTCCTTTCTCGTTAAGATTTATTCTTTATCCGTGGCTAACAATTAGTATACACCTTTAGAAATATTCAATTCTTGCCGCTGCCGAGCCTTTCAGCCAAACCATTTATGATCTTTGGGCCTAACCTGTGATTTATTGTATCACCAAATTGTCGACGATAATTTTGCCATCAGTAATTGTCAGGGAGTTTACTGTTGATGTTGATGAATTAGTTGAGAATGATTCATCCCATCCTCCCCAAAGAATCATGGTCTTGGGAGTAGTTGTAAGATGCTCAGAATATATACCTGTGGACAATCTAATGGTTGACCCATCACCTCCAGCGTCAATAGCACTTTGGACTTTAAGAGTACAGGGGGTTTTACCAGCGCATATACCTGAAGAATTTACATATTGTGGTCCAGCGCAGGAAATAGATTTATTGCAATCTGTCGTGCATTCCACGAAAATTTCTGTGCACTGGCGACTCCAAATCCCTTTTATATGGTGGCCAGCACATACATCATGGTTAAAACAATCTTGAGTATATCTGTATACATTATCACAAGAGGGAAAACCATCGCCAGGGCATCCTTTTCCACACCGCCCCACACAACGAGGACCATTCTCGGGAGCTGTATCGGTAATTTTCTCCATCTTTGCAATCCAATGATTTGGGTCATCAGGCCAGTTTTCACCCGGAAAGACTGCTGGGAACAACTCACCCATTTTGTGGCATATCGTTTCGATCTTAGCAGTCCCAATATCCCTAATAACTAATGTATACTGCCCACTTCGGAAATCCGAACTTGAAACCTGAATAAAATATGTATCTGCGGAAAGTCCTCCCAGTGAGATTTGAGAATTGGTGCTATAACCCGCTATTTCCATGTCAAATGCTTGGGAGTTATCGTTCTCTTCATTAATAGTTTCTGCAGCATTCTTGAGGCGGAGATGGGTATCAAAGTCCGTAGAGATAAGCGATACCGTTACATCGGATTGAGATGAAAGCGTAAACTTGTAATGACCCAGAGAACTGCCAGTGCTAAGAACTCTATCTTTTATTACGCAAGGAACAGATATTGTTGTTATTTTAGATGATCCAGGGAGTGTCGTAGTGGTCGTTGAAGTGGTTGAGGTCGGCGTTGACGTGGTTGAGGTTGTTGACGTTGATATTGAAGTGGTTGAGGTTGTTGATGTGGTTGTTGACGTTGATGTGGTTGACGTTGATGTTTCTTCAATTACAATACTTGCCCCCACCGAACCTTGAGCACCTTGATTATCAGTTACGGCAAGATAGATCTGATGGGTGCCCTTTCCTAGAGAAAAATTAAAGTCTTTAGAGGTACTTTTTTGATTACCGCTAATTTTCCATAGGTAGCTGGAGATAGAGCCGTCAGGATCACTGCTCCTGGAAGCAGAAAAAGCAACCTGAGCTGTTCCCCCAGCTGATACGCTTAGATTAAGGGTTTCATTCTCATAAGCAGTCTGGCCTCCGGATGTTATGCTGAGCTTGGCTACCGGGGGTTGATTGGAAGTTTGTTC
>Ga0222678_1000579_pt1 | contig 15582 bp, 16 predicted proteins | sample AntAcemetagen937_FD_179801 | JGI IMG/M metagenome (GOLD analysis project Ga0222678, IMG submission 179801) | Saline water microbial communities from Ace Lake, Antarctica - #937 | ecosystem: Environmental > Aquatic > Non-marine Saline and Alkaline > Saline | place: Antarctica: Ace Lake... | reverse complement strand
ACCTTGAAACTCCCCAATCCTCGGATCTCTACCCTGTCACCAACTACCAAAGAATTCGTCATCTCACTGAAAACCAAATCTACGACCTCCTCAGCCTTGGTTTTTGTGAGGTTTTCACCTTTGCTCAACGCCTCTATCAAATCAGATTTGTTCATAGTCCCTCCTCACAGGTCCATTCAAGTCTTTCATTTTTTAGGCAATTTTTTCTTCCCCGCTTTAGGAGTAGCCTTCGCTTTCGATTTCTTGACTTTCTGGGGCATCTTGTCTCCTCCAGTGACCCACTTATCAATAGCTTCTTTGTCAAATCTCCAGACTCTACCGACCCGAACTGCAGGCATCTTACCTTCAGCGGCATGTTTACAAACTGTAATCTCGTGTAACCTCAAATACTTCGCCACTTCCTTGGTAGTCATAATCTCAGGCATCATATATCCTCTTTCCCTTTATTATTATGTTAAACTTACTTTATAATATGCAAATTAGAGAAAAGCAATATGAAAGTGTCTTAATCATGAATAGAGCTGTGCAATGAATTGATAACCTTAACGGAGAATTGAATGGAAGCCGGGCTGAAAGCCACAACGCCTTAGCCCGGATCAGTGAAGATTAGATCTGGCGGGGTGGCTAATCTGGGAATCTCAAAACGCGGGGTTTGCGCGCATAAACCGTCACCCTGACACCGGCCAAAAAAAGTGAAGGCTACCAACACAATTGTTCACCGTTTTCAAAAAACTCCTGTAAGAACAATAATATAGGAAACCTTCACTCTTGGATTACCAGTCTGAAAAGGGCATAACCACAACATGTTGTGGTTATGCCCCTCTAGGTTTTATGGCGCAGAAGGAAAAGTCTATTTCAAATTGCGCCCATATCACAATTGCGTTTGAAGTTACGATCCATAGAAACTGGGATTTGCTATCTTTAAATCTTCGGTTGTATTGATCCGAGGGCACTGTCAGATACTGCAATCTTTCATGAATCCTGCCGACGTTGTTCCGTTTCTATCCGCTTGTATATACAACAGCTATGAGATAAGCCTTGTATGCTTCTCCGTTGTATACCACCGTATCGATCACGGAATCCCAATCTATAGTCTCAATCCCCTTGCCGAGAGTGTAGGAATGGAGGACCTCGTCATTCTGCCTCTGTCCATAGGATGACATATCCTCTATCGCCACACATATCCCGCATCCACGGGAATATCCCGGGCATCATATATATTCATTTTGTTAATGTTCAATTAGGATGGGACCATGAATGGTGTATTCAATACGTGTCAAGCCGGATATTTATCGAATTTTCCCGCTCTGAAAGCTTTTAGGTAATCCATACAGTAATCGTCTCCCCCCATGAGCGTCTCAGAAGCAATAATGTTGGCCATCATGGCATTGTCCAGGGGGTTGACGATAGCACCGTCTAAACCTTTGGCAATGGCCATTGTCATGAAAGTCCGGTTTATGAACTTTCTCTTTGGCAACCCGTAAGAGATATTGGACAATCCGCACATGGTATGGACCCCTTCGAAATTGGTCATAATCTTTTCTACAGCGTTTAGGAATTCGATGCCGAAAGTGTCGTCCGTGGAGATCGGCTGGACCAGCGGGTCCACATAGATATTGTCCAGGGGAACATTTTTTTTGGCCAACCCGTTAATCAACTTATCTGCGATGGCCAGTCTATCTTCCACTGTTTTGGGCATACCTTGGTCACTCATACACAAAGCAATCACCTTTAGGTCGGTTCCGGCTAACAAAGGGAGCATGTTATCGTAACGCTCCTTTTCCAGCGATATGGAGTTGACCATGGCCGTTCCCTTGTGTAAGTCCAGAGCAGTTTCGATAGCTTTTGGATCCGGACTGTCCAGGCAGCAAGGAACATCTACTTTTTCCTGCACTGTTCGCACAAGCCATTTCAGACATTCTTCTTCCTGGTCAACAAACGCACCGGCGTTAACATCAATATAATGGGCACCGGCCTCAGCTTGTTCGATTGCTATCTTCTGAATCGTCTTTTCATCCTGGCTCTCAATGGCCTCAGCGATACGCTTTCGGCTGGAATTGATGAGTTCTCCCACTAAAATCATTTCAGTCCTCGTCCTTTGAATTGGATTAGGGTTGACCCTTTTTGAGGATCTTCATTGAGATGTCCCTTGGCAATGCAAGGTTTGCTGCCACCTGTATGGCCTTGCATATACCTGCTGGCACAACACAGGCCTCACAACATCCCTTTATAACCAATATGGATCGGGCCTCCTTCAAGATAAGGCTTTCCTTGGGACCAAGTTCTTGGTAAGCGTCTATGGGCATTATTTCATGGATGAGCTTTGCCAGTTGCAGCATGGATTCACACTCGGTCACAAGCTCAATGTCCACAAGCACACCGTCATTACTGGCAGCAGATATTTTAGCAGGAAAATTACAGATTCCAGGATCGACCTTGACTTCTACGTCCATTTTCCAGCCGTCGTTTCGCCCAATAACGCCTCGACCAATTCAGCGAAACCCAAGCCCCCCTCTTTTTCTGTTATCCAAATGGGTTCGGCTGTAAAATGCCCCAAAAAATCCTTCACATTGGATACCCCAACACTATTTGGGAAATAGTCAAACATTGGAGAATCATTTGGAGAATCACCAACAAAAAGTGCCTGCTCTTTAATGTTGTCCAGAACCTCGTGGAACACTTCCTGGAACAAAATACGAGTCATGCTGAGTTTATCATAATCTCCAATCCAACCATTGACATGAATGGAGCTTATTTTGGCTTGGGCACCCATCTCCTCAAAAAGGCTGACAATCTTTTCCACTTCAAACATTGGCAAGGGAGATACATCCTCACAATAGTCGATAGCGAGATCCGCTTCACGGTAGGTTTGGTCAGAAGAAACCTTGGCTCCTGGAAACTCTTTTAGGATACGATTTTCTATGGTTTTCAATATAATACGGTCATTTTGTCTTTGTTGTGAGGATTTCCAGTATCGACGCACCATTTTGCGTTTGTCCTGCAGATAGCAAAAATAGAAGGCCCCATTTTCTCCCACAATTCCATTTATGGGCCACATACGCGCCATGTGGTCACACCAACCGGCCGGTCGCCCTGTAATCGGAATTACTTTTATGCCGGAATGCCAGAGTTTTTCCATGGCAGCATAAGCAAGACTAGGCAGTCTTCCCTTCAAGGTGAGGGTATCGTCGATGTCAGTTAAAACGAATTTGATTTTATGTTTTTCTTGTAAGCTAAACTCGGATAGAGGTCGCATATCCTGTCCCTCTGTTCAGGCCAAGTTAAAGATTGCTGGACGGATACACAATCTAATTTACAGACTCTAAAACAACCCACCAGCTTTAACACTCAAGTATAGCTTGTCAAAAATTTTACGCTTTTCGATATACTTTTGATGATGGTCCATATTGGGCTGGTACTCAGATGTGGTGTGCACCATGGCGTTGGCGGCCTCGCCAACAGAGTTATAGATGCCAATGCCGAATGCCCCAAGAACGGCAGCACCCAGAATAGTGGCATCATCTTCCAGCAAACGCTGTACTGGAACACCGTAGATATCTGCCTGTAGTTGCCCCCACAAGGCGGACTTGGCGCCCCCTCCTGATGCACGGATTTTACTGACCTTAATATTGCGCCGGGCAAAATTCTCTAAAATCGATGCTGTTTCGTAGCTGATACCTTCCAATACTGCTCGTGTGACATCACCCAAATTACTCCCCAGGCTCATACCAAATAACGTACCGCGAGCCGAACTATCCCATAAAGGAGCGGCTGCACCGGCAAGATACGGCAAGAACGTTATACCATTTGCTCCTACAGGTGATTTGGCTGCCAGATTCGTCATGTAATCATAGTCAATATTGGCATCAGGTTGCCCTTCCTGCAGCAAGTTTCTCAGCCACTTTAAAGAAGCACCTGCTGCATTCTGCAATCCTTCACAGGTCCATTTTTGATCAACTGCATGTACCAGGCAAGGGATGGTGCGCGCAGGATCTAAACGCGGTTCATCCAAAGAACAAATGGTGACCCCCGCAGTCCCCAAGGTGACTTCGCAATCCCCTTCTTCAATCACATTTGAACCCACCGCAGCGCATTGTTGATCGCCCCCACCCGAAACAATAGGAGTACCTGCAAGCAATCCTAACTTATCAGCAACCGCCTTGTTCAATGCACCAATTTCACGGCCCGATCCAACAAGCTGGGGGAGCTTGTTGCTGTCGATATCTGTGGCTTGCACAAAATCATCAATCCACTCCATCTTGGTCAACGACATTAAACCATGCAAAGAGGCATTGGAAAAATCATCATAAAAATCTTCTGCTCCCAATAAACGATTTAAATAGGCCTGTACGTTGACAAACTTATACGCCTCTTTATACAAATCCGGCTCATTTTCTCGTATCCACATTATTTTGGGCAATGACCAAACATTGGCAATGGGTAATCCGGTGGCATCATAAAACGCATCTGCGCCAATACGCCGACGAATTGCCTCACATTGCTGATCGGTTCGGTTATCCTGCCACGTGATTGCTTTTCGCAGCGGATTGCCGGCTCTGTCCACAGGAATCAGAGTACATCTCTGTGTAGAAAGACAAATCGCTAAAACGTCTTGAGCTGGAATATTAGCCGTTTGTGTTGCCTGACTGATAATTGCCAGCAAAGTATCAAAGAGCATTTGGGGATCTTGATCCACCCATCCCGGTTGGGGAAATTCCAGGCCACATTCTCGATAGCCAGAGGCTACCGGCTTGCCGGCTATGTCATAAACCACTGCCTTTGAACCCGTTGTACCGCAATCGGCAGCTACTATGTATTTTTTCACCTTTACCTCCTCGCACTCATAAGCTTTACCAAAGAAAGGCTTCTTGAAGTTTGCAACTCTTTTTTGTCATTATGGTTTTGGCCTGAACGTAATACCTCATTATAGCTTTAATCCAACAATCTAATTTTCATCTTTAGCCTCCTTGATATTACTTTTATGAATTGATATTCATCCTTTTTTATCCTGATCGCATGATTTACCCGTTAACCTTTATATTTAAGCGGAAAGGGCTTGGGGCTTCTTCGACGGTGAATCAAACTGCCATTCGTGGGTTGGTTACCAACAGTATTCTTTAATCCGCCCGGAGATCCCTCGATCTAAATATCGTGAGTAAAACGGTGCTTTTCACATAGTGTCCCCGAGTGTCTCCTGACGTGCCCCAAGCTCCCTTTGCTTAAATTTTGACTTTGTTTCTTTTACGACTCTGATTTTTCATAAAAAGCATTTTTATGGAAAATCAGGGTGACATTAACCATGAAGGCCTCATCAGACGGCAAGGGGTTGTGGTTGCATCACCGCCCAAATGAAACCTATAAATTCCCTGGCGATAGCCGTAATGGCTACGGGCCGTATCTTACCTTTCATCGTCAAGGCCCAGTACCGTTTATGCAGACGCTTCAGACATTTTATAGCGCTATTGGCTGTCGAGGCATCAACTTGACTCAGATCGTTTTTCATCTGCATCGAGATATGTGGGGTTCTCACATAATGCTGGACGGATTCTATCAATTGGGTCGGCATCGCCAGTTCCCGGCCTTGGTAATGCCTCCATCGACCCGCTTATCACCCGAGGAGTTCTCTGATGGAATCAGTCCAAGAAAGGCCATCAAGGCCCTGGGGGTTGCAAATCTTCGAAAGTCCGTGATTTCTGATATGAGAATCATCGCCGCCAGGGTTCCGATGCCCTTGAAGGCGCGAAGTTTTTTCACGCTGGGAGCATAGATCTCCGAGCAGGCAATCTCCTCAATTTGCGCGTCAAGGTGAGCAATACGGGTCTGTATGTAATGAAAATGCCCCAGGTGCTCTTCAAGAACCTGTTGCAGGTAAGGACTGGGCAGTTGTGTATTTCTTTCAGCCATTTTCGGTGGGCAAAGGTCCACTTGCTCTTCGGCCACTGAAGCCCTTGAGCGAGAAGGAGGGAGTTGATTTTGTATTTGATCCTCTTCTCATCATCTTTGAATGATGTACGGCAGCGAACCAGGTTGCGCACAGCCTCCTCTTCTTCGCTGGGGGGTGGACAATACTCAGCATGCCGGCAGCATAATTTTGAGCCAGATCCCGGGCATCACGAAAGTCATTCTTGCCGCGGTTTCCAGCCTTCTTGGGGATCAGGGACGGGGCAATGACATCGCAATGGTAACCCATGCGGCCATCTTTCTTTGGAAAGCATAACCATTGCATGAGGCCTCATAACACGACTTGATTTCAAAATCACCGGACAGCTTTTTCATGTATTTGCGGATAACCTTGTCCTAGTTCTTTAACCGGATCATTTCGTGAATCTTTTTCTGGCCCTCTATGATCACCGCGATGGACAGAGAATTTGAGTGGTAATCTATTCCAACATCCGCTATCTTTTTCATGAGCTGCTCCTCCTTATGTTTAGTTTATTTTCCAGGTGTTATATCACACCCGGGAGCAGCCCGTTTCATATAATCTAATGATGCCCAGTCTTTTTGGATGCTCAGCCTTCTTGGGAGTCTTAAGGGCATATACCTATCCTTTCACTGCTCCAAAGGTCAGTCCTCGGACAATATATCGCTGCATGAACCAGGCAGCAAGTAAGGTTGGTAACAGGGAAAGACCGAATACCACCATCATAGGTCCCCACTCAACGCCCGCACCCCCCCCATGCCATATTGGCATTGACAAGGAAACTACCCTGGCGTTTATCCTGGTAAACAGAGAGGCAAAGAAGAACTCATTCCATGCCCATACCAGACAAAATACGGCGGTAATTGCCGCTCCCGGTTTAATCAATGGGAATATAATCTTCCAAAAAATTCCAAACCCTCCATAGCCATCCACCCTAGCCGCCTGTTCCAGCTCCACCGGAATCTCCCTGAAAAAGCCAAATAATAGAAAGGTGGCAAACGACATATTAAAGTATATAAACAGTAGAGTTAGCCCGATGTGGGTATCCACGAGTCCTAACTTGCTAAAAACAATGTAGAAAGGTATAGCAGCTAGTGCGGGAGGGAACATCCTGGTGGAAATAGTGATGAAAAGTAGATGCCCGCCACCGGTGTTCCATCGGGCAAAGCTGTAAGCAGCAGGTAGCGAGAAAGCCATCACCAGGGCAGTGCTGGCAACACATATTATGGCGGTATTCCTTATTTCCAGGAGAAATGTTGTGGACGTAAATACGCGCTTAAAGTTTGCAAGAGTAGGTTCAAAAACGAAGAATTTTGATAGACCCATTACGTAAATATCGCCATGTGACTTGAACATGGTCAAATATATCCATAAGAATGGTGTGAGAACTGCAAACAAAATGATGGTAATCCCTAACCAGAACAATACCTTTCGTGTCATTCTTTCCCCCCAATTAGATTCATCTGGCTGCTTCCAGAGCCAGCATCAACCGTCGGAACAGCACGGCACAGATGATAATAGTCAGAAACAGAGAAATCACTGCCAGCGTCGAGCCAACCCCTATATCAAAGTAGCTAAATGCAATTCGAAATACGAAATAATCTAGCGTCTCAGCTTCGCGAGTTTGACGCAGAGTCCCATAGATTGGGTCAAATAGCCTTATCAACCACATTGTCCTGAGCAAAACGACAATCATTATAAGTGGCGATAGCATAGGCAGGGTTAACCTGCGAAAGGTAAACCAAGCCGAGGCGCCGTCAACCTTGGCTGCTTCAAAGGCATCTCTGGGCAGTCCCTTCAAACCGGCAAGCAAGACAAAGACAGAGAAAGGAAACCATTGCCAGATGGTAATAAGGGCAATAGTATATCTCCCCATTCCTAAAGAAAAAAAGTTGATCTTGGGAAGCCAAATCGCCGACAAAGCTTGATTTACCATACCAACATCATAGTGAAGCAGGAGGTTCCATGTCAGTGACATAGCCAGTGGTGACGCTAGAAGGGGGAGGAGGCAAAGTCCTCGTACTGTGTCTTGCCCTCTAAATTTCCGGTTAAGTATAAGGGCAATCCCCATGCCCAGGACTAATTCACCAGTTAGACACATCACCATAATTTGAAAGGTATTACGTAGAGAGAGCCAAAAGGCTGGGTCGCGTAAAACGGTTCGATAGTTGTCCAATCCGACAAAAACAGATTTCCCGACGAGGGTCCAGTCCTGGGTGGAGTAAAATAAGCAGTAAAATAGGGGATATAACATAAATACTGATAGCATAGTTAAGAGTGGAATTAGTAAGGTCCATTTAAAGTACTTCTCGCTGGTCAGGACTCCCCAGAGTGTTCTTTTTTCCTGGATTCCATAGACAGCTTCATCAGTATTAGCTGGCATTCAAATTACCTCTTTGTCTTCAAGAGATGCTCCTTGCGTTGGTCTGAAATAAGAGGGCACCCCCGGAGATATGGTATTCCACTCTTCAGGGGTACCCTACAAGCTATTTAAACTCGATCTCGGACCGTATTGGTATTTTTCCATATTTTATCTGCATCGCCATCATCTGCTTGAGTATGTCATTTGCAGTCTTTTCTATCGTTTTACGACCAGTCATAGCGTCATGGCACTCAACTATCGTCATCTCATACATCTTACCCCCGGCAGCGGTGTTGAACCAGATGTAGTCATTAACCACCTCAGCTGTCTGATGGTTGGTAAGTACGTCGTCCATAGCCTTTGCGTATGGCCCAACAAAATTAGCCCATTTGGCGGTTTGATATTTAGGGTCACGGAGAATGTCCTTTCTTGTGATCGGGCACTTCTTCTCAAATAACTCCTTTTGGACTTCATAGCTGGCGAAATACCTCATCAGCCAGTAGGCTGCTTCGGGATTTTTGCTGCCCTTGGGAACAGCTGGGGGGTAATGACCGGGATAAAGGGCCGTACCAAGACCTGCGGAAAGACCCATCTTGGCGCCAGGGACATTGTCCTCAACCTCTGACCCCCAGCTCGCTATAACTGAGTATCCGTGAGGCCAAATAATGACCCTTCCTTGATTCCACAGCGGGGTGAGGTCAGCCCAATAAGAGGTTTTAGCTATGGGCGAAGCCCATTGGAGTTGCTTTTTCGTACTGGCGAGAGCCTCCATGATTACCCTTTTATTCTCCTCGGTTATTACAAACTCAATAGGTTTACCTTGCTTGTCCCTGATTATGTCAAACCAATTCCCACCGCGTCCCCAGATCTCGGCGCTGATGTCATCATTTATCTCAGTCTTGCCCTCTACATTCAGACCGTAAAGGTCCCACTCGAGAGGCTTACCCTTCAACAGCTCACCCTTCTTCCTGGTAAAAAACTCACCTTGGTCATAAATCTCTTTCCATGTGGTAGGTGGTTTTAGCTCATAGCCATATTTTTTTTTGAAGTTTTCCTTCTCGGTAGGGTCATCAAATACATCCTGGCGAAACCACAAGAGATCCTGATATGTGCAAAACGGGACGCCAACTACCTTCCCGGTTGTATCGGAAATTTCGCGTATAATAGCTGAATAATTCTGATTGACATCAGCAACCAGGCCAGCCCTTCCCTCAGGGTCAAACTTATCAGCCAGTTCATAGAGATCCCAAAGATAGGGAGACCACTCAACCGTCCAAGCGGCTTCCACAGGAATCACATCATAGGCTCCAGTTCCTAATATGAGCTCCACGTTTAGTTTGGCGTATGTCATCTCGTTAGTGTGTAGCTCGACGGTCAATGGAATCCCCGTATGTTCGGAAAACCTTTTCATCACAGGCAAGGTCCAATCCTTTTGCCACCCCAGCGTAGCGGCATGGAGTGGGCTCCGATTTTTTATCTTCGGGATATCATCGAGGCTAAAATTCTTTGCCGCCGAGGCCATGCCCGTCAATGTAACCACCAGCAGGCCTGCCAGGGCAAGCAGCATTAATCCTTGAAACACGCTCTTTGTCTTTCTCATGATTGTCTCCTTTAGTGCTTTATTGTTTTATTGTTATTCGAGCAGAGCACCTCTTTTTTCGCTCACCTCCCTCCCGAGTCTTTATTTCTGGCCTTCCAAAAAACCCTCTCGTCCAGGGTTGTCTACCGCTACGTTTCATGGGAAATGGTGATCTCCTTGTCGAAGAGGTGGATAATCTCTGGGCTGAAGCCCAGCCACACACTGTCTCCTGCCTTACCCAGCCTCTCCCCGGACACTACCACCTTGACTTCAGTGTGGTGGAGGTCTTCAAGTGTCACTGTCAAGATTGTACTCTCCCCCTGGAATTGAATAAGCTTCACCACGCCGCCAATGGCCCCCTCATGTGTGCTGCTCAGAGAGAGGGTGATCTGGTGGGGGCGGACCCCAATGGTGATTTCCGAGCCCACATAGCTCTGGTCAACCTTCCTGCTGTATGGAAAGGTGATCTTCCCTTCACTGGTAGGGATGGAAACCTCCTGGGGGGTTTCCATGGTGGCAGCGATAAAGTTCATCTGCGGCTCACCCACAAAGGTGGCCACAAACCTGTTTGCCGACTGATTCCAGATCTCATCCACCGTGCCGAACTGCTGGAGCTCGCCGAAGTTGAGCACTGCCAGGCGATCGCAGAGAGACACCGCCTCGGCCTGATCATGGGTGACATAGATGGTGGTGAGATTGAGCTCGTCATGGAGCTTGCGGATTCGTGCCCTCATCTCAGCACGTACCTGCTGATCCATATGGGAGATAGGCTCATCAAGGAGGGTGACGTTTGGCTCTCGCACGAGGGCCCGGGCGAGGGATACCCTCTGCTGGTGGCCACCGCTCAAGGAGAAGGGCTTCTTCTTGAGGATATCGGCCAGGTCAAGCTCCTTGGCAATAAAGGTGACCTTTTTCTCCACCTCAGCCTTGCCCAGTCCTTGTGCCTGCAGGGGGAAGGCGATATTCTCATACACGCTCATAAGGGGATACAGGGCATAGGATTCAAAGGACAGGGCAATGTTCCTCTCACTGGGGGTGAGCGCATTGACCAGCTTGCCGTCAAACAAGATCTCGCCCTGGGTAATGTCCTCAAGGCCCGCGATCATCCGGAGCATGCTGCTCTTTCCACTTCCAGAGGGACCCAGAATGGCGAGCAACTCCCCGTCCTCACAGGTGAAACTGACGTCTTTGACGGCCTCTACATTGCCCTCATATCTCTTATAAACGTGGTTAATGGTTACCTCACTCACGCGCCATCCTCCTATCGTTTGGATATCTCTACGCTCTTCTCAAAGAACATGATGTGCTCCTGGTTGAAGTCAAGCCAAACCCTCCCAGACATGTCATAGCGAAGCCCCTCCTCGATGTTTGCCTGCAGAAAGCTGTCCTTTAGCTCAAATGTGCACATGGAGCCCTGGGGGTTGCGTGTAATTGCGTAGATGGGGAGCTGAAAGGAGTGCTCTGATATCCTCTCTCTTGACACCTTGATGTGGGAAGACCTGATGCCGAGGCGAAGCGTGCGCCTGCCAGCTTCTTGGTGTGCCACCTTTTCAGCCGCCTGCCTAAGTGCATCCCCAATCTGGATGGTAAAATCATCCCCGGCGCGAAACAGCGTCTCGCCATCTGTGGTCACGAGCTCGCCGTCTGTGAGATTCATGGGGGGGTCCCCGATAAATCGTGCGACGAAATCGCTTGAGGGGGTATGGTAGATCTCCTCGGGTGTGCCGATTTGCTCAATGCGCCCCCCTCGCAAGGCCGCGACCCGATCAGACAACTCCAGGGCCTCTCGGTAGTCGTGAGTGACATAGACAATGGTAGTTCCGAGCTGGCCGGAGAGCTGCTTCAGGGCGGCCTGGGTTGAGAATTTCAACCTCGCATCAAGGTGGGCAATAGGCTCGTCAAGCAGGTAGAGTTGGGGCCTTCGTACCATTACCCGTGCCAGGGACACCCGTTGCTTTTCACCCCCGCTGAGCTGGATGGGCCTCCTGTCCAGCAATGGGGTGATGCCCAGAAAGGCGGCAATTTCCCCAACCCGCTCCCTCTCCTGGTGGGGCGAGAGGCGCTCGTGTCTCCTGGGTGCCCGCAGGGGGAAGGCGATGTTGTCATACACGGAGAAGTGGGGGTAGAGATTGTAGGTCTCAAAGGCCATGGCCACATCCCTGTCCTCGGGAGAGAGCTCATTGACCGGACGATCATCGAAGTATATGGTGCCTGAGGTCACCTTCTCTATGCCGGCCAGCATCTTGAGGATTGTCGTCTTTCCTGCCCCTGCAGGACCAATGATAGAGAAGAACTCTCCCTCCTCGCAGCCAAAGCTCACATTGCTCACGGCCCTCTTTCTTCCATACAGCTTGCTCACATTCTCAAGCCTTACCTGTGCCATGGCTATTGCTCCTCCTCTTCCCTCACCCGAGGGCCGTATATAAATAAGAGAAGGAAAACAATAAATCCGATTACTGCCCCCAGCCATAGGGGAAGAAATTGCTCCAGGAGCCCGAGCCACAAGAAAATAATGCCGATAAATGTCAACACTCCCCAGAAAAACCAATTTCCCGATGTCATCTCAGGTAGTTTCATACAACATTAGCACCTGTATTCAGGCTGGCCGCCTAACCGCAACCGCCAAGGTTATTATAAAAAATATTACAAACAAAGATGCGCATAGAAGTCTGAGATCCTTAATTAACAACCGATACTCCTGTGCCGTTACTATCCTAGTCAATGGTCACAACTTGCTGCTTAAGCACATTGCAGACCTCCTCTCGTAAATTCCTTTGTTGTTTCATACGCTATAAATTGATCGGATAGTAACCAAACTCCTCGACGGCATCTCGCATGGCAACCAGGTTTTCAGGAGGGACATCTCCTTGAACATTATGGACCGGCGCACAGATATATCCACCTCCAGGAGCTAAGGCTTTGATGTATTTTCTTGTATGCGCGCGAACCTCTTCTACTGTACCGAAGGGCAACACATACTGGGCATCAATGCCTCCGTGAAAGGTCAATTTGTCGCCAAATGCGGCTTTTAACTCAAAAGGATCCATACCCCTAGCCTTTGGCTGGATCGGATCCAAAACATCCAGCTTCATGTCGATCCAGTCTGGAAGGAACGAACTCACAGCCCCGCAAGAGTGCAGCATTATTTTGGCATTCGGGTTCTTTTCGAGCAATTTCTCTTTGGCATACGCCCACAGTCTTTCTAAATGAGGCCTGACCATGCGTCGAAACATCGGAAGAGAGATGATAGAATTTTCCTGGGTTCCCATGTCTTCCCCACTGAGACGTAGAATATCGACATACTCACCTGTAGCCTCTATCAGTACCTCGTCAAAGCCCATCTGGATCTTGGCGATTTTTGTCAATAGTACCTCAACAAATTCTGGGCTTTCTACCATGTCTAATAAGAATGTTTCCATGCCCCGCAAATACCAAGCTTGCTCAAATACAGCGCCGCCAAACTTAGTTAAGATTGCAAATTCAGTGTCATTGTGGATATGTTTGTAATACTCTCTTACACCCTCCGTGATACCCGGATCAAAAGGGTCCGGCCAGTCAAAATCTTCCAAATCATGGACAGTAGCATCCTTCAACGGAGCGCAAGTCATTTCGTTATAATATCCTCCGCCGGGTAAGGGTATTTTTGTCCATTCTACGCCCCACCCGTCATACCATTTGTTTGGATCGTCAGATTGCCTTGGCTTTTTGTGTGCCTTTCCGGTAGGCAGCCATATGACATCCAGCCCAAACTTTTCAGCCACCAAGGGGTGTATGGGCACCTCTGTCCAACGGCCCGGGTTTAGATCTTCTTCTAAATCGATTCCAAGATAGTGCTTTAGGTTGTTATATGCGTTAATGGTAATGGACATACTTAGGGGTACACGATCCGGCTCTTTGTGGTCTAAAGCCTCAACTACCCGTTCCCGCCGAGTCATTGATCCTTCGCTTTTAACCATATGTCTTTCCTTTACAAAATTCTATTAAGATAACTTTAACAGCCTTTTAGCCTCGTTTACCGCGCCTGGAGCATCTTCGGCATATCCGTCAGCACCGATTTCATCAGCAAATTCAGAAGTAATGGGCGCCCCTCCAATTAAAATCTTGACCCGATCTCTGATACCGGCTTTAGCTACAATCCCGATGGTGTCCCGCATTGAAGGCATCGTCGTTGACAGAAGCGCAGACAGAGCAAGAATATCAGCGTTTTTTTCAGAAACGACTTCTACAAAACGTTCAGCCTGCACATCAACACCTAAATCAACTACATTAAATCCGGCGCCCTTCATAATCATGCCAACAATGTTCTTTCCAATATCATGGACGTCGCCCTTGACAGTCCCAATTACAACAGTCGCGAGAGAATTTAAATCGCTTGTGGAAAAAATGGCCTCGAGGTGTTCCAGACCGCCAGCCATGGCTTTCGCCGAAAAGAGCATCTCGGGCAGAAAATATTCCCCCCGCTGGAAAAGTTCACCAACTGTAAACATGCCGGGTGTCAGTCCTTCTGATAGAATAGTCGCTGCTTCCAAGCCTTCATCCAATCCTTGAACAACAAGACGACTCACGACGGGAGCATTTCCTTCAATTACAGCCTTAACTAACTCCTCCATTTTCATATCAATTTTTCCTAAAAAATTGTCATTGATAGTGTCTTAATTAATCCCCAAAATGTTTTTCATCAGATGATATTCTGCCGCTTACAGGTGACAAAAGTTCCTACGCCCTTTCTTTTCTCCACCAAACGTGCCAACATAAGATTATTGACCGCTCTTCGAACCGTTTCTCTTTATACGTCATACTTTTTCTGAAGTGCAACCTCGGTGGGGATGGGTTGATCCGGTCGATAAATCCTATTGGCGATATCCCTTCGGAGGTTCTCTTCGACCTGATGATAAAGTGGGAGTAAACTGTGCCTATCAATATTCATCATGATGTCATGATATCCTGATGAAAAACTTTGTCAAGCTTTTTTTTCAAAAAAATGAAATAAAATTTTTATGGGTCAAAATAAATAATGATTACAATGTGATATGTTTAATATTTTATTTAGGGAAACTACGGTTAGGGAAGAGTCTATCCGGACCTGAAATCCTAATAAAACAGAATCTCAGTGTAACAAGAGATCATGATGACATGATATTGGAAAGGGTATTTTTTTCTAAAGAATAATCATCAGAAACATCTCCAATGATGACAATTTCATGCAGGCTGAGGTTGTTCAAGACTTCAAATAGGATAGGAAGGGGGTTATTTTCGGAAAAAAACGCATAAGCCGAGGCAGATGTCACTTTGGAGAAACTTGCCTTTCAATGGAATTGTAAAGGCATAGAACAAGAATTTTGTCGTTTACAGCGGGCGATGTTCGGGCCTACCCTTGAGTTTTACCTGATACTTAAACTTGTCGCTTCTATAAAGGGCTGTCAGTTTTTCAATCACTCGAGAATTATCCAGGTAGGTCAATCTTCTAACAACCAGGATAGGGGCCCCCCTTCTGATTTGGAGCCAATTCGCATCCTTGCCCCTAATGGACCCCGCTTCTATGATTTCATCACCCTCACTCAATGTTAAATGATAGATCCCTTCCAGGGTCTTATATAGGGAGTTGCTTCTGAACTCAACTTGGGCCAAGTCCGGAACCAAATCCTTGGGCAGATAGCTGCTCAAGATGGCGACCGGTTCCTCATTGATAGACCTCAATCTCTTCACCTTGATAACGGCAGC